>Ga0182745_1000806_pt1 | contig 32281 bp, 25 predicted proteins | sample eDN3rd30CKraftBY_FD_128523 | JGI IMG/M metagenome (GOLD analysis project Ga0182745, IMG submission 128523) | Enriched backyard soil microbial communities from Emeryville, California, USA - eDNA 3rd pass 30_C Kraft BY (version 2) (version 2) | ecosystem: Environmental > Terrestrial > Soil >... | reverse complement strand
CGGCAGACTGTCTGTCGAGGCGGTTTCGAGTGATGAATGTGCGGCCCGGCGCCTTTCCAATTGATGACTGGCTTCACGGGGGCGGAGTGCGAATGTGTCTTCCCCCACACGAATATTCGAGATCCGCAATGATGCGGAAGCCCCAATGGCGCCTCCCAGTGCAATGGAAGGTCGAACCGCAACGGCATCTCTTCGCTCTGCCAGAGAGAGTCGCACCACGGTTTCGTCGGGATACGACAACACGAGTTGCAGGTCCTTCTTCGAATTGTGGGGTCCCAATGGAAAATGCCGGTCTGAATTCAAGGCAAATTTGAGATCATGAAATCCCTTGCCGCTGGTGACCTGAGGGTCGGGGAGTTTTTTTCCATCCTGCCAGGCTTCCACCCGTGCCAGATGCAACTGCCAGGCGTATCCAACACGAACGGTCATCTGATCTGCTCCCAACCCGGTGCGGGGAAATGCCTCCAGGGATGCCAGAATATTGTTGACAACCAGTGGAGGAGCCTGTTCCACGCCCACCAGTGCCGCACACCGCAATAACACCGGGGCAGGCAAATGTGCCACCGCCTGCGGGTTATTCATCATGGCGAGCAGCTTTTCCTCATTGCGCGAAAAATAGTACAGCGATGCCAGAAAGACATAGCTTTGCGACTGTTCCAGATTGACGTCCAGGTTACGAAGAATGGCGTCTTCCGCATCGGCGATCTGCCCGCGACGCTGCAGAATGCGGGCCGCCATCAGATTGGCTTCCCAGACATCCGTGGAATACTCCAGCGCTTTACGAGCTGAGGCGACTGCCCGGGCATCCCCTTCATAATCTTGAATTGCCGCTTGATTAGCCATGGCGGTGGCCAGGAGTTCGTCTTTGCGAAAATATCCCGTTCCCAGTCCTTCCAGGTGGGAATACATCGCCACGGCTTCCGATAGATGACCGAGTTCCTGCTGGGTGCGGCCGAGATAATACCAGTAGGGAGGATAGGCTTCCATAAACGTTTCCATTCGGCGCAGGACCCGCAACCGCACTTCCGGATCTTTTTCCTGCATGGCCTGTTCCAATTGGTCGAGGTCATCGCCCCGCACCAGCCAGCGGTCAGGGATATTTTTCTTGCGAGCCAGCTTCCAGAACGTATCCAGAAATTGACCGGAACGCTGGACCACGGTCGTGACACGCGTTTTTTCAATCTTGTGCAGGTCGACGTCCCGCTGAAAGACACGATTGCGATAGTCCCACCAACTGTTTGCGCCGGTCTTCACCGCACTGCCAAACTGTGCAGTCATCAGGTCCGTTCCAAAAGCCAGAGCATCCCAGGTGACTTGCCGGCGAAGCTGCGCCATGTGATTGCTGCGGTACATGGTCCGCTCTTTTTCCGCTAGGCCGATCTGGTTGATCTCATCCAGCACCGAGGTATACAACGCAATGACTTCTGCATCGTCCACCTGCCCCAGATTCAAGTTGTTGAGAATCTTTTCCTGTTCTTCGAGCAGAACATCTTCTGTTTGTGTCTTGCGAATGCGGTGAAAGGCAGCCCGGCAATAGTTGAGGGCCACAGCTGTTGACAGAGACTTCTTTTTCTCTTCCGCAGCAGCAACATCCGCAGCCGTCATCGCATCGGCAGCCAGAACCGGCGATTGGGACTTCTCTGCGGGCGTGGTGACTGCCGCCGATTCTTCCGCCATGGCGATTCCCGCCAGCACTGGCAGGAACAATAACCAAGACGAACACAGGCGAGTCAAAGATGTGGAGACCATGGCAGGGCAATCAAATGGAGTGCTGAAAGGCAACCAGTTGCAAGTCGTGTCGAGAGGCATTTCCGCTTCAACCGGTTTCAACCGGTTCGGCCACGTGATGGATACACGTGATGGATGGTTGCGACCTCACGGAAACACGTGCTGCATGGGACCGGACCAGGGCAATTTGCTCCGGCGGGAAGCAGCACTTCACATCAACTCTACGCGCTTGCATTGCAAACTGCTGAAAATGAAATGCAGTTCGCGTGCCTAAGATCAGAAAATGCGGCTGCCGTAGCGGTCAGGGAAACTCTGAATGCGCCGAACATTCCCCCAGATTTCCCCAGTTCGCATTTCCCGAAATCTCAGCAGGTCACGAGGCAGCCCGAAAGTCCCCGCATGATCAGAAGATGTCTCAATTCGCTCGCCGGTCACCAAGGGACAAGGCTTTAGACCAGTTTGGTCTCTCATGTGCCCGCGTCGAAAGAGTTTCACCTGATGAAAGTCTCTTTCCCGCAAAATTCCTTTCTCGCGAGCCCAGGCGAGAACAACTTGCTCACGAGCAGACAAGCCCACAATCCGGAAACCGTCTGTCTGGATTGAATTTTCGTGCAAGTTTTGCAGATCGAATTTGAACTTTTCACTCTTCAACGCCAGCCAGAATGCAGAGTTTCGGCAGAATTCGCCGGGACGCAGCAAGACCTCCATTCTCCACTCTATCCCATTTGTGGCGTGGATGGACGAGTGTGGCCGCGTCTCTGGGCCAGAGCCGTTTCCAACAGCAGCATGATCAAGCCAGAGACAATCAACCAGCGCCACCATTGTTGCCGAGATTCCAATTCCTGATTCAGCAATTGTCTCCGGTCTTGCTGGACTTTCTCAGCGTTTTTCTGGTCGTCCGGAATGGCGAGCGGCACCCCCGCAGCCTGCAGCAATTCCTCCGCATAGGGCTCTGTTCGGGATTCTTCCGGAGAAAGATTGACTGCAATAGTGATGACCTGCCCGACTTCGGAAGTTGTCAGGGATTTCTCTTCAGCGGCCATGCGATAAATCCCTGGCTGAGAAAGTTGAAATGTTTCTGAGCGGGGATGCACGGTTGTCTTCGATTGGAATTGAACGAACATCGTGTCGCCTTTCAACTCCAGGTCCGAGAGCAGAAGCGAATCGCCCACGGTTCGTTGCTGTGCGAGACCTTGTGGGGGGACCGCATCGTCCAGCAGGCCATTCATCAGTGGCACAAACTTGCTCCAGACCGCCAGATCGCTGTCACTTCGTCCCCATCCCGAAGCCAGCAGCATCACTTCACCTTTTCCTGCCGGGATTTCCACAAGCATGGGTGAACCGTCTTCCATCGCAAGCAGCACACGGGCAGCAGAGATTGATTCCAGGTTGAACTGGCGATACTTCCAGAATCGCAACTTGGTGAAGTCCGAAAAGCGGGGATCATCAAATGGACGCAAGGCCGGGTGGCCCAGATCCACATTCCGGAGCATGGCATAGCTGGAAACCATCGCTTCGGTCACCTCGATCGGAGGCAATTTCAGAAGCTGAGAGAGACCCCGCGCCTGCTCCAGATTCGTCGCCACAAACAAGACATGGCCCCCCTGATGAATCCATTCCGCAAGCCATTCCGTTTGCTCGGCATTCAGCTCACGTCCCACGATGATCCAATTCGGATCGCCCGTTTCCAATGGGGGCGAAACGTGAGAAGATGGCCATTCAATAATGTGTACGTTCCGCGTGGAATCGTCCGGGAACAGGGGATTGAGGAAAAAACGCAGCCCCAGCGGTCCGGTGTCTTCCTTCGCGTCCCCGGCAAAAACAATGCGAAGATTTCGCACAGTTCGTGGTGCGAGAAAAGTGGTATTATCGAACTCCACATCGTCCCCGCTCAACACAAGTGTCCGGGTGGGAAGGGAATCTTCCGGAGAAGGAATAGAAATGATTCGGCTCTCTCCAGGAGTCAGATAGAATTCATGCCCGGCACGTGCTGGTTCATGCTCTTCGCTCGAAGAGAATTCATCCTGCCAGTTCACACGAAAGAATTCCTTTTGCGAACCAGGACGATTTGTCAGCCGCATGCGGAAGGCAGTGCCGGGGTGTGTCGCATCCATGGCCAGATGCATGGCCGCATTGGATTCACCTGGTTGAGACAGATTTTCAATCTGCACTCGCAGTCGATCGGGCCAGCGGGCTCCCTGCAACACATCCCAACCAGCTCCACTTTGGAAATCGGAGATCAAGACCAGCAAACGGCCCGAACCTGGTGTCTCGGTTTCGTCACTGAAGAGGTCTGCCGCTTCGAGAAGTTGCCGGCCAATAGCGGTTCCACCCCAGCCCGGAGACAACTGTTGCACTCGCTGAAGCGTCTCCGAAACTCTGACAGCCGGGGGGAGCTGATCCCATTCGTCAAATGAGATGAGCGTTTGCGAAGACTCATCAAAAGCCAGCAATTGCAATCTATCGTGTGCATGAACCGTCTGCAGAATTTCCTGGACCCGAAGCAGGGCGCGTTCCCAGTATCCGATCCGCCGCATGCTGGCACTGCGATCCAGCAAAATGACAATCTGTTGTGCCGGTTGTTGGAACGAATCTCCGAGCGACCTGGCTGCGAAGTAAGGGCGGGCGAACGCGATGGCGAGCAGGCATACCACCAGTGATCGCAGCAGAAGCAGCAACCAGTCTTCAATGTGGCTTCGTTTTGTCATCCTGGGAGGAGAGGGAGTCAGGAACATCAGGCTACTGAAAACTTGTCGCCCCTGCGGAGTCTTGCGAATCATGTGGAAGACGATCGGCAAGCCAATCGCCAACCCGGCGAGCAGGTAAAATGGAGCCAGAAAACTCATCTCTCGCACCTCATGGAACGCATTCACCCTGCATCGGCCCTGATTCACCGTGCCGCAGCCTGTCATCGACCAAAACACGTGCTGCACGGGTCAGAGAACGATTTGCTCTCACCGTCGACGGGCCTGCGTTGTCCGCTGGCGCGTCTTCAGGAATTCAAAGAGTGCCTCTTCAAGTGGAGTCTCTGTTGTCAGACGATGCAATTGAACTCCCTGATTCTCGCAACACCGGGTCAGATCGTCCAGATGCTGCTGAAAACAGACATGATAAGAGGCGCTGGCATTCGAGGGATCGACATACATCTCCCGGCCCGTTTCCGCATCCACAAACTGGGCCGCCTCCTCAAAGGGAAACGAGATTTCAGCTGGATCGAGAATCTGAAAGACAACCACTTCGCTGCCCGTTGCCCGCAGATATCCCAGCCGTGAGCTGAGAGACTCGACGGGAGTCAGGAGATCCGAAATCAGCACAAACAGGCTCCTCCGGCGAACATGCTGAGCCACTTGATCTAATGCGGAGATCAGGCCGGTTGAAGTCCCTTCCGGTTGACGTTCCAGACCGACCAGAATGCGCCGCAGATGTCCGCGACGATATCGGGGCGGAATGTACTCATCCAGCCCGGAGGAAAACCGGAACAGTCCGACTGCATCCCGCTGCGAATTCAAAAAATAGGCGATCGTACCCGCCAGCGTTTTTCCATAATCGGCCTTATGATAGGCCAGCGAGCCGTATGACATAGAACGGCTGTTGTCGAGCAGCAGATGACAGCGCAGGTTGGTTTCATCTTCGAACTGCTTGATGTAGTAGCGATCGCTACGGGCAAACAATCGCCAGTCCAGATAGCGCAGATCGTCTCCCCGGACGTATTGACGATATTCTGTGAACTCGACAGAGAACCCGTGATAAGGGCTGCGATGCAGTCCGGAAAAGAATCCTTCCACCACAGCCCGGACACGGAGTTCCAAGGACTGGATCTGCATCAGCGTCGCCGGGTCGATGAATGAGGGGGACGGATACCTGCCTGATTTCGGACCTGATGAGATGGAAGTCGCCATTCTGTCTCCCAATCAAAGAAGACGCGGTGATGAAGACGCAGCAGCGGACCGCGACTGCGAGAAAGTGACTCTAAGATTGCATCTTCATTGTCCCTGTGGTTCTTGGAAAGCCTCGAATTTCAGCATTTTTAAAAAATATTCCGGTAAGTTGGCAAGACTCCGCACGATATCACCAATAGGAGGCGTGTTTTTATGGGTGATCAGCTCGGAGATGTAGTCAAGACGATGCCCGCGCAAGACGCTGATGCCCGCTATGAAGAATTTTTGCAGTTCTTTTCACGGGATCGCGAGCGTCTGGCTGCGTATATCTCGACGTTGCTCCTCAATCAGGCAGATGCGGAAGATGTTTTTCAGCGGTGCAGCCTGCTGCTCTGGCGGAAATTCTCTGAGTTTGATCGAGAACGAAATTTCCTGTCCTGGGCCTGTGGGGTGGCCTTTTATGAGGTCCGCAACTTTTTGCGGTCTACACAAAAGATGCGGTTGCAATTTAATTCGGATTTAATGTCGCAGTTGTCGGATCGGCGTTTGGAAAACCTGGAAAAGAATGTGGACATGCTCCCTTTTTTGCGGGATTGCCTGAAGCTGCTTCCGCAGGGGGAGCGGGAGTTGATTCGTATTGCTTATGAGCGTGAGGGCTCTGTGAAAGAGTTTGCAGAACAAAACGGAATGGCGCTGCAGACGCTCTACAATCGCCTGGGACGGATTCGTCGCCTGTTGATGAACTGCATTCAACGCAAGCTGGCGGTGGAGTGACGGAACCATGACGCAAGACCCTTATGCTGAAGAATTCTTGGGCCTGCTCAATGCCCTTTTTAATGAGACCATCACTACTGCGCAGCATCAGCGGCTTGAAGAATTGCTGGAGTCTCACCCGCAAAGACAGAATACTTATTTTCACCAGCTGGACCTGCATCTGGCGCTCCGCCAGGTGTTTGCCGAGGGGCAGGAACCGAACCCGATTGCAGATGTGTCGATTCAGAATCGAGAAATGCCTCGTGGGATTGCTTCCCGCCGTCAATATTCTCGAAAGACAGAGATCTTGCTGGTGGCGTCCTTCGTCTTTGTGTTAACCGCAGCCCCATTGTTATTGCTGAGCCCCCCTTTTCGATCACGCGTCGACCCGGTTGCCATCGTTCAACCACCGGCGACAGACAACCTGCCCAGCGCCGTAACAACTCCCACCCAGCCGACTCCCGCACAGCCGGCCGCGGCCGCCGTCCGGTTACTGCAATCGGCTGATGCGGAACTTCTGCATGAATATGTTCCACAAATCGGTTCTCCCCTGGAATTGCAGCACGAATATGTGCTGGTAAAAGGGCTGCTGGAACTGGAATTCGGCAATGGAGCCCGGACAATTCTGGAGGCTCCCGCAGTCTTTAATGTGGAATCTTCCGAACAGCTGAATCTGAAGATTGGAAAATGCTCAGTCTATGCTCCGGAAGGGGCTCAGGGTTTTGAAGTGCTCACGCCCCGTAATCGTGTTGTGGACCTGGGGACTCGGTTCTCGATCGATGTGAACGATTTTGGACATTCCGAAATCCAGGTTGTCGAAGGAGCCACCCAAATCTATCAGGACGACGCGCCGGATAGTGCCAAGATACTGACCCAGGGTGAAGCAACGCGATGCATCGGGTCTGTGGAAGGGATGCGGGAGATTCAGTTCAACCCCAGACATTACCATCACAGCCTGCCCGACCGCGTCATCTCCTACGAGGCAGAACTCTTTCAAGGCGGCCCCGGAGTTCGGGACCTCACCAGCGTCACCGTTCAGCGTGGCGGACAAATTTATACTTATTCCGCCGACGAGCTGATCGGCATTGATCTCCTGCATTTCCGCTCGCATTCAAACCGTAATAGCGTGGCCTCGGATGAAGAGATGCTGGCGAATCCCATCGAGCTAATTACCAGAGATCACGCCCTCAACACCGGTATTATTAATTTTGACCGCCCGAAAAACGTTACAGAAACGAAAGATGTTCATAGTGATTATCGCCAGAAGCCGGGAATGGCGGTCAAATTCCACCGTCCCTTGCAGAATTGTCCGGGACCGGATTTGGTTCTGTTTGAAATTCAATCGGTGGTCTATCCCGCAGAGGGAGACCATTTTCGAGTCAGCCCCCTGGAGCCTAAAGAGGGCCTGCGAGCCCATTATGTAACAAAATATGACATTACATTGAATTCAGAAAATGCACGGCGGGTGGCTCCCTTTCGGGTCTTTACCTTCGAGCACAGCGTCAGCTCTCCGGAAGATCTATTGCAATCCAGCTCACGGCGCGGGGGTGGGATGTCACTTCCATTTTATGCGCTGGCTGTCGGGATCGATTTATCAGATTTGGGCTATGCTCCAGACGCCGAAGTTTCTGGGCTCTTCTTTGAAGATGCAAACCACAGTGATTTTGTCGTGATCGATCCGGTCTTCATTGGTGGGTTTCCCGCCATGCACAAAACGGCATTGACGATGGAAGCGGCACCTTAACCCTGTCATTTTATTTGGTTTCCCCCTCTTCTAGGGATTTTAAAGACATCGATATGAAACGATTACTAAAGCGTTCCGGATTCACCCTGATTGAACTCCTGGTGGTCATCGCGATTATCGCTGTTTTGATCGCTCTGCTGCTGCCCGCCGTGCAGCAGGCGCGTGAAGCGGCGCGGCGTTCACAGTGCAAGAACAATTTAAAGCAGTTTGGCTTGGCGCTGCATAATTATCACGACACCGTTTCCACGTTCCCAATTGGTGGAACTTATGACGACAGCAATTCGGTAGGGACAAATCTCGGTCCAAGGATCAGTTGGGCGGTACGCATACTCCCCTACCTTGAGCAGTCAGCTCTCTATAATCAGCTGGATATGAACTTACTGAATGTTCCGGAACAGACGCTGGCATCAGACAACAAGAAAGCCCGTGAGCATCAGGTCTCCGTTTTTCGCTGTCCGACCGATACCTTTCCAGATTATGATAATGGATATGCTCAAAACAGTTACTCGGGATCCTTAGGATCGCAGGCGACCGCCACCGGCAGTTGTGCGCCATTTGATAAATTCAAGGAGCCATTGTCTAAAAATTTCAATTATGGTCGAACTTCCAATTCCCAACAGGTTTCGGGAATGTTCGCCCAGGGACAGGCCAAAATTGCGATTCGAGACGTTACCGACGGGGCAAGTAACACGCTCTTCGTAGGTGAATGTCTCTCCAGTTGCCACTCTTTGACAACTCGGAACGGCTGGTGGGGCAGCGGGAGCCGGGCGGTCGCTTCGTCAACGATTGTTTACATCAATGAGATGACCACGTGTGATGGCTCCAGCCGGATCTCCGATCCCAATTGTACAGTGGCTGCAAATGCCGGAAATTATGCATGGGGATTTAAATCAATGCATACTGGGGGAGCTCACTTCCTGATGGTCGATGGCGCAGTCCGTTTTATCTCGGAGAATGTCAACCATCAAACCTATCAGTACCTGGGTGGCCGAGCAGACGGAAATGTGGTGGGTGAATTTTAATAAAGCACTGCTGCATTGCGCAGCTTAATAAAAAAGCGGCGAAACGGGGCGTTGCACCGAGCGTCGCGTTAACAGCTGCACCTTGCAATACAAAATTCAGTCAGAGAGAGAATCTGGTAGAGATGAGAAAATGTTGCGTGATGTTACTCAGTGGCATGTTACTGGGGATGATAGGATGCGGAAGAAGTGATCAACCGAAGTTATATCCTGTTTCGGGAGTTGTGAAACTTGGTGACGATCTCCTCAAAAACGCATCCGTCGTTTTCACATCGGACGAGGGACTCATGGCGATGGGCCGAACCGATGATTCCGGCCACTTTTCATTGAGCACACGGGGAATCGCAGGCGCTCAGCCCGGTACCTACCAGGTTGGCATTACCTTGATCGAACGAGTTGGCGATTCCACCAAAGACCCCGAGTCTATGACTCCCGCAGAGAGGAAAAATCTTTATCGATCGTTGATTCCGGAGAAATACAGCGATCCAGCATCCTCGAATCTCTCCGCTACTGTTTTGCCGGAAGGACCAAATAAGTTTGACTTCGAATTAATGAATTAGTGCCAGGATTGTCTATTTTGTCGTAGTGCCGTGTGACGGCTTAGTTTTAGGGTGCGTCATAGTGAAACGTCCTTCGTTGTCGGACTTTGCGTTAAGGACGACCCTAATTTCTAGTTGTCGCAAAGCACTAGTGCATTTTCTAGAGTAAGTGGCTCTGGCCTGGGCTCGCGGGAAAGGTATTTTGATTGATGAAAGACTGAACGCCGCGAGGCAGCACCCGGACCATACGGCGTTAATGCGCACTAATCACATGGAACCTCTCGCTGACAATCTGACCTTCGTCTTTGGTCGCATAAACTCTATGGAGTTTATTACGTAACGGCGTCATGGATTACTGAAAGTTGGACAAATAGTCGCTAATAATGATTTTTCTGAGATTGGCATAGATTAAAACACGTTTTTGTTCATTTAACCAACAAGGAACCCCGCATGCATATCCCCCCCCAGGGCTATTCTATTGATGTGAAAAAATTGCCCCAGCCCCTGCTGGCTCGGGGGTTTACGCTGATTGAGCTTCTCGTCGTCATCGCGATCATTGCTGTTTTGATCGCTCTTTTGCTGCCCGCTGTGCAACAGGCGCGGGAGGCGGCGCGCCGGTCCCAGTGCAAAAATAATCTGAAGCAAATCGGACTGGCACTGCATAACTATCACGACGTCTACAACGCACTGCCTCCAGGGTATGTGCTGACGCCGGGAGTTGCTGACAAAGAAGGACACTGGGCCTGGTCTGCAATGATTCTGCCGTATGTTGAATTAGGCACGGTTTACAATGCGATGAACGTTGGAAATACCACCGTCGCTGCTGCGATGGGCGATACCAACATCAGGGCATCCATCCAGAAACCACAATCGATGTTCAGATGTCCTTCTGACGCAAACGCCCCGAAAACTCACACACTGGCCGCTTACGGTATTAATGTCGGTGGGACAGAATACGGGCTGCCGGTTGCGAATTATATTGCGTCTAATAATATTGCGAACATTCGCGCACAACGTCCCACAATCCCCCAGGATGGGAGAACGGGTGGTGTGGGAGCGTTTTACGAGAATAGCAGCGTGAAGTTTCGCGACATCACGGATGGCACAAGCAATACCTTCCTGGTTGGTGAGCGCACTTATCAGATTCGTGGGGCCTCACAAACTGGTGCTGGGACACTCTATGCAGCACGAGACTGGTCTGGAAAGGGTCCAGCCCACCAAGGCTTAAGTGGTGCTCCCTGGAATCAGGGCGGATGGAAGACGATTGCGGGATCGACCTACAGTCCCATCAATAATGTGAGCTCCTGGGATTCTTCGGGCAGCCAGACTTATAGCAGCCAGCACGTGGGCGGCGTTCATTTTGTCTTCGGGGACGGTTCTGTGCGATTCATCAGTCAAAACATAGATGCCGGGGTGTTAAATAGTGATGGCACTATTGCTAACACCGGGACGCTAGGTCGACTGGTCGCTATCGCGGATGGCCTGCCGGTTGGCGAATTTTGAGCAGGGTACGAGCGGATCGCTCAAAGGAGCTCGAGTATTTCGAGCTGTGACGAATATAAATTTGATGCTGTATTGATGCAGCATGCACACAGAAGTCGAATCTCTTCAACCAAGGTGTCAACGGCGCATGCGTTCTACTTTTTTTAATGCCACATTAATCGCCTTTACCAGCTTTTCTTTTATTGTATCAGGCTGTGGCGGAGGTGCTGAAGGGCCGGCATTAGGGCGCGTGACCGGAAATGTAAGCTTCGATGACAAGCCTTTAGAAGGAGCTCTGGTTACTTTTAATCCGATCGCTGGCGGGCGGGGATCTTCCGGGATCACTGATTCCTCGGGGAGATATCAACTGGATTATACATATGATCAGGCAGGGGCGATCCGAGGAGAGCATGAAGTGCGAATTAACAGCGCCGCGTTTTCCGGAGAAGGGGCAAAAGATCCCATTCTGCCGCCTGTCTATAACAGTGAATCTCAACTGAAAGTGAATGTTAAATTAGGGTCAAATACATTCGATTTTCCATTGAAATCCGATGGCAGCTCGATTGCAATTAAATAGGGCTACGCAAATATAATTATGAACTGTTCAGAATTTCACTTCTCAATGTATTCACCATTTTCATTTCGTGGAGCACATTATGCCACACCTGCAACGGAACCGCTCTGGATTTACACTGATTGAGCTTCTCGTCGTCATCGCGATCATTGCTGTTTTGATTGCTCTTCTGCTACCCGCCGTGCAGCAGGCGCGGGAGGCGGCGCGGCGATCCCAGTGCAAAAATAATCTGAAGCAACTCGGACTGGCACTGCATAACTATCATGACGTCTACAACGCCTTTCCTCCTGGGTATATTCGCACTCCCGGCGTCGCTGATAATGGCGGGCACTGGACCTGGACCGCATTTATCCTGCCTTATGTGGAAATGGCGCCTCTCTTTAACTCTTTGAATGTGGGCAATACCACCGTGCTGGCAAATATGCAAAACGCCACCACGCGAACCATGATGCAGCAACCCGCGGCCAATTTTCGCTGCCCATCCGATTCAGGAGCCCCCAAAGTTCACACAATGGCCGGCTGGTGTATTAATGACGGTTCGGCGGAACGCGGTCTGAGTGTTTCGAATTATCTCGCTTCCAATAATTCCGCGGTGCTACGTAATAAGCGGGCGACAAACTATTCGAACGGGACGACGGGCGCAGTCGGCCCTTTCTGTGAAAACACAAGTATTCAGCTCAAAGACTTTACCGACGGGACTAGCAATACATTTCTGATCGGAGAACGGGCTTATCAATTAAAACCAGATAAGATCATCGGAGCTGGAGCACTCCTGGCGGTACGAGATGGAAACGGAACCGGAGCATCGGCCGGCGATAATGCGCAAGGGGACAACCAGGGACTGAAGACGGCTGTCGGTGATACTTATTACGCAATCAACACCGCAGGCTGGTCCGACAGTCGAGATAGCAATGCGTTCAGCAGCCATCATGTGGGGGGCGTGCATTTCCTGTTCGGCGACGGTTCCGTCCATTTCATTTCACAGAATGTTGATGCCGGACCTGCCGGGACGTACCTGCCGACAAACACGATACAGCGTCTGGTTTCCATTGCCGACGGCAATGTGATCGGTGAGTTCTAGACCAGTGACTCTCGCCTGTGTTTGTGGTGGACGTGTTTCGATTGATGAAATGCTGGCTGCCTGCAAAGCAGGGCATGGACAATGCAGGGTGAATGCACTTTTAAACGACAATGCGTTGATACTCAGCCGTAACTTCGCTGTGTTTTAACTGTGTTGTATTTTAATCATGCTGTATTTTTTATCAAAGAATTCTCTGTGCGAGAAACATCTTTCCCGGCAGGGGGGATTTATTTTCGATCAGATCGCTTCAGGAGTTTTTTTGTGTTCAGTCATCGACAAGGTTATCGAGAGCCAATCAGTCCGGAGAGAAAACTTTCCGGACAACATCTCCTGATCGTCATTGCAGCGATGCTGGGGTTCATGAGTGGATGTGGAAGTTCTGGCGACAATCCGGATCTTGGGCGCGTCCAAGGTGTCGTCACGCTCGATGGCAAGCCTGTTGCAAATGCTGAGATTAGCTTCAGCCCGGTCAACGGTGAGCGTTATTCCATAGGAAAAACAGACGAACGGGGGCATTATTCATTGTCTTTCAGCGCGAATGATTCTGGGGCTGCGGTTGGTGAACATGTCGTGAAGATTCTGAGTGAAGAAGCTGACCTGGAAACCTCTGAAGATCCCGTGCTTCCTGCCGCCTATAACAGTGAATCTCAACTGAAAGTCAATGTTAAATCAGGCTCTAATACAATCGATTTTCCTTTGAAAGCCGATGGCAGCCTGATTGCAATTCAGTAGTGTCAAAAACAGGTTTGCAGCCTGTTGAAAGGCGTACAGACGGAAAGGTCTGTGCCACCGAAAGTTTCTGGATCATTAAGAAAGTGGGCCAGATATTTTTGTCTGTCCCACTTTTCATGTCTTTCAACAGACTGCCAGGGCCATAAACTACCAGGGCCATCAGTTGTTCAGAATTTCATTTCTCATCATGTTTGTCATCATTTCAATTGCGAGGAACATGTCATGCTATGTCGACGAAGAAGTCGTTCCGGATTTACTCTGATCGAACTGCTGGTCGTGATTGCCATCATTGCGGTGCTGATTGCCTTGTTGTTACCCGCGGTTCAGCAAGCTCGCGAGGCAGCCCGGCGATCACAATGTAAGAATAATCTCAAGCAATTTGGGCTGGCGCTGCATAACTATCATGACACAATGAACCAGTTCCCCATTGGTGGGACAATGAACGTCCCTACAGAGGACCGGCCGAACATCAGCTGGGCCGTGCGGATTCTGCCATACATTGAGCAGGCCGCACTCTATAATGAGTTAAATATGAATCTCGCCAGTGTGCCGGAACAGACGCTGGCGTCCGGAAAGAAAGCCCGTGAACATCAAGTGGCGATTTTTCGTTGCCCGACCGATCCCAACCCGAATTTTCGTGGAGCATGGGCTCAAACAAGTTACTCTGCTTCGGTCGGTTCGCAGCGAACACCCTCTGGCGGTGCGAATGCCGCCGAATGCCAGCCATATCTCAATTTCGCCCAGACTTTGCCTGCAGGAAACGTTGATTACGGGCGAACGCTGAATTTGGCATCTTTATCCGGGATGTTTGGTCAAGGGGGGCCCAGCGTGGCGATGTTTGACGTGTCTGATGGGACATCGAATACGTTTCTTGTCGGTGAGGTCTTATCTGGGTGTCATTTAACAATCACCAACGGATGGTGGCCAAGTTCCGCCCGTGCTACGATTGGCTCCACACTAGCGCCGCTTAATGAAATGACGACGTGCGAAAATTCCAACCGGGTCACGAACCCCAACTGCACCAGTGGGGATAATTTCAATTATTCATGGGGATTTAAATCGATGCATGTGGGTGGTGGGCACTTTACGATGGCGGACGGCTCGGTCCGATTTATCAGTGAAAATATTAATTACACGACTTATCAATCCCTAGGGGGCCGTGCTGATGGAAACGTCCTCGGAGAATTTTAAGTTGCGGGTCAGGCACCGCCCGACAATCTGTGGGCGTCACCACGCGACCGGGCCAGTCGGCTAAACGGACTGTCGCCGTCCTTATCGGCTCAACTGTCGTTGAAAAGGACGCCGGAGACGAGAGAGAAACGGTCGACGGGAACGTTGGCGGTCTGGTTGGCATGTGAACACTGGTGTTGCGTCCACGCCGCCGTTCTTTGCGATCGGATTGCCGATGAGTGAACGGAGCCCATTATGCGCGGGGAGAATTCGGCGCAGATCTCCTCTTTCTCTTTAATCTCCTCTTTCTGAAAGCTTGATTTCGATGTGGAAACTCATTTCGCTGGTTCCGGCCTTGTGTGTGACGCTTTCTCTTTCCGGTTGCAGTCGTAGTGATCGGCCGGCTTTGTATCCAGTGAGTGGAACCGTGACCTATGCCGGGAAGCCATTGCCCAATGCAACCGTGTTGCTCTTGCCTGAAAAAGGGATTGTCGCAGTAGGTCGGTCTGATGCGGAGGGACATTTTTCTTTAAAGACACAGGGTATGGACGGAGTCGTGGCGGGACCAGCAAAGGTGGCTGTCAGCGCTGTTGAAAACGTGAAAAATGTCAGCATTGAGGAGTTTGAAAAACTGACCGATGCCGAGCGTGCCAAGTTGACAAAATCCTTAATTCCTGCCAGGTACGGGGTGCATGAGACCTCTGGAATCACGACTTCCATCGATCCCAAGTCAAAAAATGAACTCACAATCGAATTAACAGAGTAACTTCTGCGTTTTCATTACGATATAAAGGTAAGTGAAGCAGCAGATTGTGAACTCTTCATTCAGGCCGTTGACTGGACAAATGGGGCGACGTCACAATTGTTGAGTTCACGGAGAGTTCATTTTTGGTCTTGTCCTCCCCTCTCGCGTACGTCCGCGTCCTTCCCTTCGCGAGAACTCAATGACAGGTTGAAATTATGCAACGTCCGCCTGCTACCATCAGCAGCAAGTTGGTGTTTCGCTTGCGAGATTGTTTTCTCGTTGCGGGTTGTGTTTTGGGTGCCTGGTGCGGTTCCGCGTATTGCGATGAAAAGCCGTTGAGCGCCGAGCAGGTCAAATTCTTCGAGACGAAGGTTCGGCCGCTGCTGGCAGAGCACTGTTTCAAATGTCACGGAGCCGACCAGCAAAAAGGGGGATTACGTCTGGATGCACGGGGGCAGATGCTGCTGGGGGGGGACTCCGGTCCGGCAATTGTACCCGGCAAGCCTGAAGAAAGTCTGCTGCTGGAGGCAGTGCGTTACGAATCGTTCGAGATGCCACCTTCGCGACAGCTTCCGGAAGGGGACATCAAGGTTCTGGCCACTTGGATTCAGGCAGGCGCTTTTTGGCCAGGTGATGATGGAAAAGTTGCCGTTCGTGTCGAGGGAAAGCTGTTTTCAGAGACCGACCTGAACTGGTGGTCGTTTCAGCCGGTGCACAAGCCAGACTTGCCCAGAATTCAAAATGAAACCTGGGTTCGCAACGAGATCGATTATTTTGTGGCCCGGAAGCACGCTCAGGAACACCTGACTCCCGCTCCGGAGGCCGATCGCAGGGTGCTCATTCGCCGTATCTATTATGACCTGATCGGCTTGCCACCCACGATCGAAGAGGTTGATCAATTTGTGGCCGATGAAGATCCATATGCTTATGAGCGACTGGTCGATCGTTTGTTGGACCGTCCGGAATATGGAGAACGCTGGGCGCGGCATTGGCTGGATCTGGTGCGGTATGCCGATTCCGATGGATATCGTGCTGATGGGTTTCGTCCGGAAGCTTGGCGGTACCGGGACTATGTGATCCAGTCGTTCAATGAAGACAAGCCGTATGATCGCTTTGTACAGGAACAACTGGCGGGTGATGAACTCTTTCCTGATGACCCGCAGGCTCAGATCGCGACCGGCTTTTTGCGGCATGGAATCTATGAATACAACAGCCGGGATGCCCGTGGTCAATGGGATATTATGCAAAACGAGGTGACAGATGTCACCAGCGACGTTTTTCTGGGGTTAGGTCTGCAATGTGCGCGTTGTCACGACCACAAGTTCGATCCGTTGCTGCAGAAGGACTACTTCCGTCTGCGGGCTTTCTTCGAACCACTCATGCCGCACGATGATCGCCCGGTGGCGACTCCTGAAGCGCGGGCGGCCTACGACAAACAACTGGCGGAATACGATGCCGCCACTCGCGAAATTCAGACAGAACTGAAAACGCTGGAACAGAAATATCTGGATGCCGCCGCCAAATCGGCAATTGGTCGTTTTCCGGATGAGATTCAGGCACTCGTCCATAAGCCGCAGAGTGAACGAACCCCTGGGGAAGAACAAGTTGTCGCCATGGTGATGCGGCAGGTAGCCTGGGATCAGGGGCGGATTGATGGGCGTTTCAAAGGCGAAGAAAAGGAAAAAATACTCGAACTGCGTCGTAAGCTGGCAGCCTTCAATGCAAAACGTCCTGCTCCACTTCCTTGTCCGATGACGGTCACGGATGTCGGACCGGTGGCTCCTCCCACACTCATTCCCAAAAAACTGGTTGCGGTCGAACCGGGATTCCCGACCATCCTGCAGGCGGAACCTGCGGTGATTGAACCAGTCTCTGTTTCAGGAACCACTGGACGCCGGGCAACCCTGGCCCGCTGGATCACCGATCCCCAAAATCCGATCACTCCCCGGGTGATCACGAATCGCATCTGGCAATATCACTTTGGACGGGGACTGGCTGAAAACAGCAGCGATTTTGGCCGTCTCGGAGCTCCGCCGACGCATCCGGAGCTTCTGGATCTGCTCACCGATCGATTTGTCAAGGGGGGCTGGCATTTCAAAAATCTGCATCGCCTGATTGTGACATCCGCCACTTATCGACAGGCGGCCGTCCATCCGCAATTTGCAGCCTACAATGAACAGGACCCTTCCAATCAATGGTACTGGCGCGGCCGGACGCAGCGGCTGGATGCGGAGCAGATTCGCGATTCCATTCTGGCCGTGACCGGTCAGCTGGACCTGGGGCGTGGCGGCCCCGGTGTGTTGCCGGACAAGCCTCGACGTTCCATCTATACAAGAACGATGAGAAACAGTCGCGATGCGTTGCTGGACGCTTTTGACCTGCCTCAATTTTTCTCCAGCACCTCGTCACGAAACACCACGACTTCGCCTGTGCAGTCTTTGCTGTTGATCAACAGCCAGACCATGCTGAGGTATGCAACTCAACTGGAAAAGCGGGTCCGCGAAAGTCTGCCGGTGGATCAGCGGACACCGGAGCAACTGGTAGAACAAATTTGGCGGATTACGTTAAACCGACTGCCGACAGCACAAGAAATGGCGTCTGCCACGCAGTTTGTTCAGTCGCAGATGGAGGAAATTCAAAATGCGATTGAACCGGCTGTTGCTCCAGATTTGGTGACCGGCAAGATGCCCTATCGGGACGGCCAATCGATCCTGTTTCAACCAGAGAAAGTCGCGGGGACGTTTGCTGTCTCGCACGACCCTCAGCTGGATTTAGACGATTTCACCGTGGAGATCTTCTTCCAGCCGCGTTCGATTTATGCGAGCGGTGATGTGCGGACGCTGGCTGCGAAATGGGCTGGCGGTACCAACCCGGGATGGGCTTTGGGAATCACCGGGAAAGGCTCTCGTCGCAAGCCGCAAACCGTGGTCTTGCAGATCGCGGGCAAAGATCGCTCCGGAAAACGTATTGAGGCGGCCTTGTTCTCTGACCAGCATGTTGAAATGAACAAGCCCTACTATCTGGCCGCTTGCGTGAAGCTGGCCGGGAAGGATCATCCAGGATCGGTGACATTCTATCTGAAAGATCTTTCCAATGATGACGAACCGGTCATGGTGGCCGAGATTCCGCATTCCATTGTCGAAGGTATAACCTGTACAGAACCCCTCATTTTTGGTTCGCGCGGAGGCAAATCGGGACTCTTTGACGGACTCTTGGATGATGTCCGACTCTCCCAGGGGGCACTGGCGCGTGAGCAGTTGCTGCTGACTGCCGAAGGGGCCGCCCGGCAGACTGTAGGATATTGGCAGTTCGAACCGATGCCTGGTGTTTTTCATGATTCACTCAAACAGGGACTGGACATCCACGAATTGAAGAAGACGCATCAGCAAGCATCTCCCCAGACATCTGCCTGGATTGACCTGTGCCACGTGCTGCTGAACTCAAACGAATTCCTGTATGTTGAATGAAATGGAGCAGTAACATGGCTCATTATGAAACTCCCCAGACGCGACGTGAATTTCTGGCGCGTAGCGGTGCCGGTTTTGGTGCCGTGGCACTTTCGGGAATGCTGGCCCAGGAACGCGGTGCCCTGGCCGCGCCGACTGTTGCTCATTTCGCCCCGACCGCCAAAAGCGTGATTTTCCTCTTCATGGAAGGGGGACCGAGTCACCTGGATTTGTTCGATCCTAAGCCGTTATTGACGGAACTGGCGAGTCAACCGATGCCGGCGAGCTTTGGCGAAGTGATCACCGCCATGGGAGAGTTTCATGCTCCTTTGCTGGCCCCCAAACGCAAATGGAAACAGCATGGCGAAGCGGGAACCTGGGTCTCGGACTGGCTGCCGCATATTGCGGAATGTGTGGATGACATCGCGGTGATTCGTTCCTGCTGGGCAGACAGCCTGAACCATTCCACTGGCGTTTGCCAGATGAATACGTGTTCGGTGCTGGGGGGGCGTCCGTCACTGGGAAGCTGGGTCAGTTACGGTCTGGGAACCGTCAATCAGAATCTGCCCGCTTTCGTGGTCATGCAGGATAACCGGTCATCGGTCGTAAACGGACCTCGCAACTGGAGTGCGGGTTTTATGCCCGCGGTCTATCAGGGGATTCATCTTTCCGAGGGAAATCAGCCCATCCCCAATCTGAATATTCCGGAAGGGTTCACCTCTGCACGGCAGGAATCCAAGTTGGCCCTGTTGAATTCTTTTAACGGCTCTTTTGCCCAGGCGCACCCCGAACAAAGCGAACTGGATGCCCGCCTGCGAAGTTATGAGCTCGCTTTCCGCATGCAGGCCGAAGCACCCGAAGCGGTTGATCTCTCTCAGGAGACTGCAGAAACCAATCAACTGTACGGTCTCGATCAGGCAGAAACAGCAACTTTCGGTCGGATGTGCCTGCTTTCACGCCGATTGGTCGAGCGCGGCGTCCGTTTCATTCAGCTCTATCACGGGGCTGGAAGTAAATGGGATGCCCACTCCGGAATCGAAGGAAATCATTCCAAGCACTGCCTGGCGACAGATTTACCGATCGCTGGACTATTAAGAGATCTGAAACAACGCGGGCTACTTGATGAAACACTGGTGGTCTGGGGGGGGGAATTTGGACGCACCCCCATGTCAGAGCAGGGAAATGGCCGCGATCACAACCCAACTGGATTCACCATGTGGATGGCAGGGGGTGGGGTGAAAGGAGGCCAGACGATCGGCTCGACAGATGACCTGGGGCTGCGGGCTGTGGAGGACCGACTCCATGTGCACGATCTGCATGCTTCGATTCTGCACTTGCTGGGGCTTTCGAATATGGATCTGACATACTTTCATAAAGGCCGCCCGGAGCGTCCGACCGTCAACGAGGGTGTCTTCTGCAAAAAACTGGTCACCGGTTAAAGCAAGTTGCTCTGGCCTGGGCTCGCGGGAAAGATATTTTGCGGGAAAAGTGTTTTGATTGATGAAACGCTGAATACCGCGAGGCAGCTTTCAGACGATACGGCGTTAATTCGCTCTAAACAATCCCTTCCACGGCCAGCACATCCCGCACATTTTGTTCGGGGATGTCGGACATCAATTTGACGTGCCCCAATTGAACGGGAAGCACAAATCGTAATCGACCGCCCAGGGTTTTCTTGTCCAGTTGCATTCTTTGCAGCACCGCATCCGCTGAGATTTGAGTTGTCGCAGGGCTCTTCACCAGCATTTGCAGAGAAGTCATCAACTTCAGTTGTCGCTGGGTGACTTCGGGGTCAATGTGCCCAAGAGATTCCGCCAATCGACTGGCGCACATCATGCCAATGGCCACTGCTTCCCCGTGCAAAAGCTCTCCATACCCGGCCAGTGCTTCAAAGGCATGGGCAAAGGTATGGCCGTAGTTCAAGACAGCCCTCAAACCGGATCGTTCATATTCGTCCTGTTCCACCACGGCGGCCTTCAATTCGCAACTGCGGGCAATGGCATAATTCATCACGGCGGTATCACGGCAGTTCAGTTCCATGACATTCCGTTCCAGGAATTCGAAAAACGGAGCATCGAGAATCACCCCATACTTGATCACTTCCGCCAGCCCCGCCCGGTATTCACGATCCGGCAACGTTTCCAGCGAAGCCGTATCTATTAAAACTCCCAGCGGTTGATGGAAGGCTCCGATCATGTTCTTGGCCTGCGGATGGTTGATCCCGACCTTCCCTCCAACGGAACTGTCCACATCTGCCAGGAGTGTTGTGGGGATTTGCACAAACGGAACCCCCCGCGCGAAACTGGCCGCCACAAATCCAGCCGCATCCCCCACCACCCCCCCCCCGACCGCGATCACAACAGTCTGACGGTCCGCCTGAAATTCGATCAGTCGGTCCCAGGCTGTGGAAATCACTTCCAGACGCTTGGATTGTTCACCTGGTGCCAGTTCGAGAACGGTGGTCCGAAATCCAGCCGATTCCAAGCTGCCGCGGACGATTTCCGTGTATCGCAGCACATTTGTATCGGTGATGAGGCAAGCAGAAGGATGGACATTCTCTCCAAAACGCTTGTGTCGCCAACCTTGAATCGTTATCCCGGAAGACTTTAAGAGATTCTGACCGACCACAATCTCGTAACTCCGCTCACTCAGAGACACTGCAACATGTCTGGAATTTTCATCTTGAGTGACAGTGGGCACGCTTTTTCTCCAATCCGATCTCTGAACAGTTGTTGTCTCTGCCGGACAAGACAGGACAAGGCCTAGTGCCGTGCCAGGGCTTGGGTTTCGGGCATGTGATCACGAAATGTCCTCCGTTGTCGGACTTTGCGTGAAGACCTACCCCAAATTTTAGAATCGACGAAGCACTAGGGGGAAATGGACATTATACCGCATACGTTCCAAAATAAGATGGACCACAGAAGAGTTCCTCGGAAGCGCTGAACAAGAGATGCCTCGTAACATGAATCGGAATGAAAATATTGCCGACCGGCTGACACGGATGGCTCAGCAGGTCCCTTCTCAACGGGCGTTGGTGGCTCCACGGGGAAAAGATCGATCCGGAAAACGTCTCTATCGAGAGCTGACGTTTCAGCAATTGAATGACCAATCCGATCGCATTGCAGCCGGTCTGCAGCATCATGGACTCAAACCCGGCATGAAGCTGGTGCTGTTCGTTCCGTTCAGTATGGAGTTTATTTCTCTGACCTTTGCCCTCTTCAAAGCAGGTGCGGTGGTCGTGTTGATTGATCCCGGGATGGGACGGCAGAACATTTTCCATTGTCTTGAGGAAGTGCAGCCGGACGGTTTTGTCGCCATTCCGGCGGTGCATGTCATCCGTTGGTTTTCCGGTCGCGCCGTGAGGAAGGCCCCACTGAATATCTGTGTGGGCCCCTGGCTTCCAGGGACACGGGCGACTTATCGGGGGCTGTTGAAATCGTCGGCAGACACGTTCGTGCCGGTCCCAATGACGGCTCGCGACCCGGCGGCGGTGATCTTCACCAGTGGCAGCACCGGTACTCCAAAAGGGGTGTTCTACGAACATGGAATGTTTAATGCGCAGGTCGACCTGATTCGCGATTTCTACGGAATTCAGGTCGGCGATATCGATTTGCCCGGATTTCCTCTGTTCGGCCTGTTCAATGCCGCCATGGGAGTGACAACCGTCATCCCTGACATGGACCCCACTCGTCCCGCACAGGTCAATCCAGAAAAAATGATTGAAGCCATCTCCGATCAACAGGTCACACAGGCTTTCGGTTCACCCGCGTTCTGGAATCGCGTGGGACGTTATTGTGCTGAACACCAGTTGACTCTGCCCACGCTTAAGCGTGCACTCTCTGCAGGCGGACCTGTTCCCACACATGTGCTGGAGCGGATGAGGCATGTTCTTTCTCGCCCAGAATCAGATTTTTTCACTCCATATGGAGCCACTGAAAGCCTTCCCGTCAGTTCCATCTCTGCCAGCGAAGTCCTGGAGCGGACAGCTCATCAAACGCGACAAGGAGCTGGCACTTGTGTGGGCCGACGGTTCCCAGGAGTTGAGGTCAAGATCATTACGATGACGGATCAACCTGTTTACGACATTGAGGACATTGCAGAACTTCCTCCCGGGGAGATTGGCGAAATCATTGTCCGTGGCCCCTCGGTGACGCGGCAGTATTACCTCCGTCCCGATGCGACAACGCTTGCCAAGATTCCTGACGGTCAAACCTTCTGGCACCGGATGGGGGACACCGGATATCTGGCGGAAGATGGCACGCTTTGGTTTTGTGGACGCAAGGCGCACGTGGTGGAAACATCCAGCGGAAAAATGTTTTCAGTATGCTGTGAAGCAATCTTTAACGAACATCCCCGCATTTACCGGTCGGCACTGGTGGGCAAGGGGGAAAAACCGAATCAGCAGCCAGTGATCATCGTCGAACCGGAGGCGGATCAGTTTCCAGCCTCACGGCAGGCGGAAGACCAGTTGCGGAATGAACTCCTGGAATTGGCCTGTGCCAATCCACTCACCGCAACAATTGAGCAGATCCTGTTTCACCCCGCGTTGCCGGTCGATACACGTCATAACGTCAAGATCAATCGCGAGCAGTTGGCAGTGTGGGCTGCGGCACAGTGAACGCCGGTTTGACCAGCGATTTTTTCTTGAGCAACTCTGCAAGTTGTTGGCGAACTTCCGGACTGTCGGGATAGATCAGTGGCGCGCCATTCGGGAGATGAGACGGGGTGACTAGAAATCTCGGGATGCTGGAATCGTGCGGCTCTTTCTCCTCCCTGGTTAACGGGAACAGATAGATTTGTCCCGGTTGTGCCGCGGTTTTCGGCAAATTGGCAATATGAATCGATTTGCGATCGGGGATCGGCCACGATTCATTGGGGACTGGTTCAATCACATAGACTGGTTGGGAACTTTGTGCCTTGGCGGGAACCTGTCCAATCACAACCAGGTCTGATTGCAGAATCTGAAGCTGATTCAATGTGACGGGATTGGAACTCGTCAGAGTGAGAAATGCGATCAAGGCAATCCAGCCAGACACACTCATCACACCCACCCAGAGCAGAGATGCCGCTGGCCTGGATGCAATTCGTGGTGAATGGAGTTCCGGACTGCTCATCAGGGGATACGTCACCAGTAAGGGTGGCAAAAGTCAATGTCCCATCAATATCCTGCCAATGTCATCATCAGTCGCCGGGTTTATAGCGCCTTGGAAATATCGATCTTGTAGTCGTGATCCAGGGCATCTTCGAAGTCATAGACATCAATGAAGTCGGAAAGCTGATCACGATCCGTTTTGCGCATTTCGCCACGTTCGATCAATTCGAAAACGATCCGGCCAAAATCTCCCGTACTTTTGATTCCCCAGTGCAGAAAAACATTTTTGCTCAGGAGGCCATAACGTTCGAGCGCCAGATCACGAATTCCATAGAGAAGTTCCGGACCGGTGATGTGCGCACGGTCATCATCCAGGTCGTCGGCGACCGGGCGTTTCAGCTTCTGCTGCGTATGATGCAGAGCTTCGAAGACAAATCTGTAGGCGTCTCCGTGAAATTTGCTTCGCGGGGCCGCCGTCTGGCCAAGGGCACTCATCACGTTGCTCCGCTGGTTGGACATTGGAAGGCGAGACGGGAATCGAAAGTGAAAATCCCTTCAAAGACTGCAAAGGGCTTTCACTTCTAATCCTTTGGGAGGGACAGAAGAGTTGTCTCTGCCAACTCCTCATTTAAAATCATAGACAGGGATGGTCATCTCTGAAAAGACCTGTCTGCATTCATTCTTTCAAATCTTCCTGGGAGGTGACATCTTTGCCTGTTGTGGAATCGTGTCCGCTGTGTCCCCCCACAACTGTAATGACATCGGCGGCATCCACCATGATTCGCCGGCTATCCTCGAAGCTGACAAGGACTTTCCGAGCTAGAATTTCTTGTGCCAGAACTTTTCCCCGCCCCAATTTCGTGACCACCATTTTCCCAACTTTTGGAAGTTCACGGCGATACTCTTCATAAGTGTCGTATTCATATCGCAGACAGCATTTGAGACGTCCACATCGACCAGAGATTTTATTGGGATCAAGAGACGCTTTCTGCATTTTGGCCATCTTCATGGAAACCGGCGGCATCTCTGTCAGATGCGTATTACAGCAGACCGGCTTTCCACAATCTCCATAATCGGCCAGTAACTTGGCTTCATCCCGAATTCCAATCTGCCGCATTTCGATGCGCACCTGGAACTCTTTGGCCAGCGTCTTGACGAGTTCACGAAAATCAATACGGACTTCCGAGAGATAGTAAACAATAATTTTTTCGCCGCCGAAAAGGTGTTCGACATCCACGACCTGCAGGGCGAGGTGCTGGTTCGCAGCAATCTGCTGGCAACCCAGAAAAATTTCCTGCTCACGACGCCACAGAGAATCCCGAAGCCATTCGTCCTCCACAGTTGCCCCCCGCAGGATTCTGCCGGAAGGATCGGTTTTTCCCAAATAGGTACGTGTGCGTTCTGACGCCTCGCACAGGACTTCACCCCACTCCGTACCCCGATGGCTGCGGACAATCACGGACGAACCGCGAGAAAAGTCTTCTCCTTTGGTGGAGAACTCCGCAATCTGCCGAGTAGAACCGTATCGGACAACGTAACGTCTTGCCATAAAAACCTGATCGATCTCACCGATCCCGACAAAGCCCGGAGTGCCTGCCGGAATCGAGTTTCAGAAAGTCCACTGGAGAAGACCTCGTGAACTCCGGCCTGTCCAGTTTGTTCCGGACATAACCAAAGTCGTTTGTGCTGCACAAAATCCTCGCGCCCAGAAAGGATTTCGGTCGTTGACCGGTGGAGAACAGTAGCCTCAACGCCTGCCTGTCCTCATCCGGCCTGCTGCAAGACTAATCTGCGGAACCGGTCTCGGCCAGTCTGGGCAGGAGCCCGGAAAATTTCTTGTCACGAACAAAACCTCCCGGACAATGCAGGGGGCGCACTTAAGCTCGTGATAAGCTGAGTTCGGGGCTTCTTACAGCCGATTGTAGACCTGCTGAATCTGGTCAATGGTGACATTCGGACCATGAATCCAGACACCAAATTTGAAGTGCAGCGTCTCCCCTTGTTTCAGAGTGCGATCATGCTTGGGCTGCACATCCGCAGTGCCGGCGGTATAAGCCCCTGCTCCAAAGGGATTGACGGCAAAGAGTCCATAATCACGCACGTGATAGCGTGAAGGCCAGGGGTTTTCCCTTGCGTCCATGAGAGTGACTCCAAAAACATGGCCATCGATGGGACCGTCATAATTCACCCAGGCCGCAGTCTTTCCCCAGCCCTTGGCCGAAGTTTTCAGGCCATTCGAGTTGATCACAGGCCCCCCTCCGGCCATTTCCCGCATGGTTCCCATCAAGCGAATCGCCAGCATCCCCTCCTTGGTGTCACCAATGTGAACCTGATCTTCCGCGGGGGCCAGGACAGTATCATAGATGAGCAGGCGATCGGAGGTGATCGTGACTGTTGTGGTTTCGATCAGCAGGGGCTGCTCTTTTTTATCGAGCCAGTGGTTGACGAAATGCAGTTCCGCTGCAGAAGTTCCTGATTTTTTGAGCTCGACACTTTGCGTGCGGACGAGACTGCCTTCCATCCAGTGCCGATGTTCATTGATTTCATCGACAGAAAACCAAATCCCCTTGTGATGCGGATGATCATACTTGTCCCCCGTCACGCGGTCCTTGGAAGGACTTGGATCATCGTTGATCAGGCGAACCACGACTGCTGCCAGCGGAGCAATATCAGATCTCGAAATCCATTCCTGTTTACCAGCAAGTTGCAATTGGTTTCCAGAGAGACTGCCAATTTCCAGAATATCCCCATACTGCACAGTTGCTCCATTGCCGGTTGGAGTCTTGAGTACGACGGATTCGCTGGCCACCACCACTTTTCGGCCGATCGATCCCGCTTTCTCCTCGGCAACCCCCTTCTGGAGAAGCTCAAATCCCCCTGGACCAGTCACCGGGAGAAAAAACGGCTTGCGGCGATCTGCTCCATAATGGAAGACAGTAAAGACATCTTCTCCAATCAGAACCTTCACGCTGGCGGGGGACTGTTCGAGCGTCACGACAGGCTCTGCTGACCATGCCAGATTCGGCAACAGCACCAGGGATAGTAGACAAATCATCAACCGAGGCATTGAGTTCTCCAGTCATTACGGGACAGTGGGATCAGCACTCTGTCCTCACAGGCTGCGACAATCACAAGTCGTAATACATGGCAAATTCCCATGGATGTGGACGTTCGCGAAGCGCGCGGACTTCGTGAGTTTCCTTGTACCAGATCCAGGTATCAATGACATCCTCCGTGAAAACGTCTCCCCGCAATAAAAATTCATGATCCTGACGCAGCGCCTGCAACGCGGATTCCAGTGACGCGGGAACCTTGGGGAAGTCCGACAGTTCTTCTGGTGTCAGATCATAAATGTCTTTATCCAAAGGGGGGCCTGGATCAATTCGGTTTTGAATCCCGTCGATGGCAGCCATCAGCACCCCTGACATCGCCAGGTACGGATTACAGGTTGGATCGGGAAAACGGTATTCAAAACGCTTCGTGTCGATCGACGAGGCATGAACGGGAATCCGGACAGCGGCAGAACGATTGCGAAAGCTGTACGTCAAATTGATGGGAGCATCAAATCCGGGGACTGTCCGCTTATAACTGTTGGTGGTGGGACAGCAGAACGCGGAGAGCGCGGGGGTGTGCTTCAAAATCCCCCCCAGGGCATGCATGGCCAGATCACTCAGACCACCATAGCCAGGGCCGGCAAATAAGGTCTGCCCATTCTTCCAAAGGGAAAAGTGCATGTGCAGCCCCGAGCCATTTTCGTTCCACAGTGGTTTGGCCATGAATGTTGCACTTTTTCCATGCTGAGCTGCCACATTCCGGGCGATATATTTAAACCGCAACAGGCGATCCGCAGCAACCACCAGGGGAGCAAATCGTAAGTCAACTTCACATTGACCGGCCGTGGCCACCTCATGATGCTGACCTTCCACTTCAATGCCGCATCCCAGGCAGGTGAGCATGATTTCCGAACGGAGATCCTGCAAAGTGTCACCAGGCGGCATCGAGAAATAACCTTCACGACGCCGAATTCGCTGACCACGATTAGGGAGTGCATCGCTTCGTCCCCGGTTCCATTCTCCTTCCACACTATCAATGTGGTAATAGGCTTCATGTTCATTCAGATCGAATCGAACATCGTCAAAAATGAAAAATTCCGGCTCCAGGCCAAAATTGGCAATCTCCGCAATGCCCAGAGACCGCATATAAAATTCGGCTTTACGAGCCACATTGCGAGGATCGCGATCATAGTCCTTGCGAGTAATGGGGTCTTGCACATTACAGGTCATGGCCAGCGTCGACTTCATGAACGGGTCGACCATGGCTGTCTCAGCCTGCGGGACAACCAGCATGTCGCTCTCATTAATCGCCTGCCAGCCGCGAATCGAAGAACCGTCGAACGTCAGACCGTCTTCAAAGCTCTTTTCCGTCAACACTCCGGAAGGGATTGTGAAGTGTTTTTCGATCCCCGGAAAGTCCATAAACCGGAGATCAATGGCCTGAATTTCATTCTGCCGACACAAAGCCAGCACTTCCCGCGGAGTCATAAGGTCTTCCTGAGTGCCCTGCAGCGCTTGGATTTCGGGGACGGGATCGCGAAACATCCTCCGTTGTCGGACTTTGCGTGATGACCTACCCTCATTTTGAAAGCTGACAATACAGTGGAAATCTTCTACTTATCCGGATCAACCAGAGATTCCAGTCACGTCAAGGCATTCTGATCAGTCGTCGCTTCCACCGCCAGTGCTTTGAAGCAGGTCTTTTGAAGCCAGAATTTTCTCTTTGATTTCCTGCAGCATATCAGGATTTTCTTCGAGAAACTGACGGGCCTTTTCTCGTCCCTGCCCCAGTCGTACTTCGCCATAGTTAAACCAGGCTCCACTCTTTTGTACGAGATGTGCCGTCACAGCCAAATCCAGAATATCCCCAGCGAGACTGATGCCGCAAGCTCCAAGCATGTCAAACTCAGCCACCCGGAATGGCGGTGCGACTTTATTTTTCACCACTTTGGCCTTCATGCGGATGCCGACGGTTTCTTCGCCATCTTTAAGAGTGGCGATCCGGCGGACATCCACCCGGCAGGAGCTGTAAAACTTCAAGGCACGCCCCCCGGGAGTCGTTTCCGGGCTCCCAAACATGACGCCGATTTTCTCGCGGATCTGATTGATGAAAATCACGGTCGTTTTGGCTTTGGAAATCACGCCGGTCAACTTGCGCATGGCTTGACTCATCATGCGGGCCTGCAAACCGACATGCTTATCGCCGATTTCTCCATCCAGTTCCGCTTTGGGAACCAAGGCGGCCACGGAATCCACAACAATAATGTCGACGGCATTCGACTTAATGAGCATTTCAGCGATTTGCAGCCCTTCCTCACCATAGCTGGGCTGACTGACGAGCAATTCTTCGAGATTGACCCCCAGTTTTTTGGCCCAGGCCGGGTCCAGGGCATGCTCTGCATCAATGAAGGCTGCAATTCCGCCGGATCTCTGGGCATCCGCGACGGCATGCAGTGCCAGAGTGGTCTTTCCACTCGATTCTGGACCAAACAACTCGATGATTCGCCCGCGGGGAAAGCCAAAGCCCCCTAAAGCCAGATCCAGAGACAGGGCACCTGTCGAAATTCCATCCACAGAAACTGCGGGCTGATCGGACAGCCGCATAATCGAGCCTTCACCGAAGCTCTTGTGAATTTGCCCTAATGCATTCTGCAGAATGCTATTGGAACCTTTTGAATCGGTTGCGTCGGACTTCCTGGCGGGTCGTGCTTTCGCCATGTTGAAAGATTCCTTTCCAGAATGAACTCGATATCAAATGCAATGAAACATGTCTTTGAAAGGCTCAGAAATCCTGTTCACTACTGAACAGGAGAACACAACTATAGCAGCCGCGTCCCATCTTGCAATCACAAGTCGTGTTTTCTTAACGGCATTCGCCTTTTCAAGAATCGATAAAGAGCGTGAAGAAGCCTCCACGCTCCCAGTTTCTCGACAGTGAACTTTCTCGGCAGTGATACGGTTGAGCCCCCTGTCTGCGCCCGGTAGACTCCTTGATCCCCAGCGGGAAAGATTTTGCGATGGCATCCCCTGAAACCAAGCCCTGACAGGGCACTCGAAGACAAGTATGCAGGCGAACATCTGGCCAGCAGCGGGTGTCACCAGGGAGAACTTCAACTGAAGTTCGCTGTTTGGGATGGGAACGATCAGGATCTGAATTTTGTTTCCAGCGTGTGGCTGGCTGCAGACCCATCCGAGTGGGACGTCGATGGTTGGCGTTCTCTGATGAAAAGTGAATTATGAGACACATTCTTTCCGCACTTGTGATGAATCAGCCGGGTGTGCTGGCGCATATTTCTGGCATGCTGGCCTCACGGGCCTTCAATATCGACAGTCTGGCTGTCGGCCCGACGGAGAATCCGGAATTTTCCCGGATGACTTTCGTCGTCAATGGAAGTGAGAAGGACCTGGACCAGGTTCGCAAGCAACTTGGAAAGATCATCACAATCGTCAAGGTGGTGAATTTTGCTGAAGAAGACCATGTCGAACGGGACCTGATGCTGATCAAAGTTGCCACTGCGACTCCAGCAGCACGCAGCCAGGTCAAAGAACTCACGGACATCTTCCGGGGACGGATTGTGGATGTCTCGGCATCGCATGTGATGATTGAAATTTCTGGTCAGGAACGGAAAGTGGAAGCATTTATTGATGCTGTCCGTCCGTTTGGCATCCTGGAAATGGCTCGAACTGGCCGCATTGCATTGGCCCGTCGCGTGACGATGTCTGCGGCAGTGGAAGCGGGAGACCCGACTCACATCAGTGACACTGCCATCAGTGACACTGCCGATCAGCTTCAGGCCCAGTAAGCCCGGTCCTCGCTCCGTTTCGGGACCGCCCTGGAAAAACTTTCTCTTTCATTATGAAATGTCACGGTCCAGGCGACCCACACTCAAATTCAGAATGAAAACGCACCCGTCCTATTGGCGGAGCCCGGCTTGACGTGGCTCGGCCACGCAGGCTCCAGTAAACAAACAGTCTGGATTCGCCCATTGCGGGCACCGGCCAGAGCAACTTGCTCTGAATCACTCCAATCTCTTTCAAGACTCTGTTCAATCAAAGGCGAACCGATGCCCGTCACGATTTACTATGATGATGATGCTGATCTCTCCCTGTTGAAAAACAAGACCGTCGCCATTCTGGGATATGGCAGCCAGGGACACGCCCAGGCTCAGAACCTGCGAGACAGCGGTTGCAACGTGGTGATCGGTCAGCGAAAAGGAAGTCCTAATTACGATCTGGCCGTCAGCCACGGTTTCCAGCCGGTCTCTGCGGAAGAAGCCACCAAGCAAGGAGATCTGGTCAACATTCTGCTTCCGGACGAAGTTCAAGGGGATGTTTATCGTGAATCCGTGCGCCCCAATCTGCAGCCTGGCAACCTGCTGCTCTGCTCTCACGGCTTCAATATTCATTTCGGACAAGTGGTTCCTCCCGAGGGGGTGGATGCCGGGTTGGTGGCTCCCAAGGGGCCCGGACATCTGGTTCGAAGCGAATATGTTAAAGGAGGGGGAGTTCCCAGCCTGATCGCCATGTATCCCGGTTCGTCCGAATCTGCCAAGAAACTCGCTTTGGCCTATGCCAAAGGCATTGGAGGAACTCGCGGTGGAGTGATTGAAACCACTATTGCGGAAGAGACGGAAACAGACCTGTTCGGTGAACAGGCGGTGCTGTGCGGCGGTGTCAGTGCATTGGTGAAAGCCGGTTTCGAAACACTGGTGGAAGCGGGATATCAGCCGGAAATGGCCTATTTTGAATGTATGCACGAACTGAAGCTGATCGTCGATCTGTTTTATCAGGGCGGTCTGAATTACATGCGATATAGCGTTTCCAATACCGCAGAATATGGCGACTATACTCGCGGGCCACGCATCATCACCGAAGAAACCAAGAAGGTCATGAAGGAGATCCTCGGCGAAATTCAATCCGGAAAATTTGCCCGTGACTGGCTGCTGGAAAATAAAGTCAACCAGGCCAGCTTCAAAGCCACCCGCCGCCGCGAACGTGAACATCTACTCGAAAAAGTGGGGCGAGAGCTTCGCAGCATGATGAGCTGGATCGACGTGAAAGAAGTCTGATGCCGTGTAACGGCTTTAGCTCGACTTTCACACTTTTTCGGAATTGGGGGGCGGCTTCAACTGCCCCTCTCTATTTTCTCAGCGATTCGGTTGATGAACTTCACGCCCGGAGTTAAAGTGACCGCACCACTGCCCAAGTGGCGAAATTGGCAGACGCGCTAGGTTGAGGGCCTAGT
>Ga0182745_1000802_pt1 | contig 32382 bp, 30 predicted proteins | sample eDN3rd30CKraftBY_FD_128523 | JGI IMG/M metagenome (GOLD analysis project Ga0182745, IMG submission 128523) | Enriched backyard soil microbial communities from Emeryville, California, USA - eDNA 3rd pass 30_C Kraft BY (version 2) (version 2) | ecosystem: Environmental > Terrestrial > Soil >... | reverse complement strand
TGGCGGCTTGTGACAACGCGCTGTCCGTGACGCCCGCCACGCCGCGCTCGGTGGCGCGCGCGCTGGAGGCGCTGGTGGCGTTGGAGCCGGAGGTGGTGGCGCGAGGCCCGGTGCAGCTGTTGCTCGAACGGCTGGACGCGGCGCTGGCGCGCGCGGCGCGGGTGCCGGTGGCGCCCCGGCTCGTGGCCGAGGCGGTGGCGGTGCGGGGCCGGGTGTTCCTGGAGGCGGGGCGGCTGGACGCGGCCCGCGGGGACCTGGAGTCGGCGCGCGCCGCGTTCCGGGTCCTGGGGGCGGTGGCGGGTGAGAAGCGCGTGCTGGTGGACCTGTCGATTGTCGCCCGTCATGAAGGCAACCTGTCCCAGGCGTGGGAGCTGGTGCGCGAGGCGCGGCAGCTGTCCTCCGAGGGCGACCGCTGGCTGGATGCCTACACCGTCGGAAACCTGGGGCTGGTGGAGCAGGCGCGCCGCGGCGCGGAGGCCGCCATCCCCCACCTGCGCGCCGCGCAGGCGCTGTTCCACGGCGTGGGCGACGTGACGTTCGAGGTGGGCTTCCTGACCAACTGCGCGGTGGCGATTGGGGAGATGGGCCGCACGCGCGAGGCCATGGGCCTGCTGGAAGAAGCGATGGCGCGCTCGGCCAGCGTGGGGGACCGGGCGGGGCACGCGCTGGCCCGGCTCAACCTGGGCTGCTACCTGCTGGAGGAGGGCCGGCCGCAGGAGGCGCGCGAGCACCTGCAGGCCGCGGCGCGGATGGGCCGGCAGCTGGGGCAGCGGCTCCTGGAGGGGACGGCCCTGGGCGAGCTGGGGCGGGCGGAGCTGGCGCTGTGCGAGTGGAGCGAGGCGTGGGCGCGGCTGTCGGAGGCGGTGTCCGGGCTGGGGCAGGTGTCGCGCGGACAGGTGCTGCGCTTCGCGCTGTACCGGGCGGTGGTGGAGGCGTGCGTGGGCGACGCCGCGGCGGCCGAGGCGAGCTTCGTGGTGCTGGAGGGCGCGCAGGAGCTGCGCGACGACCCGGTGCTGCGCGAGCTGGCCTGGCTGCTCCGCGCGGCGGTGGACCTGGCGGAGGCGCGGGCCGCGCGCAACGACGCCGCGCGGGCGCAGCGGGCCTTCGATTCGGCGCGGCAGCGCATCGCGCGGGCCCGGAGCGCGCCCTCGGAGGCCGCCTCGTCGGACCTGCGGGGCGCGGTGGGCTTCCTGGAGGAGGCGCTCTGGCGGCTCACCGCGGAGCCCGTGGACGTGGAGGCCGTGGAGCCGGAGGCTGGCGTTCCCTCCGCCTGCGTGGGCGCGGCTTGACGCACCGGAAAAGGCTGTGCTTCAAGCGGCGCTCCCATGCCCGAAGCGCGCGACTCCTTCGCTGCCGCCGTGTCGAGTGAGTGCCGGCCGTGAGGCCCGACCTGTTCGAGCGGCCGCGGCGCGTCCTGGCGGCCGTCACTTCCTTCGCCGCCGTCCACGCGGGGCCGCTGGGCGCCGCTGGCGTGGGGCTGCTGGCCTTCCTCGCGCTCTACGGCCCGGCGGCGCTGGACCCGACCCGGCTGGGGTGGCTCATCCGCGACGACTTCAGCCAGCACCTGCTGGGCTGGTTGTTCTTCCGCAACGAGCCCCTGCGCTTCCCGCTGGGCGCCATCGACGGGTACCTCCATCCGCTCGGGACGACGCTCGGCTACATGGACTCCATCCCCTGGGTGGCCCTGCTGCTGCGGCCGTTCTCCGGCCTGCTCCCGGCCGATTTCCAGTACATCGGCCCGTGGCTCTGTCTGTGCCTGATGCTCCAGGGCGCCGCGGCTGCCTGGGTGGCGCGGCGGCTGGGCGCGACGGTGCCGCAGCAGTGGTGGGTGGGCGGGCTGCTCGTGCTGTCTCCCGCGCTGCTGGCGCGCATGAGCATGGCGCACGAGGCCTTGTGCGCGCACTGGACGCTGGTCCTCCTGGTGGGGCTGCACCTGATGCCCCAGCGGGATGCGCGCGAGGCGAAGCAGGCGCTGGGCATCGCGCTGGCGCTGTGCGTATTCGCCGCAGGCGTGCATCCGGTGATAGCCGCCATGGTGGTGGCGCTCGCGGTGTCGCTGTGCGTGCGGACCGCGCTGGAGCGGCAGCTTCCCTGGCGGTGGCCGGTGCTGGGCGCCGTGGCGAGCGTGGCCGCCGTGGTCGTCCTCTTCTACGTGTTCGGCTACCTCGGCACGGTGCGCACGCTGGGCGCGGACGCGTTCGGCGGGTTCTCCGCGGACCTGGCGACGTTCATCAACCCGCTGGGCTACGGCGACTTCCTCTGGTCTCGCTTCCTGAGCGCGCTGCCTCGGCAGCGAGCCCAGTACGAGGGCTTCGGCTACCTGGGGCTCGGCGTGCTCTTCGCCCTCTGGGCCGCGCTCATCCTGGCCGCGCGGGACGCGCCCGCCATGGCGCGGTTGTGGCGCCGCTTCGTCCCCGTGGGGCTGGTGGCGCTGGGGCTGGCCTTCTTCGCGCTGTCCTCGCGAATCACGCTGCGGGGCGAGCTGCTCGCGGACATCTCCGGGCTGTATGCGCCGGTGATGCGGTGGGTGGCGCCCTTCCGCTCCTCCGGCCGGTTCGTGTGGCCGCTGTACTACCTGCTGGCGCTGGGCTCCGCGCTCGCGCTCATCCGGCTGCCGCGCCCGGCGGTGGCGCCCGCGCTGCTGGCCCTGGCGGTGGTGCTGCAAGGCTTCGACGTGAACCTGGGCCGGGGCCGGCAGGCGCAGGAAGGCCCGGCTTGGAACGCGCCGCCCTCCGAGGCGCTCCGTGAAGCCGCCGCCGGGCGCAAGCACCTGGTGTTCTATCCGCCGCAGATGCATGACGGCTCGGGGCGGGGCTGCCGCGCCGGCCCCAGGGACTTCGAGCGCTGGGCCTATCGCGCCTACCGGCTGGGGCTCACCTTCAACAGCGGCTACGTGGCGCGGCTGGATGATTCGCGCGCCCAGCCCTACTGCCTGGGACTGGATGACGACGTCCGGGCGGGCCGGCTCGACCCGGAGACCATCTACCTCTCCATTCCCCAGCGGCTCCACGAGTTCCACTCCATCCGTGGGACGCGCTGCGTGCAGGAGGAGCGGCTGTGGATGTGCGTCCTGGAGCCGGCCGCCTCCTCGCCCCCACGGCAGGCCTCGCCCTGAGGCGTCTGGGGGAGGACAGGGGGTGGCGGAGGAGGTATGGAAGGTCCGTGAGCGTCCCTCCTCCTCGCGGCATCCTCTTCGACCTCGACGGCACGCTGGTGGACTCGCTGCCGGACATCATCGACAGCTTCCTGCACGCCTTCTCGGAGCGGGGGCTCCCCGTGCCCACGTATGAGCAGGTCCGCGCCTTCATCGGCCACCCGCTCGACTGGATGTACCGCCAGTTCGCGCCGGAGGCCCACGTCCCCGCGCTGTGCGCGGCGTACCGTGAGCACTACCCCTTGCACTTCCACCGGCGCTCGAAGCCCTATGCGGGCGTGACGGAGGTGCTGCGGGCGCTGCGCGAGCGGGGCTACCTGCTCGCCGTGGCCACCACCAAGCGGCCCGACATGGCCCGACGCTTCGTGGACGCTATGGGCCTGGGCTCGCTGCTGCACCATGTGCAGGGCACGGATGGCTTCCCGCACAAGCCAGCTCCGGACGTCATCCACCACGCGCTGGCGGCGCTGGGGACGGGAGGGCTGTGGATGGTGGGCGACACCGCGCTGGATGTGCGCGCGGGGCAGGCCGCGGGCCTGCGGACCTACGCCGTCACGTGGGGCACGCACCCCGAGGACGTGCTCGCGAGCGCGTCTCCGGACGAGCTGCAGCCGGACCTGCAGCGGCTGCTGATGCACCTGCCGCCGCTGGCGTGAAGGGCGCGGCGCGCGCGGCGGCGGGCCCCACGCGCGCCGCCATCGAAGTCACTCCGCCGCCATGCCCGGGCACTTGCCCGTGTCCAGGTACTGAGCGTTCCGGTGGATTTCGGAGCTGAGCTTGTCCTGCCGGGCCGGGTCGACGGCGGTGTAGACGATGACGACGCCCTGCGGGGCATCATGCACGCTGGCGACGGAGGGGACGGAGGGCGCTCCCGCCGAGCCGGGCTCCTCCTGTCCACCCATCTCGTCGTACTTGACGCCCGGTGGCTGCGCCATGCCGCTGCCGCCCGTGCCGTGCTCCTGCTGGAACTGCATCATCCGGCGGCTGCGCTGCTGGAGGTTCGTCACCTGGTCGGCCTCGGGCGTGACGATGATGAGGGCCACGCCTTCCGGGATGTCCTCCGCGCGCGCCCGCGCCCCGGGCACTGCCATGGGGCAATCCTGCTTCATGCCGGCCCGGGCGTTGGGAGGCAGGCCCTCCTGGCCCTGGGGCATCTGCTGCGCGGTGGGCGGCATGTGCCCCTTGGATGTCTTTGCCTTCCTGGAGCAGCCCACCGAGAAACACAGCACCACCGAGGCGGCCAGCGCCGCCGGGAACCTGAACTTGGACATGGAGACCCCTTCCGCTGAACGTCGTGCGCGGATGAAGGTGGGGAACGGTGCGCGGCGCTGGCAACACGCACTGCCGTACCAGTCCGCCAGCCCCGGGGCCGATGCGCGTATCGGCGCGGTGACGGAGCCAGCGCGTGGGTCGGCTCACGTCAGCCGCGCGACATCCTCGGGCGTGTCCACGTCGTCGCCACCGCCGGGCAGCGGCACCTCCACCACGCGCGAGGGCTCGCGCGCAATCACGCCGCGCGCACCCTGGCCGGGGGCCAGCGCCTCCAGCTCTGGAAAGACAGCGCGCGCGAAGAGGGCGGGCACGCCCCGGGTCCCCGCGTAGGCCGAGGCCACCACCGGCGCACGCGTCCGCGCGAAGGCGTCGCGCAGCGCGCGCAGGTGCGCGGCGTCCACGCGAAGCTGGTCGCACAGCATCACCAGCACGCCATCCAGGGCGGGGGCGCCCGTGTCAGTGAGCGCCCTCAGTCCCGCGCGCAGCGAGCCTCCGGGGCCGGCGGCCCAGTCCGCATGGTCCACGGTGCGAACCGAGAGCCCGTCCAGCTCCGCGGCCACCGCGTCCCGCGCGGCGCCCAGCACCACGACCACCGGGCCGCACCGCGCGGCCTCGGCTGCCTCGGCGGCGCGGCGCACCAGCGTCCTGCCCTGGTAACGGACGAGCTGCTTGGGGTGTCCCAGCCGCGTCGAGCCTCCCGCGGCCAGCAGCACCACGCCCACCGTCACGCGAGCCTCCGCACCGGCGGCGCCGCCGGGGTGTGGATGGGGGCCCGCCGCTCGCGGAGCTTGCCGCCCTCGCGGCCCGCCACCACCGCTTGCAGCTCCGCGACAATCGCCAGGGCAATCTCCTCCGCGCCTTCCGCCCCCAGGTCCAGGCCCACGGGAGCGTGGAGCTTCTCCAACTGCGCGGCGGTGGGCGGCGGGGTCAGCTCCGCGAGCAGCCGGTCCGTGCGCGAGCGTGGCCCCAGCACGCCCAGGTAGCGCAGCGGGAGCGGGAGCAGTCCGGCCAGCAGCTCGCGGTCCTGCGGCAGGCTGTGGGTCATCAGCACGGCCAGCGTGCGCGGTGACAGGGACACCGCGCCGGGGGCGTCGGCCGCCTTCGCGGACACCACGGCGTGCGCTCGTGGGAAGCGGCCGCGCAGGCTCCGCGCGGGCCGGTCCGCCACCACGGTGACGTGCCAGCCCAGGTTCGCGGCCTGGTCCACCACCGGGGCAACGTCGAAGCCGCTGCCGAAGAGGACCAGGGACTGGGGTGGCTCCACCACCTCCACCAGCACGTCCGCGCCTCCGCAGGGGCCGCTCCACGTGCGCCCCGCGTCCAGGGCCTCGCGCGCCGCCTCGCGCACGGCGCCTCGCAGCGCGCCGGTGGGCGGATGGCCCGCCTCGGTGCCGTCGTCGCGCAGGAGCAGGCGCGAGCCCACGGCGCCCGCGGGGCCCCGGTACACCGTCGCCACCACGGCCCGCCGGCCGGAGGCGCGGGCCTCGGCGGCGAAGGTGAGCGCCTCCGCCGCGCCCGCTTCGCAGCGCTCCAGCAGGACGTCCACCACGCCGTTGCAGCCCAGCGCGAAGGAGAAGGCGTCCTCGTCCTCCGCGCTGTCACTCGTGGAGTCGTAGCGCAGCAGGCGAGGGCCGTGGGCCGTCCAGAAGAAGGCCTTGCGGACGATGTCGGCCTCCAGGCAGCCGCCGCTGATGCCTCCCGCCAGCCACCCGTCCTCGCTCATCAGCATCCGCGCGCCAGGGCGCCGGTACGCCGAGCCCGAGACCGCCACCACGGTGGCCAGTACCAGGGGGCCCTGCGTGCACGCGCGTGCGCGGAGGATGGCGTCCAGGTCCTTCATGCGCTCGTCGTCCTTGGTGGGGGTGGCTGGCGCGCGGCGGGGAACTGTATCGGCGGGGTTCCATCCCGGCCAGCGACGTTCTCGCGGGCGACACCCAGGTGGGGTTCCGGACACAAGGTGTGGCTGGATGAATCCCCGCGGCTGGGGTGTAGTCCTCATCCGCATGCCCGTCCTGCGTTACGCCTTCACCCTGAATGCCGTGCGTGAGCTTGGCCGTCTGGCTCCGGACATCGCCCGGGCCCGGGCGGAGGCCTCGCTGGACGCGAGCCTGCGGCACATCCGTGAAGCCTGCACACTCACGCTGGGCATGGAACTCGACACGCTGGTGTGCTTCGACGCGCGCTCCGTGGTCCGGCTGTTCGCACACGCGGAGCAGGCGCGCATCCTGGCCCGGCTGGTCGACGAGCGGGCGCGCACGCTCGCGCAGGCGGGACGCTTCCAGGAGGCGCTGGAGGACACCGTCTACGCGGGCCAGTTGCTGGCCTGCTCGCGCCAGCGCTTCGGCCTCCGCAAGGACGCGTGCGCGGCGGAGGCGCTGGAGCGCGAGGTGCCCGAGCTACCATGAGGCGCCGAGCCTGGGCGGCCCCGCGGCGTCACTTACGCTGGGGCCGCGCGTCCTCCGAGTCAGGGTCCTCGGGCTCTGGCTCCAGCCGGGCCTGCCGCTCGCTGGCCTCCCAGGACGCCTGGGCGTCACCCGCGTGGACGCGCCGGGCAGAGGCGTCATCCTGCTGCTCCGTCCAGGTGGTGTGGCCCCCCGCATAGCCCTCCAGCGGACGCGGCCCACGGTGGGATTCCACATCCAGGTCCTTCGTCTCCTCCTCGCGCAGCCGCTTGCGCTCCTGCTCCCGCTCGCGCTGGTGCTGCCGCTCCAAGGCGTCATCGACCATGGTGCTGTCACCTCCTGCACCAAGGTGGGGGCCTCGCCATGGAGGCGGCAGCACCGGGCGGCGCCACGCGGCTGGCCGGACGCCCGGCGGTCGAACGCCGCGTGCGCTCCATGTGGCGCCGCGCGGCGCAGCGTCCGGCGGCCTCAGCCCTCGCGCACGCGCAGCACCACCTTGCCCGTCGCTCGCCGCGCCTCCAGCTCGCGCAGGGCCTGCGCGCCCTGCTCCAGGGGGAACACGGGCCCGATGATGGGCGTGAGCGCTCCGTGCTCCGCCATGGCCTCCAGGTCCTTGGCGATGGTGGGCGTGAGGGATGGCTCGTGCAGGAGGAATCCGCCCCAGGCGACACCCACCACGTCGATGTTGCGCAGCAGCAGCCGGTTCACCTGGACCTCCGGAATGCGTCCGCTCGCGAAGCCCACCACCAGCAGGCGGCCTTCGGGCGCCAGGCACTTGAGGCTCTTGTCGAAGATGTCGCCCCCCACCGGGTCGACCACCACGTTGGCGCCCAGGCCCCCGGTCTTCTCGCGCACCTGCGCGACCCAGTCTCCGGAGGACAGCAGCACCTCGTGCGCGCCGGCCCGCCGCGCGACCTCCGCCTTGCGCGCGTCGCTCACCACGGCGATGACGCGCGCGTTCGCGCCACGCGCCACCTGCACCGCCGCCGTGCCCACGCCTCCCGCGGCGCCGTGGACGACGACCGTCTCCTCCGCTCGCAGCCGGCCCCGCCGGTGGAGCGCGAAGTGCGCGGTGTGGTAGTTCATCACCACGCCCGCGGCCGCCTCGAAGCTCCAGTCCATGGGGATGGGAAACACCATCTCCGGCTGAATCGCGACCACTTCGGCGAAGCCGCCCAGCCCGAAGCTGAAGGCCATCACCCGCTGGCCGGGCTTCACCGCCGCGCCCGCGGGCGCCTGCCGCACCACCCCGGCCACCTCCACGCCAGGGACGAAGGGCAGCGCCGGCTTCAGCTGATACTGCCCCCGGGTGAGCAGCAGGTCCGGGAAGCTCACCCCGGCCGCCACCACGTCGATGAGGACCGAGTCTCCCGCCTCGGGTTCCGGCACGTCCACCAGCTGGAGGCCGTCAGGCCCGTCCAGTCGCTGCAGTTGCAGTGCGCGCATCGTTGCCTCCCGGACGGGAAGCGTAACGGCCGGCCGCGTCGATTCCAGTCCCAGGTGCATGCGGGCCTCGTGATCTTCGAAGCGCTCACACCACCGGCACGAAAACGATGGCCGAAACGGACGACCTGTCACGTCGCGCGGCGATTGGCTCGTATCGGGGGTGGACTCCGCAAGTTCGTGAAATTCGAGGAATGTATACAAAAAGCTTAATATCCAAGAATGAGCTAATACATGAAATAATGGAGCAACCTTGAAAACAAGTTCGCGCCTGTGGCACCGTGCTTCCTAATCTTTCCGCTTAGGAGGATTACATGGTGCAGAAGAGAATGCGTGGCGCGCTCGGAGTCGCGGCGCTGTCTGTTGTCGTGGGTTGCAACGAGTCCACCCCTGCTCCGGAGGCCGAGAAGCCGACGGAGGCCGCGAAAACAGCGGCACTGGAGAATGGTGCGAAGGTCATCCAGACGGACCGCCAGCAGGTCGCCCAGTACGTAACGAACCTGGCGATTCCGCTGCCGGAGATTCCCGCGGCGGGGCCCCAGGCGCTCAACGCGTCCGCGCTGGCTCCGGTCATCGACGCCCTGGCGCCGACGTTCCGCCTGGACCCGAACAACCTCGTGTTCAAGAAGGCCTACACGGACAAGCAGGGCGACAGCCACTATCGCTATGCCGTCCGTCACAACGGAACCCCCGTGCTGGGCGGCGAGCTTCGCCTGCATGCCCGTGGCGGCAAGGTCTTCGCGGCGAACACCAACGTCCGCAGCGACCTGAAGGCCGACCTCAAGGCGACCATCGCCGGTGAGACGGCCCTGGCCGCGGTGGACTCCGACCGTGTGGCGCTCCCGGGCTGGCGCACGGAGAAGAACCCGGAGCTGGTGTACTGGCGCGTCGATGACGAGCTGCGCCTGATGTACAAGGTTGTCCAGCACGGCGCCAAGGAGGACGGGACGCCGGTGCGTGACTGGGTCCTGGTCGACGCGCGCAGCGCCGACGTCATGCTGCGCATCCCGCAGATCAAGGAGGCGCTCAACCGCCGCCTCCACAACGGCAACAACACCTCCTCCCTGCCGGGCGCGCTCGTCCGCAGCGAGGGCCAGGCGCCGGCGGCGGACCCCGTGGTCAACAACAACTACGACCACCTGGGCACCGTCTACGACTGCTACGCCAACCTGTTCGGCCGCGACTCCTTCAACAACGCGGGCGCGACGCTCATCAGCACCGTGCACCACCGCGTCAACTACGTGAACGCCTTCTGGGACGGAACCCAGATGGTGTACGGCGATGGCGACGGCGTGACGGCGACCAACCTGGCCAACTCGCTGGACGTGACGGCGCACGAGCTGACCCACGCCGTGACGGACAGCGAGTCGGACCTCATCTACTCGGGTGAGTCCGGCGGTCTGAACGAGTCCCTGTCCGACATCTTCGGCGCGGTGTGCGAGTGGTACGGCGACGGCGCGGATGAGGTCCTGCCGCGGCACTGGCTGATTGGCGATGACGTGTGGACCCCGTCCATCCCCAACGACGCCCTGCGCTACATGAACGACCCGGTGCTGGATGGCGACTCGCTCGACCACTACCACAGCTACCAGTCCGGCGTGGACGTCCACTACAGCTCGGGCATCTCCAACCTGGCCTTCTACCTCCTGTCGCAGGGTGGGACCCACCCGCGCGGCCGGAGCGACATCGTGGTCCAGGGCATCGGCATCGAGAAGGCCGCGCGGATCTTCTACAAGGCCAACGCGGACATCCTCGTGCCGACGTCCAACTTCGAGGCCGCCAAGACGGCCACGGAGGACGCCGCGGCGCAGCTGGGCTACGACGCCGCCACCATCCAGTCGGTGACGAACGCGTGGAAGGCCGTCGGCGTGAGCGTGCCGATTCCGCCTCCTCCGACGACCGACATGTACAAGGATGCTCCCGTCGTCGTGTCGGGTGGCCGTAACGAGAAGGTGTACTACGTGGTCGACGTCCCCGAGGGCGCCTACGACCTGACGTTCACCCTGTCGGGCGGCACGGGTGACGCGGACCTGTACGTCCGGTACGCCAACGCGCCGACCACCAGCACGTACGACTGCCGTCCGTACCGCGCGGGCAACAACGAGGTCTGCGCCTTCCCCGCGCCGCAGCACGGCAAGTGGTATGTGATGCTGAACGGCTTCAGCGCGTACACGGACGCCACGCTGTCGGTGACGTGGAAGGGTGGCTACGTCCACCTCGAGAGCGGCATCGCGGTGGAGAACCTCTCCGGCGCGGCGGGCTCCTCGCAGGTGTTCATCCTCGACGTGCCGGAGCGTCGCCCGGGCCAGGGGAAGAACAACATCTACATCCAGACGGGTGAGGGCATGGGCAACCCCGACCTCTACGTCAAGCGCGGTGGGGCCCCGACGCACGCCGACTACGACTGCCGCAGCGTGAAGGACCACCAGTCGGAGAAGTGCAACCTCATCAACGCGCCGGCCGGCCGCTACTACATCGAGGTCTACGGCGCGAAGGACGGCTACGAGGGCATCGTCCTCATCGGCTCCTTCCTCGAGCCGCTGTCCAAGTAGTCTGACGTGACGGCGCGGCCCGGTCCGCGCCGACGAGGCCCCGGGTGCTCCGCTTCACGCGGCGCCCGGGGCTTCGAGTTTCTACGGGGTGGGGCCGGGGAGGATGACGCGCAGGCAGCTGTCCAGGCCGCGCACGCCCCGGTGCTTCCACTGCGCGGGGTAGCCCAGCGAGACCTCCTCGAAGCGCACGCCGTCGCGCCACAGCGTGGCGGGCATGTGGAGGTGGCCGGTGACGACGACCTCCGCGCGGAAGCGGGAGTGCCAGTCCTCGGTCTGCTTCGTCCCACACCAGATGGAGAAGCGGGGGATGCGGGGCAGCCGCACGTGCTCGTAGCGCAGCGGGTAGTGGTTGATGAGCACGGTGGCGCAGCCCGGGGGCAGCGCTTCCAGGCGGGCCCGCGTGGACGCGACGCGCGCGGCGCACCAGTCGGCGCGGCTCGCGTGGGGCTCGGGGTGCAGGAGCACCTCGTCGGTGCACAGCAGGTCGTCTTCCCCGGCCCACTCCAGCGCCTTGTCCACGGGCACGTGCTCCGGCCGGAACGTGTAGTCGTAGCCCAGGAACATGGGGACGATGACGCGCTCGGGGCCGGGGCCGGGCCAGCGGGGGTAGGGGTCCTCCGGCGTGAGGGCGCCGTAGCCGCGGCACAGGCTCACCAGCCGCTGGTAGCGCGCCTCGCCCTTCAGCTGCGGCTGCTCGGACGGCATCGTCCACAGCTCGTGGTTGCCCGGCACCCAGATGACCTGACGGAAGCGCTGGGTGAGGGTGCTCAGCATGAACTCCATCTCCGCCAGCGTCTCGCCCACGTCGCCGGCCACGATGAGCCAGTCGTCCGGGTGGGCCGGGAGCGCCTGGAGCGCCAGGCGGTTGTCGTTGTGGCGCAGGTGCAGGTCGCTGATGGCGTAGAGCTTCATGGCGCGCGGGGAGGGCCCCGCACCTTAACGCGGGCCTCCGGGGGATGCTCCGCCGAGTGGGCCCGACCCATGAGGTTCTGTCGCGGCGGGCCGCTGCATCAGGCCGGGTGGAGGGCCATGCCGGCGCCCAGCGTCCGCAGCAGCGCGTGGACCTCCGCCGGGGGCGCGGCGCGGTCCATCCAGGTGATGCCCCGGGCCTGGGGCGGCATCACCGCGTGCAGCGCGCAGGCGGTGCGCGGATGCTGCGCGCGCACCTGCTCCAGCAGCCCCAGCCCATCCCCATCCGGGAGCAGGTCGCCCGCGACCACCACCTGCGGGGGCTCCTCGCGCACGAGCGCGAGCGCTTCCTCCATGCACCGGGCGAAGCGCTTGGCGCCGGGCAGGTCCCTCACGAGCCGTCGCAGCGCCGCGAGCGAGCGCGGGTCTTCATCCACGAACAAGAAGGTGAGCATGTTCTTCGAGCCGGTACGGGAAGACCTGTGTGGTTGGCCAGACGCACGAGGTTGCCTACCTACAAGACTACTCAGGAAGTTCTTGGAAGCCAACCTCTCAAGTCATATCGACATGTGCGGACCCGGTAGGTTAACGACCCATGGAAAAGACCCTCGCATCCCGCCTCGGAGGCGCGGCGCGCCTCGCCCGGACCCGGTTGAACCTGACCCAGGCGGATGTGGCGGAGCGGATTGGCATCGCGAGTGAAGTCTACGGGCGCCTCGAGCGCGGCCACATGCTGCCGAGCATCCAGACGTTCCGTCGGCTGTGTACGGTGCTCTCCATCTCCGCGGACGAGGCGCTGGGGCTCAAGCCCGTGCAGGAGGTGAAGTGGGCCGCCGAGCCGCCCAGTGACTACGGCGAGTCCGCCGAGCTGCGGCGGCTCATGCGCCGGGCCAAGCAGCTCGACCGGACGTCCATCCGCATCCTCAGCGTGCTCGCGGCGCAGTTCAAGCCACGGGGGTGACGTCCGTCGCCATCCTTGCGAGGCGCTCGCGCAGCTTGCGCGCCGAGGGAAAGCCGTTGAAGAGCAGCACCTGGGGGTGGGCCTCCAGCCGCTCCCGCTCCGAAGCCGCCTTCGCCAGCGCCCGGTCCACGCCCAGCAGCAGGCCGGCGTCCGGCCGGGAGCGCAGCTCCAACAGCCGCCGCGCCAGCGGGGCGGCATGCCACGCGTGGAACAGCTCCAGCGCCACCTCGCGCCGGGACTCCCGGTGACGGAAGGTGAGGTCCGGCACGCACAGCCCGGAGGCGCCCACGTGCCGGGGCAGGGGCGTGAGGTCCAGCTCCCACGCGTCGTCCGCGAAGCCCTCCGCGAGCGTGGCCACCTCGGGGGGGATGTGTCCCAGGGCGGCGGGGAGCGGTGAGCGCAGCGGGTCCTTGTGGCTCAGCATCAGCGTGGCCTGCCGTCGAGATGGCTCCACGGTGGCGGTCAGCTCCCAGCGCTCCAGGAGGGGGACCACGGACAGGAACGTCGCCAGTTGCAGGCCGTACTTCTTCTGGAGCGCCAGCATCGCCCCCGGGCCCTCCACGTCCAGCGCCCAGTTGTCCCCGTCGCGCCAGACCTCGGCCACCAGCCGGCAGAACTTCAGCCACCGGAGCACCTTGCGCACGCGCAGCAGCTCCGGCGCCTGGGCCCGCAGCCGCAGCCGTCGCGCGGACAGCAGGGGGCCTTGCGCCAGCGCCAGGTTGTAGCGGTCCAGCAGCCCCTGCGCGTCGAGCGCCTCGCCGTCCCAGCCCAGCAGCCGCCGGTGGCCGGGCAGGTCGGCGTAGAGCGCCTCGCGGGCCTCGGCCAGGGGAATGGGCAGGGCCCGGGCCAGCCGGGCCTCGTAGTCCTCCACCGTGGCGTCGAGTGGCAACGCGCGCAGCACGTGGCCCGCGGCCTTGAGGCGCTCCCAGCGGGCCTCCATCACCCCGGGCGCCGGCTCGTCGAAGTGGAGCCGGTCCAGCACCAGCTTCACCAGCCCGCGCGCCACCTTGGGTTTGTTGAAGGCGCCGGCCTTCAGGCCCAGGGCCTCCTCGACGTCGTCGCGCTGGCCGCCCCGTAAGGACGCCACCTCGGCGAGCAGGTCCTGGGCGAAGCCCAGCAGCTCGGCGTCATCCCGCTTCACGAAGGCGGGGCGGAGCACGCCCTGGCGAACGCGGAAGTGGAGCAGCTCTCGCGTCAGCATCGCGTGCGGCCTCCGGAGAAGGTGGGGCGCGGCGCCTGTCCCGCGGAGGGCGCCCGGCCGGGCTCGGGAGCGGTGCCGCGAAGGCGCCGCGGCCCGCGTCCAGGCTCCGTGCAGGTCCGCATCTCAGGAGCCCTCCTGGTAGGCGCCATGCTGGCGCCGCCGCTCGCTGATGCCGCTCTCCGCCGTCTGCGCGGAGCACACCTCGTACAGCAGCGCGCGCTTCCCCGGCCGCTTGCGCAGGATGCGCCCCAGGCGCTGCACGTGCTCGCGCACGCTGCCGCTGCCGCTGAGCACCACGCCCACGCGGGCCTCGGGCACGTCCACGCCTTCGTTCAGCACGCGGGAGGTGAGCAGCACGGGGAGCTCGCCCGACGCGAAGGCCGCCAGCAGCGCCTTGCGCTCCGGCACGGGCGTGTGGTGCGTGAGCGCCGGGAGGAGCAGCCGCCGCGCCAGCGTGTACACCGTCTCGTTGTCGTCGGTGAAGACGAGCACCCGGTCCTCGCGGTGCTCCAGCAGGATGCGCCACAGCACCTCCTGCTTGGCGCTGGAGGTGAGGGCGATGCGCCGCTGCTCCCGGTAGGCCCGGTAGGCGGCGCGGCCCTCGTCGCTGCGCTGGCTCTGCGCCAGGAAGCGTGCCCACCCGTCCGGGGCGGAGAGCGGCACGCCCAGCCGGCGCACGAAGCCCAGGTAGAGCGCCCGGGCCGTGTCGTAGCGCGACTTCTCGTCGGGCGTCAGGGGGACTTCAATCCGCTTCACGTCGTAGGGCGCCAGGTACTGCCCCTGGAGCTGGCGGATGTCGGTGTGGTGGACGCGGGGGCCCAGCAGCTCCTCGCACACGCGCTCGCCGCCGTCGGTGCGCTCCAGCGTCGCGGTGAGGCCCAGCCGGTAGGGCGCCAGCGAGCCCTCCGCGATGAAGCGATAGCTGGGCGCGGGGAGGTGGTGGCACTCGTCGCAGACCAGCAGGCCGAAGCGGTTGCCGTGGAACTCCGTCTGCATCGCGGCCGAGTCGTACGTCGTCACCGTCAGGGGCTGCCGGTCGCTCACGCCGCCGCCCAGCATCCCCACGGGCACGGAGAAGTGGCGCGCCAGCACGCCCTGCCACTGCGCCATCAGGTCCAGCGTGGGCACCACGACCAGGGCCGGCCGCTTCACATGGGCGATGGCCAGCACCGCCAGCAGCGTCTTGCCCGCTCCGGTGGGAAGCTCCACCAACCCCCGTCCCCCCGCGCGGGTCCACGCGTCCAGGGCCTGCTGCTGGTGCGGGTAGGGCTCGATGGGCGAGGTGAGCGACAGCTCCAGCGGCCCGAAGCCCTTCGCCTTGTCCTCGTACGGCCACCCCAGCTCCCGCAGCCGCAGCACCACCTCGCGGTAGTGCCACGCCGGCGCGCGGTAGACGCCCGTGCGCCCGTCCTTCTGGAACAGGGCCCGCAGGCGGGCGTCGTCCGGCAGCGCGGGGGCCACCAGCGTGCCGCAGTCGAAGTGGAGCTCGGTGGGCGACGGCATCGGCGGGAACGGACCTACCCGGTCACCCTCGCTTTCGCCAGCCTGATGAACGGCCTGGAGGGCCGGCTTGCAGGCGGGCGTCGTTCACGGTACCAGCGCCCCGTATGCGCGTCTTCTCGCTCGTTCCCATGCTATGCGGCCTGGCGGTCGTGGCCCAGGCTGGTCTCAATCGTCGCTTCGCGGGCCAGTGGGGCCTGATGAGCGCGGTCCTCGTGAACATGGTGGTGGCGACGGCGGCCACCTTCGCGGTGTACCTGGCCGTGCGAGCGATGCCGGGCCTCTGGCCGGAGGCGGCGGAGGGGCAGGGCCGCCTGGGCGGCTTCACGCCCTGGCACCTGCTGCCAGGTCTGTGTGGCGTCGTCATCGTGCTGGGCATGCCCTTGGCCATGAGCCGGCTGGGCGCGGTGCAGTCCGTGCTGCTGCTGATGGCCGCGCAGCTCATCACCAGCCTCCTCTGGGATGCGCTGGTGGAGGGGCGCCCGGCCACCCTTCCCCGGGTGCTGGGCTCGGGCGTCGCCTTCGCGGGGGCCGCCATCGCCGTCTGGAAGGGCTAGATTCGAGGGCAAGATGCGCCGCGTCCTCATCGTCAGCCCCCACGGCCCCTCGCTCGAGCTGCTGCGGCGCATCCTCGAGGCCCCGGGCCTCCTGGTGTCCGCGACGGGGGACACGGATGACGCCTTCGCCGCGCTGACGCCGAGGCCGCCCGCGCTGGTGGTGGTGGACCTGCGCCGTCCGGACGAGGACCAGCCGCTCTTCCTGGGGCTGCTGCGCAAGCGGCACCCCGCGATGCCCGTCATCACGCTGGTGCCCGGCAGGCTGCGCATCTTCGATGGGCAGCATGAGCGCGTGGTCGAGGCCCACGGTGACACCGCGGAGGCGCTCCACGCGCTGCTCGGCGCGCTGAAGCGGGCCGTGCATGACGTGCTCGCGCAGGACCTGCTGCGCGTCCTCCGCCCGCCCGTCGGACGGGCCTGAGCCAGGCAACGTCCGGCGCACGGCGACGCCCGGCACGCCGCGCTCGTTCGGCGGCGTGTCCGCCGTTTCAGGCCGCGCGCGGCTGGGCGCGCACGGTGTCGAAGAAGGCCAGCACCTGCTCCTCGGCCCAGAACTGGGGCCGGTGCGGCTGACCTCCGACGAAGCCCACGTGTCCACCGTGCTCCGTCAGCACGATGCTCAGGAGGGGATTGTCGGCGGCGCCAGTCGGGATGACGGGCGCGTCCAGCATCGGGTCATCGGCCGCGCTCAGCAGCAGCGTGGGGCGGCGGATGGCGTGCAGCGCGGGACCCGAAGAGGACTCCGCATAGTAGTGGGCCGCGTCGCGGAAGCCGTGCAGCACGGAGGTGACGGCGTCGTCGAAGGCGCGGATGGTGCGCGCCGCCTCCATGGCCTTGCCATCGAAAGCGCCCGGGAAGTGCCGCAGCTTCTTCCGGGCCTTCTGCTTCAGCGTGCGCAGGAAGCGCTCGCGGTACAGCAGGTGGAAGGGGCCGCCGCCATCCAGCTTCCGGCAGCAGGCATCCAGATCATACGGCGCGCTGACGGACGCGGCGGCGTCCACGGGCGCATCGTCGCCCAGGCGCTCCAGCAGCCTGCACAGCACGTTGGCGCCCAGCGAGAAGCCCACCGCGAACAGGGGGCCGCTGACGCGGGCGCGCGTCTCGTGCATCACCCGCAGCGCGTCGTCGATGTCCCCCGAGTGGTACGAGCGCGCCAGCCGGTTGGGCTCGCCACTGCACGAGCGGAAGTTGAGCGCGGTGGCGCCCCAGCCGCGCGCCTTCGCGCCGCGGAGGATGGCGGTGACGTAGCCCGCGCGGGACGAGCCCTCCAGGCCGTGCAGCGCCACCACGTGCGGCGCGCCCGCGGCACCGTCGAAGGTGTCCACGTCGACGAAGTCGCCATCCGGCAGCTCCAGTCGCTTGCGGCGCAGCGAGGGCACGCGGGTGGGGCGCACCAGCGAGGCGTAGATGGTCTGCGCGTGCGTGTTGGCCAGGCCGCGGGCGGGCACGAAGGGCTGCGTGGGTTGGAATCGCACGGCCCGGGGATAACGCCTGGGCGCGGTGACGACAAGGGCCCTTACCGCTGGGGCGGCTCCGGGGGCTCGTCACGTCCAGGGCGCGGCGGGGTGGCCAGGCGGCGGGCCACGCGCATGGAGGCGCAGCCCTGCTCGCGCAGGGCCCTGGCCTCCGCCTGGAGTCCGAAGAGCCCCAGGTACTTCTCCACGCGCTCCGCCAGCGTGGGCGCCTCGATGAGGGTGCAGACCTCGTCTGGCTGGTAGTCGCGGCAGATGGCCGGCCGCTGCTCGTACACGCCGCAGAGGTTGTCCTCCTGGAGATGCGGGCAGCGCAGGCCCAGCGGCTTGTCCAGCGCGGCGATGTCGGGCGCCACGCAGCAGGCGCCGCAGCGGGTGCACTCCACGGGCTTGGGGCGTGGGTCACTCACCGGGGACGGCCTCCTCCGCCTTGATGTGCGTTCGCCTGACCATGGCCTCATCCTACCCGGGGGCTCAGGCCCACAGCGCGCGGGGGAAGGGGACGTCGGCGGCGGCGGGCAGGCCCTGGCGCAGGGGGCGCAGCATGGGCAGCGAGCCGTCGCGGGCCTCGCGGCTGGCGTCGGGGAGCCGCGCCACCCACGGCATGGTGTCCGGCTCCTCCCACAGCACCACCTTCGCCAGGCCCGCCTTGTGGGCCTGGGCCCGGGCGGCCTCCAGCAGGGCGGCGGCGTCCTCCTCGGTGCGCGCGTCCAGCATCAGCACCACCAGCTCGCCATAGCGGGCCACCATGGCCCAGAGCGCGGTGGACGCGCCCACCACGGCGCCGCAGGCCCGGGGCCGGGGGCGGCGCAGCAGCTCCGCGTAGATGCGCTCCCGCTCCAGGTGCCAGTCCATCTGCGCGGCGTCGGGCCACAGGTAGAAGGGCACGTCGGGGCGCCGCATCCGCGCGAGCGCTGCGGGCACGTCCGCGTCCTCCAGGAGCGCGTCCACCTTGTGCATTGCCGGGCCGCTGAGCACCGGCAGGTGCCAGTCCCAGGCGGGGACCTCCTGGTAGCCGGAGCGGCCGTAGAGGCGGGGGCCTACGTCCGAGTAGAGGACGGCCGCGTGGGCCTGGGGCTCGGTGCGCTCCAGCGCGTCGGCCACCACGTCCATCAGCCGGGTGGCGTGGCCATGGCCGCGCAGCGCCGTCTCGGTGAAGACGCTGGCGATGATGAAGCTGTCGCCGGTCGCGTACTGGCAGTCCCCGCCTCGTAGGAAGCTGGGGGTACGGAACGTCTCGCAGGACGTGAGCACCCGGCCCGACCCATCACACAGGAGCCAGGTGCGCATGTTCGCCTGGCTCCACGGGTGCGCACGCAGCCGGAGCTCGCGCTGGAGGAACTGCTCGACGGTGAGGGGCGAGCCCCAGGCGGCATAGGTGAGGTGGTCCCGCTCGGCCTTCTGCGCTTCGTTGGCGACAACCAGATGCATGGCGGCGCAGGGTAGCCGCGCCCGTGCCGCCATGCAGCAGCCCTGGGGTCCCCCTCCGTCCGCCTCGCGGGCGCGTGGATTCTCCGCGCCTTTTCCAGCGACATGGTCCAGGAGCGCGGTGGGAACGAACCCCGCGCGTGCGTCCGTCCGAAATCAGCCAAGAAGTCATTGAAGCGCGGCCTGCCTTTGGAGCAGGAAGGGACATCGTCGGCTTTGGGGGGGGACGACAGGTTTTCCGCCCCCGGTCATGTCTTTTCCGCCGGCGTCGTTGACTTGGAGACCTCATGCTTTCCGCTGCATTCCTGATTGCCACGTCCCTGCAGGCCCAGGCGCCTGCGCCTGCTGCCTCCACCCCCGCCGCCCAGGCCGCCCCCACCGTGGTCGCCGCGCCCGAGTCCGCTCCCACCAGCGCTGAGGAGCGCGCGGCCGCCGCCGCCGAGCGCGCCGCCGTCGCCGCCGAGCGCGCCGCCGAGGCCAGTGCCCGCGCCGCCGAGGCGGCCGAGCGCGCGGCTGCCGTCGCCGTGGGGCCGGCCGCGCCGACCGCGCCGGCCGCCGAGGAAAAGCCGAAGGGCGAGTGGGACGTCACCATCGGCCTGGGGCTCATCTCGCTGACGGGTAACGCCTCCACCCTGACGGTGAGCGGCCTCGCCAGCGCCCAGCGCACGACGGAGCACTGGATCTACGCCATCAAGTCCTACGGCTCCTACGGCCGCAGCCGTCCGCCCGAGGTGCAGGGGGAGGAGGCCGAGTCCCAGGTGGTGGCGTTCAACGCCGGCCTGGAGCTGCGCGGTGACCGCCGCTTCACCTCGGTCATCAGCGGCTACCTGCTGGCCGGTGCCGAGACGGACCACGTGAAGAGCGTGGAGTCGCGCACCTACGGCGAGGGCGGTCTGGGCGTGCTGTGGTGGGACGAGAAGAAGGAGGCGGGCAGCCGCGAGTCCTACCTCCGCACCGACGCCGCCTTCCGTTACGCCAACGAGACGCGCTTCCAGTACTACCCCACGCGCCTGAACCTGCCGGACGTGGACCTGGGCGGCCCCCGCTTTGGCGCGGTGTTCCGCTACGGCCTCGCGGAGAACATCCTCTTCAAGGAGGACGTGGAGGTGCTGGTGAGCGTCATCGGCGACTCGCGCATGCTGTTCAACAGCCAGACGCAGCTGTCCGTGGGCCTCACCAAGCAGCTGTCGCTGGGGGCCAGCTTCCTGGTGAAGCACGACAGCGCGCCGCCTCCGGGCAAGGTGTCCACCGACACCGCGCTGGCGCTGAACCTCGAGGTGCTGTTGTAGCCCGCAAAAGCGACGCGGCGCCGGGGGAGTCCCTCGGCGCCGCGTGGTGGGGTGGGGCGTTGGTGCGCCCGCGGTCCCTTACTTCTTGTTGACGTCGGAGCCCTCGCCCATCTTGCCTTCCTTGCGCAGGCCACCGCCGTAGCGGCCTTCCTGGGCGTCGGCGCCGATGTCGATGGCCTGCAGGTCGCTGTACGTCGAGCCCGGAGGCGTGGCGCCGCGGAAGCGGGTGCCGAGGTCCACCATTGGGATGGAGAGCAGCAACACCACGAAGATGATGGAGACGGCGAACACGAGGCGGTTGGCGCCGCGGTGGTCAGCCAGGTGCATGAAGTAGAGCGCCACCAGCGTGCCCTTGGTGGTGGCGATGACGAGCGCCAGCAGCAGGCCCCACGTCGGGATGTGGATGCGCCCGGTGGCGACGGTGACCGCCGTCAGCACGAGCAGCAGACCCCAGATGAGCCAGTAGCGGCCCGCTCCGTGGTGCTCCTCGCGCATGTTCCGTTCTTCTTGCCGAGATTCGTTGGCAATGCCCATGGAGGAGGAACCCTTCAAACGAGGTACAGCATCGGGAAGAGGAAGATCCACACGAGGTCGACGAGGTGCCAGTACATGCTGCCCAGCTCGACCATGGTGAAGTTGTTCGGCCCGAAGTCCGCCTTCTTCAGCGCGCGGACCAGGGAGAAGGACAGCACCACCATGCCGATGACGACGTGGATGCCGTGCAGCGCCGTCGCGCAGAAGTACACCGTGAAGTACAGGGGGACACCGGGAAGCTGGATGTCCTCGTACGAGTAGAAGCGGCCCGGCAGCGTGCCAATGTCGAACTTGTGCTTGTACTCGAAGTACTTGATGACGAGGAAGCCCACCGCCATCACCAGGGTGAGGCCCAGCTGCACCGCCACGGCCTTGTTCTTCCCGTCCTTGGCGTAGTGCACCGCGAGCGCCGCGGTGAGCGACGAGGTGATGAGCACCACCGTGTTCACGGTGCCCAGCGTCAGGTCCAGGCTGCGGCTGGCGGCGGCCCACGCCTCCGGGAAGAGGAAGCGGTAGATGCCGTAGCAGATGAAGAGGCCGGCGAAGAGCAGGATTTCCGTCGCCAGGAACAGCCACATGCCCAGGCGCGCGGCGTGGTTCTGCACCTCGAGCGAGGCGAAGTGGCCGGCGAGCCGGGGGACGGGCAGGGCGCCCCCGGCGGCGTGAGAGCTAGACTGCATTCGGCACCTCGGCCTTCTTGGGATCCACGTAGAAGTGGGGCTCCTCGGGGAACACGGGCTGCGGTCCCACGAAGTTGTGGGTCGGCGGCGGCGACTCGGACATCCACTCGTAGCCCTTGCTGCGCCACGGGTTCTTGCCCGACGCCTTGCCGTAGACCAGCGCGTAGGTCAGGTACAGGGCGATGATGATGAAGCCGAACGCCAGCAGCGTCGCGCCGGCCGTGGAGGCCACGTTCAGCGCCTGGAAGCGCTCCGGGTACTCGTAGTAGCGGCGCGGCATGCCGTTATTGCCCAGCAGGAACTGGGGAATGAACGTGGCGTTGAAGCCCAGGATGATGAGCGCCGCGGACACCAGGCCCCAACCCTCGTGGTACGTGCGCCCGAACATCTTCGGGAACCAGTAGTGGAGGGCGGCCAGGAAGGCCATGATGGTCGCGCCCACCATGATGAAGTGGAAGTGCGCCACCACGAAGTAGGTGTCGTGCCAGGCGACGTCCAGCGACACCGTGCCCAGCGCGATGCCCGTCATGCCACCGAACACGGTGAAGAACAGGAAGCCGCAGAAGTAGGCGAAGGGCGTCTTGAACTCGACCGCGCCCTTGTAGACGGTGCCCACCCAGTTGAAGACCTTGATGGCGGTGAACACGCCCACCAGCATGGTCAGCACGCCGAACAGACCCCCCACGAAGGTGGACTGGCCGGACACGAACATGTGGTGGCCCCAGGCGAAGAAGCCCACGAAGGCGATGCCCAGGCTGGAGTACGCCACCGCGCGGTAGCCGAAGAGGTTCTTGCGGCTGAAGGTCGAGACGATCTCGCTCATCACGCCGAAGGACGGCAGCACCATGATGTACACGGCCGGGTGGCTGTAGAACCAGAACAGGTGCTGGAAGAGCACCGGGTCGCCGCCGCGCGCCGGGTCGAACATGCCGAACCCGAACAGGTTCTCCACCGTCACCAGGACCAGCAGCAGGCCGATGACGGGCGTGGCCAGCACCTGGATGCAGCTGGTGGCGTACATGGCCCACACGAACAGCGGCATCTTGAACCAGGTGATGCCCGGCGCCCGCATGGTGTGCACCGTCACGATGAAGTTGATGCCCGTGACGATGGAGCTGAAGCCGATGATGAACGCGCCGAACAGCACGGGCGCCACCGTCGCCGTCGTGTGCGCGCTGTACGGGGTGTAGAACGTCCAGCCCGTGTCCAGGCCGCCGTTGAGCATGCCCCACAGCGCCAGCGTGGCACCGCCCAGGTAGATGTAGAACGACAGCAGGTTCAGCCGGGGGAAGGCCACGTCCTTGGCGCCCAGCATCAGCGGCAGCATGAAGTTGCCGAAGACGGCCGGGATGGCCGGAATCATGAACAGGAAGATCATGACCAGGCCATGGAGCGTGAACATACGGTTGTATGTCATCGCGTCCATGATGGTCGGGCCCGGCGTCAGCAGCTCCACCCGGATGAGCAGCGCGAAGATGCCGCCCACCAGGAAGAACACCAGAACCCAGAACAGGAACATGAGCCCGATGCGCTTGTGGTCGACCGTCAGCAACCACGACTTGATCGTGGTGCCGTCGACCAGGTAGCTCGGGTGGTGGTCGTGATGCTCCTCGGGCGCGGGGTTGGCGCCCGGGGCTGCGATGCTACTGGATGGCGTCATAGGCGGGTCCCTCGGAGGCGCCCTCACGGACGTTCGGAGTGCGAAGCGACTTGATGTACTCGACGATGGCGGCCGTCTCCGGGCCCTGCAGCTTGCCCTGGTAGGTCGGCATCACGTTCTGGTAGCCCGCCACGAGGTGGGCGCCCGGGTCCATCATCGACTGGGTGATATAGGCCTCGTCCACGCGGATGGTCTGCCCGTCCTCGAGCTTCTCCACGCGGTCATACATCCCCAGGAAGGTGGGGCCGATGTGCTGCGAGCCGTCCACGGAGTGGCACTTGAGGCAGCCCTGCGTCCCCGCGAGGATCTGCCCCTGCTCCACCATGCGCGCCACCGGCGGCACCATCGAGTTGTCCGCCAGCGCGTCCTGGCGGTCCTGCAGGAGGCCGCGGCGCTGCTCCTGGATCCAGTTCTCGTACTCCTCCTGCGGGAGCACGACGACCTCGGCCAGCATCTTCGAGTGCGACAGGCCGCAGTACTCGGTGCACAGCACCTGGTACGTCCCCGGCTTGGTCGCCTCGAACCAGATCTGCGTGTAGCGTCCCGGGAGCGCATCCATCTTGATGCGGAAGGACGGCACGTAGAACGAGTGGAGCACGTCGCGCGAGGTGATGAGCAGGCGCACCGGGCGGTTGGCCGGCACGTGCAGCACGTTCACCCCGTTGGGGCCCTCCGGGTAGGAGAACTTCCACATCCACTGCTTGCCCATGACGTAGACGTCCATCGCGTCCTTGGGCGGCGTGGTGAGCCACGTGAAGTCCCGGAACCCGATACCGAACCAGGCCAGGAAGAACACGAGGGGGACGGAGACGAACAGGAACTCCGTCTTCAGGGTGGGGACGACGTACTCCGTCGCCTGCGCCGGCAGGCGGCGGCGGTAACGGAAGAAGAAGAACAGGGCCGCCAGACCGACCGCCGTGGACATCACCATCGTCGTTCCCACGACGAAGTGATGCAGGAAGTCGATCCGTTCCGCGAACGTCGACGCGGCCTCCGGGAGGAACAGGATATCGTTGAGAAGCTCGCTCATGCCGCCGCGCCTTTCTTCAGCTCGCGCCTCCAGAAATAGATCAGCATCGTCGCCAGGGCGCAGAACACGGCAATGCCACCCAGGCGGATGAACCCGAAGATGTAGAAGCCATACCGCCGGGTGGCGGTGTCATACTTGAAGCAGGACAGGATGATCTGATCGAAGCTGGTACCCACGCGGCCGTTGGCCGCCTCCAGCAACGCCAGCTTCATGTCCGAGGGGGGAAACGTCGTCCCGTAGAGATACCGGGAGATGCTGCCTTCCGGCGTGAGCACGTGCACCACCGCTGCGTGGGCGTACTGCTTGGTGCTCTCGTCGTACGTGTACTTGAAGCCCAGTGCGTCCGCGAGACGGACAATCTCCGTCTCCGTCCCGGTGAGGAAGTGCCAGGGGGCCGTCTCCGGCTTGCCCATGGACTGCAGGTGGCGCCGCCGCCGCTCCAGGCTCTGGGCGGGGGTGTCCTCGGGGTCGATGCTGACGGTGACGGCCTCGTAGTCCTTGCCGAGCTCCAGCCCCAGCTCCTTCATGGACTGCACCTGGGCGTTGAGCACCAGGTTACAGAGCATGGGGCAGTTGTAATACACGAGCGTCAGCAGGGTGGGCCGCGCCTTCGGCACCACGTCGCCCAGCCGCACCTCGCGCCCGGAGGCGTCGAGGAAGCGGGTGTCCATGGGCACCAGCTCCCCGAGGTGCTCCTGCACGTCCACGCCCTTCACCTGCGGAGGCATGTCCTGCTGCGCCTCCAGGATGGCCCGGGGCGTCTTCCCGGCACCCGGCATGGCCGAGGCCGGCACCGCGACGGCCAACACCAGCACCGCCGCGGCGAGAAGGCCCGCGCGGGGGGCGCGCGGGAAGCTGTGGAAACGGGTGAACATCATTGCAGGGCGGCTCTTACGACAGGGGAACGGCGAAGGCTACTGCTGCGGTGCGGGAGGCGTCTGCTCGGGAGCAGCCTCGGGGGCCGGGGCCTGCGCAGGAGGCGGGTTGCGCTTCTGCTCGATGACCTTCTTCATCGCGTCGTCGATGGTCGGGTGCTGCTTCACGCCGGGCTGGTCACCCCAGCCGGCGCGCAGCGCCTGGTCCTGCCCGCCAATCTTGTCCTCCGCGTGCCAGTCCTGTTCGAACAGGCGCTGGTTGACGATGCCCACCTCGTACTGGCCCATGGCCACGGGGCGCGGCGGGGGGCCGTCGGGCTGGATCTCCGCCATGGTCCGGACCTGGATCCACCAGGCCCAGACGATGCCCACCGCGAAGATGGCGAGCGCGCCCACGCCGATGCCCACCACCTTGCCCATGACCAGGTGGTCTTCCTCGGCCGCCACCCCATGCGCGCCGACGATGACGCGCGACTCGAGCTCGGACTGGGTCTTCTTCATGGCTGGACGTACCTCAAGGACTCGGTGATGTAGGGGTCCTTCACCGTGAGCGTGTACTGGCCACGCGCCAGGTAGAGGGCGAAGCCCACCGCGATGCCGCCCACGCCCAGGAACGCCGTCACCAGCGACCAGTGGAACGTCGGGCCCGCGCTACCGGTCAGCGCCGGCCACACCAGCCAGTACATGTCCACCGCGTGCATGACGAGCAGGTACACGGCCATCACCGCCAGCTTGCGCGGCTGCTCCTTCAGGTTCCGGGACAGCAGGATGAAGAAGGGCAGCAGGAAGTGCAGGAAGAACAGGGCGATGGAGAGCGGCCGCCACGCGCCGAAGATGCGCAGGCCGTACCAGGGCGCCTCTTCCGGGATGTTGGCGATCCACACCAGCAGGAACTGGGAGAAGGCGATGTAGGCCCAGAACGCGGTGAAGGCCAGCATCAGCTTGCCGAGGTTGTGGAAGTGGTCCCGCTTCACGACGCTGCCGTACAGGTCCTTCCCCTGAGCGCTCACCGTGACCAGCGTCAGGATGGAGAAGGCCGCCAGGAAGCTTCCGGCGAAGTAATAGACGCCGAAGATGGTCGACTGCCACAGCGGCGTGAGGCTCATCAGCCAGTCGAAAGAAGCGAAGGTGATGGTGAGGGCAAGGAAAGGCAGCACACCCGGAGAGAACTTGCGCTGCTTCACCGTGAAGTCGAGCCCGCCCACGGTGTCCTGCTTCAGGCTCCAGCTCCGCAGGCGCCAGGCCGCGAAGGTCCAGACGGCGAAGTAGATGACGTGGCGGAAGCCCACGCCGAAGATGCCGGTGTTCAGGTAGCCATGCTGCTTGTGGCTCAGGTGCTCCAACTCCAGCCCCGTGTAGTTCGCGGTCAGCCCGGAGCCGGGCCACCAGGGGTAGAGGTAGGTGGCCATGGCCGCCAGCGGCAGGACCAGCACGATGAACACGGGGACGACCGCGGAGGCCGTCTCCATGGTGCGGCGCAGGACGATGAGCCACTTGGCCTTCGCCGTGTGGAAGATGGCCTGCATGATGAGGAAGGCGACGCTGATGCCCACCCAGTAGGTGAAGCCAATCAGATAGGCGTGCGCCGTCTCACCCTTGGCGCTGGTGGCGAAGAAGCCACCCAGGGTGGCCAGCAAGCCGATGATGCCCACGGCGAACGCGGGCACCATCAGCTTCGGCGTGCCGGTGTACGGCCCGAAGTTCGTGGGCGAGGGGGTGACGGGGGGACTCATCGGTTCTCCTGCGGAACGGGCTGCTGGCCGTCCGTGCGGGTATTGCGGGCCGTCTGGAGCGCGCGGACGTAGGCGACCACGGCCCAGCGCTCGCGCAGGTCGAGCTCTCCGGAGAAGGACGGCATCACGCCGTAGCCCTCGTTGATGGCGACATAGAAGTGGCCGTCCGGCTTGCTCTCCAGGTCCAGCAGCGAGGGCGGCAGGCGCAGCGCCATGTTCTCCGCGACGATGCTGTTGCCGTCGCCCAGCACGCCGTGACACTGCGAGCAGACGATGTTGTACTTCTTCTGACCCAGGGTCAGAAGGTTCTGGTCCACCGTGACGGGCGCGTGGTCCACCGGCTGCCCGGCGGTGCGGCCGGTGAGCGCCACCATGCGCTGCGTCGGGTCCTTCAGCTCGGGCAGCTTGGCGAAGCGCTCACGCGGCACGGTGCCCGTGGGCGGCGTGCGCATGGCGCGGCCGTCCGCCCAGAAGTCGGACGCCTCGTAGTACTCGTACTTCGCCTGGTGCTCCATGCGCTGGAGGAACTCCGAGCTGACGTTGCAGCCCGTGAGCGCGGCGAGTCCGGCGGCGGGGATGAGCCACCTCATTCCTTCTCTCCCGTGACGAGGGTCACCTGGGTCGCGCCCAGGGCCTTGAGCTGATCCATGACCGGCGTCGCGTCCGTGCCCGTCGTCTGCGGCACGCTCAGCCAGTAGCCGTGCGTGGAGGCGGTGCGGAAGGCTTCGGACTCGAAGACGGGGTGGTACGGCTGGGGCAGGCGGCTGAGCCCCAGCAGACCGAAGAAGATGCCGAAGGCGGCGAACAGCACCCCCAGCTCGAAGGTGATGGGCACCCAGGCCGGCAGCGACAGCAGCGGACGGCCACCGACGTTGAGCGGGTAGTCGACGGTGTTCATCCACGTCTGCATGGCCAGCGCGGTGATGACGCCCGTCAGGCCGGCGCACAGGGTGATGAAGGGCACGCGCGAGGGAGGCAGGCCCAGGGCCTCCGAGCCGCCGTGCAGCGGGTACGGAGAGTAGGTGTCCATCCCCTCGAAGCCCTTCTCCCGCATCTTGCGGGTGGCATCCAGGAGGGTGTCCGGCGTCGGGAACTCAGCCAGGACCCAGGATTCGAGAACGGTGGCTTGCATGGCTCTAGTGAGCTCCGTGGGTGAGGGTGCCGGCGCCGGCCAGCGCGTCGTCGGTGCCGTGCTGGTGAGCGGCGTGCTTGAGCTCGAGCTGGAGCTCCTTCACCTCGCTCACGGCGACCGCGGGCACGAACTTCAGGAACAGCAGGAACAGCGTGCCGAACAGGCCCAGGGTGCCGACGTAGATGGACCAGTCCACCCACGTCGGGGTGTAGATGTCCCAGGAGGACGGCAGGAAGTCCTGGCTCAGCGAGGTGACGATGATGATGAAGCGCTCGCACCACATGCCGATGTTCACCGCGATGGAGGCCACCCACATGATGGGGATGCTGGTGCGGCACTTCCGGAACCAGAAGATGTTCGGGGTGATGACGTTGCACGCAATCATCAGCCAGTACACGCCGGCGTAGGGGCCGGTGGCGCGGTTCACGTAGAAGGTCCAGAACTCGTACTGGTTCTGCGAGTACCAGGCGATGAAGTGCTCCATCAGGTACCCGTAGGAGACGATGAGGCCCGTCGCCAGGATGACCTTGTTCATGTTCTCCAGGTGCCGGTCCGTAATCACGTCCCGCAGCCCCAGGTACTTGCGCGCCGGGATGATGAGGGTGATCACCATCGCGAAGCCGCTGAACACGGCGCCGGCCACGAAGTAGGGCGGGAAGATGGTGGCGTGCCAGCCGGGCAGCAGCGAGACGGCGAAGTCGAAGGAGACGATGGTGTGCACGGACACCACGAGCGGCGTGGAGAGGCCGGCGAGCAGCAGGTAGGCAATCTTGTAGTTGTGCCAGTGCCGCCCGGAGCCGCGCCAGCCGAGCGCGAACAGGCCGTAGATGGTGCGCTGCAGCTTCGTCTTCGACGAGTCACGCAGGGCCGCCAGGTCCGGGATGAGGCCCACGAACCAGAAGAGCGCGGACACCGTGAGGTACGTGGAGATGGCGAACACGTCCCACACCAGCGGCGAGCGGAACTGCGGCCACGCGCCCAGGGTGCTGGGGTAGGGGAACAGCCAGAAGGCGAACCAGGGGCGGCCGGTGTGCAGCAGCGGGAAGAGGCCCGCGCACATGACGGCGAACAGCGTCATCGCCTCGGCGAAGCGGTTGATGCTCGTGCGCCACTTCTGCTGGAAGAGCAGGAGGATGGCGGAGATGAGCGTACCGGCGTGGCCGATACCCACCCACCAGACGAAGTTGATGATGTCGAACGCCCAGCCGACGGGCTGGTTGTTACCCCACACGCCGATACCGCGGGCCAGCGTGTAGGTGACGCCGATGACGAGCAGGCCCAGGGCGCTGAGCGTCATGCCGAAGAGCATGAACCAGCCCTTGCCGGGCTTGCGCCAGACGTGGTCCAGCAGCGTCTCGTTCAGCGACGCGTCGTCGTGGTGAGGCGCGACGAGGGGCCGTGGCTCGAGCGGATCGAGGGTAGCGGTGGCAGTGGTTTCAGCCATGACTTAGTGGCTCCCTTGGTTCGCAGCGGTGGGCGCGGCGGGCTCGAGGGCGGGGTTGGGATTGCGGACGCGAATGAGGTGCGCGGTGCGCGGGCGGGTGCCCAGCTCATGGAGCAGCTTGTACGCGCGCTCGTCCTCGTGGAGCTGCGTGACGCGCTGCTGCTTGTCGTTGAGGGAGCCGAAGGTGATGGCCTGCGTCGGGCAGGTCTGCTGACAGGCCGTCTTCAGCTCCTTCTCCTCGATGAGGCGCTTCTCCACGCGGGCGTTGATGCGCACGCGCTCGATGCGCTGGACGCAGTACGTGCACTTCTCCATCACGCCGCGGTTGCGGACGGTGACGTCCGGGTTCATCAGCATCTTCTCGGTGGCCGTCTTGTCCGCCGTGTAGTGCAGGTAGTTGAACCGGCGCACCTTGTACGGGCAGTTGTTCGAGCAGTACCGGGTGCCGACGCAGCGGTTGTACACCATGTCGTTGAGGCCCTCGTCCGAGTGCACGGTGGCGTTCACCGGGCACACGTACTCGCAGGGGGCCTTCTCGCAGTGCACGCACATCACGGGCTGCATGACCATCCGGGGGTCGCTCTCGCTGCCCTCGAAGTAGCGGTCGATGCGCAGCCACTGCATCTCGCGGCTCACCGACACCTGCTGCTTGCCCACGACGGGGATGTTGTTCTCCGCCTGGCAGGCAATCACGCACGCGCTGCAGCCCGTGCAGCGGGACAGGTCGATGGCCATGCCCCACTTGTAGCCCTTGCTGTAGTCGAAGTCGGGCAGGTTGTCCTGGATGCCCGGCTTCAGCTCGCCCTGGACGCGGTAGAGCGTGTGCTGGGTCGCGGTGGACGGGTTCTTCAGCTCGGACAGCGGCATGTCCAGCGCCAGCGGGCGGTTCTCCATCCGCCAGTGCGACTGCGTCAGGCTGAACTTGTGGCTGCCGCGCACCTTGGTGAGCGTGGCGCCGCCGTCGAACCAGGGGGCCTTGGTGGTGCGCAGGGCGTTGGCGTTGAAGCCCACCGCCTTGGCCACCTGCTCGTGCAGGCCGTTGCGGCCGTAGCCCAGCGCCATCGTCACCGTGTCGTCCGCGTGGCCGGGCGTAACCCAGACCGGCACGTTCAGCTTGCGGCCGCCGTAGGTCAGCTCCGCCATGTCACCGGGCTGGAGGCCCAGGCGCTCGGCCGTCTTCGGGCTCAGCAGCGCGGCGTTGTCCCAGGTCATCTTGGTGATGGGGTCCGGGAGCTCCTGGAGCCACGCGTTGTTGCCGAAGCGGCCGTCGAAGACCTTGTAGTCCTGGACGAAGTTGACCTCGAGCTCGCCCGTGGCCGGCGGCGTGTAGCCCGCGACCAGCGACGCGGCGGCGCCGAAGTCCGGAGCGGCCTCCACCGCGGCGGACTGCGTCCCCGGGATGGTGCCATCCGACACCCAGCTCTCCCAGCGGGCCTCGAAGTCACCCTGGCCCTCGCCCTGGCCCTGCCAGAAGTCGCGCAGCAGCTGGTACGCGGGGCGGTAGGGCTCGTCGAGGAACATCGCCAGCAGCTCGGACTCCGGCACGCCGTTGAAGAGCGGCTGGATGAGCGGCTGCGCGATGGCGACGGTGCCGTCGATGGCGCGGCCGTCGCTCCACGTCTCCAGCGGGTGCGCCGCGGGGACGAACCAGTCGGCGTACTGGCTGGTCTCGTCCTCGTAGAGGCCCGTGTAGAGGACGGTGAGGTTGCCGCGGTTGGGGTTGGTGGCGGGGTCCAGCAGCTCCAACAGGCCCGCGTCCACGGGCGCCGAGAACACCGGGTTCCAGCTGGTGATGACCAGCGTGTCCACCCGGCCGGCCTTGATGTCCTCCACGAGGGCGCTGACCTGGCTCAGGCCGCTCTCCTCGGGGATGGGCGCCTGCACGTAGCGCACGGTGGTGCCCGTGTTGCCCAGCGCGGCGTTGATGGCGTGGGCCAGGGCGTGGACGGCGGCCGGCTGGCGCTCGCCCGCGACCACCAGGCTGCGGCCCGGGCGCGCGGCGCGGAGGTCCGCGACCACGGCCTGCACCCAGCCGTTGTGGTCCGCGCTCAGCGACGCCTTGCCGGCGGCGGGGCCGGCCAGCGTGGCGGCGGGGCCACCCACGGCCTGCGCCACGGCGGCGGCGATGGCGAGCACTTCCTGCGACTTCACGCGCAGGCGGTGGTCGGCCATGCCTCCGGTGATGGAGAAGCGGGCCTCGGCCACGTAGAGGCGGTTGAGCGGGCCGTTGTTGGGGTCACGCCGGTTGGCGAACTGGCGCGCGTAGGCCAGGTTCTCCGGGCGGCTCTCCAGGAAGTCCGCGTCCAGCGCCAGGACGATGTCCGCCTGCGCGAAGTCGTAGAGGGCGGAGACGGGCTCGCCGCCGAAGAGGGCGCGCGTCGCCTCGGCCTGCGCGTCATGCGACGGGGCGGTGTAGCTGTGGAAGCGCGCGTTCGGCAGCTTCTTCTGGATGCGGCTGCGCAGGTCGCCCGCCATCGGCGAGTTGCCGGGCTCGGACAGGAAGCGCACGCGGCTGCCACCGTCGCTGGCGGCGGCCTTGTTGGCGCGGTTGGCCAGCTCCTCGCGGAGCGTGCGCAGGGCGCGCGGGTTCTGTCCCTGACGGAGCACGCGGGCGCGGCTCGGGTCATAGAGGGACAGAAGGAACGCCTGCTCCCAGGGGCCGGCGGCGCCCTGGTTGATGGGGTGGTCCGGGTTGCCCTCGATCTTCACGGGGCGACCCTCGCGGGCGGTGATGAGCAGGCCGGAGGTGTTGCCGGCCAGCGTCATGCCGGACGCGTAGTGGAGCGGGTTGCCCGGGACGAGCTCGGGCGGCGTCTTGGTGTACGGCAGGATCCGCTCATCCACCGGGCGCGTGCTGCACGCGGTGGCGCCGGCCAGCGCGAGCGAGGCACCCAGCAGGTGCATGAACTCGCGGCGGGCGAAGCCCGAGGGGGCCAGGTCCGCGCCGACGGGGAACTCGGGCCGCGTCTCCTCCAGGTACCCGGGCGAGCCGAGCTTCTCCTCCAGGCTGCGCCAGTAGGTCTGGCCATAGCCGGGCTCGGAGGGGGAGGCCTTGGCGGCGGCGTGCTCGAGCGCCTCGCCGATGACGTCCGGCGTGGCGGCGGGCCGGTCCGTGACGACCGGGAGCGCGAAGGAGGAGGGGGTGTCCTGCGAC
>Ga0182745_1000801_pt1 | contig 32408 bp, 25 predicted proteins | sample eDN3rd30CKraftBY_FD_128523 | JGI IMG/M metagenome (GOLD analysis project Ga0182745, IMG submission 128523) | Enriched backyard soil microbial communities from Emeryville, California, USA - eDNA 3rd pass 30_C Kraft BY (version 2) (version 2) | ecosystem: Environmental > Terrestrial > Soil >... | reverse complement strand
AGGAAGATGGCGATGGCCGCCGCGCCCAGGCGGGCGAACACGCCCAGCAGCACGCACAGGCCGCCCACCACCAGCGCCACCCCCGACCCCAGCACCGCCAGGTGCGGCTCCGGCACGCCGGACGAGCGGGCCACGGCCGTGAGCGCCTCGAGCTGGAAGAAGTGGTTCAGGCCGCTGGTGATGAAGATGGCCGAGAAGAGCAGCCGGCCAATCGGCGCTAGCACGCCCATGAATCCTCCCTATCTCCGTCTCAACGTGGGCATGAATTCCCGCGCGACAGCGGCCGCCCGCCTCCCCGTCCGCCCCCTGCTGCGACAACACGCCACAGGCCGGGCCCCAGGCCAGCACGTATGGTGCCCGGGCCGTGAAGAACGCCCTCACCACCTCCCTCCTGCTGTCCGTGGCGCTCCTGCTCATCCCCAGCTCGAGCGCCTGGGCCTGCGCCACCTGCGCCTGCGGCGACCCCACCCTCATGTCCATGGGCACCGAGCAGCCCTTCGAGGGCCGCCTGCGCCTGTCCTCCACCCTCCGGGGCTGGGGCCACACCGTGGGCCAGGACGGGGTGAACGCCCTGCGGCTGCGCGAGGCGCGCATGGACCTGGCCGTCGCCTACGCGCCCCTGCCCTGGCTCTTCCTCTCCGCCACCCTGCCGCTCCAGGCCCGTGAGGTGCGCGACGTCAGCCTCACGCGGGAGCGCGGCTGGGGCATCGGCGAGCTGGAGCTCACCGCCAAGGCCTTCCTCTTCCGCGACAAGGCCTTCTCCGCCAACCACCTGTTCAGCGTGCTGGGCGGCGTGAAGCTGCCCACGGCGCCCGTGCTGCGGGGACCGGACGGGGAGCTGATGAACCTGGACGCGCAGCTCGGCAGCGGCTCCGTGGATCCGCTGGCGGGCCTGGCCTACCAACACTTCCGCGGGAGCTGGTCCTTCCTGGTCAGCGCCACGGGCTTCCTCCCCACGCGGGGCCTCCAGGGCTTCCGCGCCGGCGCGTCCATCCGCAGCACGCTCGCCGCGCAGTACCAGCCCTCCGCGAAATGGGCCCTGCGGCTGGGCTTCGACGGCCGCCTGGAAACACCGGCCGACGTCGACGGCGAGCGCGAGGAGAACGGCGGCGGCTTCATCGGCTACGCGTCCCCCGACGTGCTCTTCAGCCCGGGCATGGACGTCGTCGTCGCGGCCGGGGTGCGCGTCCCCGTCATCAACCAACTGCGTGGCCGCGTCTCGCCCACGCCCATCGCGATGCTGTCCGTCGCCTACGACCTCTGAGCCATGCACCCTTCCCTGAAGCCCACCGCGCTGCTGAGCGCCCTCGCCCTCCTGTCCCTGACGGGCTGTGGCGGTGGGGACCTCGAAGCCGGCATGACGCTCGACCTGTCCCTCACCACCGCCCGGGCACGCCCCATCTCCGGCACCGCCGGCCCGCGCGAGCTCATGAACGACCAGGGCGCGCGCGCCGTCCTCACAGGGGGGTTCATCACCGTCAGCAGCGTGGAGCTGCTGCCCTGCGCGCAGGTCGGCTGGAAGCGGCTGCTGCGGCACCTGTCCCCGGTGGGCACGGCCTGGGCCCACACCGTGAGCAACCCCACGCGCCTGGGCACGCCGCACGTGGTGGACCTGGGCGGCGCTGACGGCGCGGTCATCCGCCTGGGCGCGGTGCACCCTCCGCCGGGCCGCTACTGCCACGCGCGCCTCGTGTTCGAGCCCGCGGATGACGACGCGGAGGGCCTCGCCGCCGCCGCGCGGGGTGAGACGCCCGTGAACATGGTGGGCCGCACGCTGCACCTGCGCGGCACCCTGGCGAACAGCCGGGACGGCGAGCCCCAGCCCTTCGAGGTGAACCTCGCCACGCGCGCCTCCGTGGACGTGCTACTGGAATGGGTGACGCTGTCCGAAGCCGAGCCCCGCGCGGCGGTCATGTTTGCGCTCACCTGGGACACATGGCTGGATGGCGTCAACGCCGACCGGCCTCCCGCCAGCGTGGACCTGGTGGGCAACGTCGCCCGCTCGGTGGTGCCGCCCTCTTCCGAAGGCCCATGACGCCCGCGCCCACCTCCGCCACGCCGCTCCCCGAGCCCGACTCCCGGGCCCGCATCAACCTGGAGTGGCTGCTGCGCCTGCGCTGGGGGCTGCTGCTGGGCCAGGCGCTCGTCATCGGCGTGGCGGCCTACGGGCTGGAGCTGGCCCTGCCCGTCCCGGTGCTGGGCGCGCTGCTGAGCCTGGAGGCGCTGACCAACCTGTCGGTGCGGGCCTGGCTGACGCGAGGGAAGCGCATCACCGAGGGCACCATTGGCAAGCTGATGCTGTGGGACACGCTGGTGCTCACCGGCCTGCTGGCCCTCAGCGGCGGCACCCACAACCCCTTCACCACGCTCTACCTGGTGAACGTGGCGCTGGGCACGGTGTTGCTGCCCGCGGGGTGGACGTGGGGGCTGCTCGGCTTCACGCTGGCGGCGTTCGGCTCCCTGTTCGTGTGGCAGGACGTGGAGCTGCCCGCGGGGCTGTCCCGGCCAGACCACGCGGAGCTGATGCGGCTGCACATCAACGGCATGTGGGTGGCCTTCGCCGTGGCCGCGGGCTTCATCGTCTACTTCGTCCAGCGCGTCACGCGGGCGCTCGGGGCGCGGGAGCAGGAGCTGGCCCAGGCGCGCGCGCTGCACGCGCGGCGGGAGAAGGTGGCCTCGCTGGCGACGCTGGCCGCGGGCGCCGCGCACGAGCTGTCCACGCCGCTGTCCACCATCGCCGTGGTGTCCAAGGAGGTGGAGCGCGCGCTGGCCACCGCGGGCACCTCCGAGTCCGTGCGCGAGGACCTGCGCCTCATCCGCCAGCAGGTGGACCGCTGCCGCGACGTGCTGGTGCAGATGTCCGCGGACGCGGGGCAGACCACGGGCGAGCCCTTCCACGCCGTGCCCCTGGACCGGCTGGTGGAGGACATGCTCGCGGAGCTGAACGGCGCGGAGCGCGTGCGGGTAGAGCTGCCCGCCGACGCCCGCGAGTGGCACGTCCACGGCCCGCCGCGGGCCCTCTCCCGGGTGCTGCGCGGGCTGGTGAAGAACGCGCTCCAGGCCTCGCGGGAGCCGCGCACCGTGGAGCTGCGCGTGAAGGCGCGCGATGAGGGCGCGCTGCTGGAGGTGCGCGACACCGGCGCGGGGATGCCGGCGGACGTGCTCTCCCGGGCCGGAGAGCCCTTCTTCACCACCAAGCCGCCGGGAGAAGGCATGGGCCTGGGCCTCTTCCTGGCGCGTACGCTGGTGGAGCAGCTCGGCGGCACGCTGGAGCTGCGCTCGTCACCGGGACAGGGCACCACGGCGAGCCTCGCGCTGCCCGTGACGGCCCCCCGGGCCACACCGGAGCTGGCGTCATGAGCCTCGCGGGCGCGGACACGGAGCAGCGCCCCAGCCTGCTGCTGGTGGACGACGACGCCACCTTGCGCGAGCGGCTGGCGCGCGCCTTCCGCGAGCGCGGCTGGGACGTCACCACGGCGGGGAACCATGACGAGGCGCTCGCCGCCGCGCGCCGCGAATCGCCCGAGTACGCCGTGGTGGACCTGCGCATGCCGGGCCGCAGCGGCCTGGAGCTGGTGCGCGACCTGCTGGCGGTGGACGCCTCCACGCGCGTCATCGTCCTCACGGGCTACGGCAGCATCGCCACCACGGTGGATGCCATCCGGCTGGGCGCGGTGAACTACCTGCCGAAGCCCGCCGACGTGGACGACGTGCTCGCCGCCTTCGCTCGCGCCTCCGGAGAGCCCGCCGTCGCGGCGCCCGAGCGCTTCGAGGCCCCCTCCCTGGCCCGCGCCGAGTGGGAGCACATCAACCGCGTCCTGGCGGACTGCGGCGGCAACATCTCCGAGGCCGCTCGCAAGCTGGGCATCCACCGGCGCTCGCTCCAGCGCAAGCTCCAGAAATACCCGCCCTCGCGCTGAGGCACTCACGCCCCGTGAAACTCTGCTATGCGAACGGTCATGTCGACCGCACTCCAGACCCGACCGCCCAGCCACCTGGCCCCCGGCCGCTTCGGCCAGCCGCGCTACATGATTCGCCGCAAGTTCTTCAAGCTGTTCGGCGGCGCGTTCCACATCTACGACGAGGCGGGCAACCTCGCCTTCTACTCGAAGATGAGGGCCTTCAAGCTGAAGGAGGACCTGCGCATCTACAGCGACGAGGACATGCGCGAGGAGCTGCTCGTCATCAAGGCGCGCGGCATCCTCGACTTCGGCATGACCTACGACGTGACGGATGCCGTCACGGGTGAGCGCGTGGGCGCGCTGCGCCGCAAGGGCCTGCGCTCCATCTTCCGCGACCAGTGGCTGGTGCTGGACACGCACGACCAGGAGGTGGGGAAGATCGAGGAAGACAGCATGGCGCTGGCGCTGGTGCGCCGCTTCCTGACCAACCTCATTCCGCAGTCCTTCACGGGGACGCTGGGGGACACGCAGGTCCTCGCCTTCCACCAGCGCTTCAACCCGTTCATCCAGAAGATCGACCTGGACTTCTCGATGGACACCCGCCGCCTGCTGGACCGCCGGCTCGGCATCGCGGCGGCGGTGCTCATGTGCGCCATCGAGGGCCGTCAGCAGTAGTCCGCCGTGACGCCTCGGCGGGACGAAGCGGTCCGCCCCGGCATGACAACGGCCTCCTGGCACATCCGCCAGGAGGCCGCTTGCTTCCGGCGCCCTACTTCAGCAGCTCACCCTTCTCCGCCTTCTCCACGAGCGACGCGGGAGGCTGGAAGTGCTGCCCGTAGCGCTCCGCGAGCTCGCGCGCGCGGGCGACGAACCCGCGCGGCCCGGTCCCCGTGCGGCCCTCGTAGCCGTTGATGAACTGCACCACGCCGCCCGTCCACGGCGGGAAGCCGATGCCCAGGATGGAGCCGATGTTCGCGTCCGCGGCGGAGCGCAGCACGCCCTCGTCGAAGCACCGCACCGTGTCCACGGCCTCGGCGAAGAGCATGCGGTCCTTCATGTCCTCGAAGGGGATGCTGTAGCCGGGCCGGGTGAAGTGCTTCGCCAGGCCCGCCCACAGGCCCGTGCGCTTGCCGTCCGCGTAGTCGTAGAAGCCGCCGCCCGTGGAGCGCCCCTTGCGCTGGTGCTGGTCAATCATGGCGTCGATGACGGCGTCGCTGCCGTGGTCGGCCCAGGGCTTGCCCTCCGCCACGGTGGCCGCCTTCGTCTCCTGGCGAATCTTGCGCGGCAGCGTCAGCGTGAGTTCGTCCATCAACTGGAGCGGCGCCGAGGGGTAGCCCGCCTGGAGGCCGGCCTGCTCGATGGAGGCGGGGGCGATGCCCTCTCCCACCATGGCGATGGCCTCGTTGAGGAAGGTGCCGATGACGCGGCTGGTGAAGAAGCCCCGGCTGTCGTTGACGACGATGGGCGTCTTCCCAATCTGCACCGCGATGTCGATGGCCTTCGCCAGCGCCGCGTCGCTCGTCTGCTTGCCCGCGATGAGCTCCAGCAGCGGCATCTTGTCCACGGGCGAGAAGAAGTGCATGCCCACGAAGTCGTCCGTGCGCTTCACGCCCTCGGCCAGCAGGGTGATGGGCAGCGTGGACGTGTTGGACGCCAGCAGCGCGTCCGGAGCCACCACGTCCTGCACCTCCTGAAAGACCTGGTGCTTGAGCTTCACGTCCTCGAAGACGGCCTCGATGACGACGTCACACCCCTTCAGCGCGGCGGCGTCCGCGGAGGGCAGGATGCGCGCCAGCAGCGCGTCCCCCTTCTCCTTCGTGGACCTGCCCTTCTGGATGGCCTTCTCCACCAGCTTGACGGAGTACGCCTTGCCCTTCTCCGCGGCGGCGAGGCTCACGTCCTTGAGCACCACGTCGATGCCGGCCTTGGCGCACACGTAGGCGATGCCCGCGCCCATCATCCCCGCGCCCAGCACGCCCACCTTCTTCGCCGTGTACTGCGGGAAGCCCTTGGGCCGGCCGCCGCCGGAGTTGATGTGCTGCATGTCGAAGAAGAACGCCTGAATCATGTTCTTCGCGACCTGCCCCGTGACGAGCTCGGTGAAGTAGCGCGACTCCACGGTGAACGCGGTGTCGACGTCCACCTGCGTGCTCTCCACCGCCGCCGCCATGATGGCGCGGGGCGCGGGCATGTTCGCCCCCTTGAGCTGCTTGCGCAGGTTGGCCGGGAAGGCGGGCAGGTTCGCCGCGAGCGCCGGAGTCGACGGCGTGCCGCCCGGAATCTTGTAGCCCTTCTGGTCCCAGGGCTGCTGCGCGCTCGGGTTCGCCTTCACCCAGGCCTTGGCCGCGGGCAGGAGCGCCTCCACGGAGTCCACCACCTCGTGGACCAGCCCCACCTCCTTCGCCTCCTGCGGACGGTAGCGCTGCCCCTGGAGCAGCACCTTCATCAGCGCGTCCACGATGCCCAGCATGCGCACCGTGCGCACCACACCGCCGCCCCCGGGCAGCAGGCCCAGCGTGACCTCCGGCAGGCCCACCTGGACACCCTTCACGTCCGCGACGATGCGCCGGTGGCACGCGAGCGCGATCTCCAGCCCGCCCCCCAGCGCCGCGCCGTTGATGGCGGCGACCACGGGCTTGCCCAGCGTCTCCAGCGTCCGCAGCTGCGCCTTGACCTCCTGCACCAGGTCGAAGGACTGCTTCGCGTCCTCCTTCTTCAGCTGAAGCAGGTCCTTCAGGTCACCGCCGGCGAAGAACGTCTTCTTCGCGGAGGTGATGACGACGCCGGTGAGGGCCTCCTTCTCCTGGACCAGCCGGTCCACCGCCGCGCGCATGGACTTCACGTAGGCGGCGTTCATGGTGTTCGCGGACTGGCTCGGGTCATCCAACGTCAAGACCACGATGCCGTCGGCGTCTTTTTCCCAGCGGATGGTGTTCTGCTCGCTCATGGGGTTCGCTCGAATCCTGTCGAAGTGGTGGGAAAGAAGTTCAGACGCGCTCGATGAGGGTGGCCACGCCCATGCCACCGCCGACGCACAGGGTGATGACCGCGCGGCGCGCATTGCGGCGCTCCAGCTCGTCCACCATCGTCCCCAGAATCATCGCGCCCGTGGCGCCCAGCGGGTGCCCCATGGCGATGGCGCCGCCGTTGACGTTGAGCTTCTCGTCCGGGATGCCGAGGTCCTTCTGGTACTTGAGCACCACCGAGGCGAAGGCCTCGTTGAGCTCGAACAGGTCGATGTCCTTCACCGACAGGCCGGCAATCGACAGCAGCTTCTGGGTGGCCGGAATCGGGCCGGTGAGCATGATGGTCGGGTCCGCCCCGGACGTGGCCACCGCGGCGATGCGCGCGCGCGGCGTGAGGCCCAGCGACTTGCCCACCTGCTCCGAGCCGATGAGCACCAGCGCCGCGCCGTCCACGATGCCCGATGAGTTGCCCGGCGTGTGGACGTGCTCGATGCGCTCCACGAAGTGGTACTTCTGCAGCGCCACCGCATCGAAGCCGCCGGCCTCGCCCATGACGCTGAAGGACGGGTTGAGCTTGCCGAGCGACGCCACGGTGGACTCCGGCCGCATGAACTCGTCATGGTCGAGCACGGTGAGGCCGTTCTGGTCCACCACCGGGACAACGGACTTCTTGAAGTAGCCGCCGGCCCACGCCTGGGCCGCGAGCTGCTGCGAACGGGCCGCGTAGCGGTCCACGTCCTCGCGGGTGAAGCCCTCGATGGTGGCGATGAGGTCCGCGGAGATGCCCTGCGGGACGAAGGAGGTGTCGAAGTTGGTGGCCGGGTCCATGGCCCAAGCGCCGCCGTCCGAGCCCATGGGGACGCGCGACATGCTCTCCACGCCGCCCGCGATGACCAGGTGCTCCCAGCCCGAGCGCACCTGCTGGGCGGCCAGGTTCACCGCCGTCAGGCCGGAGGCGCAGAAGCGGTTGAGCTGCACGCCGCCCACCGTCTCCGGCAGCCCGGAGGCGAGCACCAGCGTCCGGGCGATGTCCGCGCCCTGCTCCCCCACCGGCGAGACGACGCCGAGCACCACGTCGTCGATGCGCTGGGGGTCCAGGTTCGGGTGGCGCTTCTTGAGCGCGTCCACCAGCCCCACCAGCAGGGAGATGGGCTTGGTGCCATGCAACGAGCCCTTCTTGCCCTTGCCGCGAGGAGTCCGAACGGCGTCGAAGATGAATGCTTCCTGGCTCACGCAGAGCCTCCTTGAGAACGGGGATGTGGGTCTACAGGGACCGGGGCGGCGAGCTCTTTCATGACCTCGTGCGCACCGGCAAGGGTTCGCGGCACGCGAGTGTCCGCGAACAGGTGTGCGATGGGGTACTCCGTCATGTAGCCGCACCCTTCGAACGACTGCAAGCAACGGTCCGCGACAATGCGCAACGGTCCGCCGCCCAGCCCCTGGCCCTGGCCGCCGTCGTCACATCCACCCCACCCGCCGGGCACGGCCTCCGCGACGAGGCGGCAGTCAGACTCCACCCTCCCGGGCGTTGCGTCACGCCGCGTCCAATTCCACGCATGTGTCTGTGGATTCGTTTCCCACCGCATCCACATTCAGTTGCCGCCAAGAGGAGGTCGAAACGTCCGTTCCATCCGGAAAGTACTGACGAAGAAGACGGTTGGTGTTCTCGTTCGTCCCTCGCTGCCAGGGCTTCTTCTGCTTCTCCTCGTTCGTGGACATCTCGTGCTCCGTCCATCGCATCTCGGGTGTCCACGGAACTGGGCTACTCCCACCACAGCCTCGTCCCTCCTATACTTCGCGGCGGAGCTCGCGCCGTGCAATCAAAGAGGACTTCATGAGGCTTGTTGGACAGAGGGGGAGAGTATGGCTGGCCCTGGCACTTTGTGCCGTGCTGGCGAGCTGTGGTTCCGAGCAATCATCGGGCGCCGCGCAAATCGTGGTGACCGTTCCACGAGCGCTGGCTGCCAGTGACGTCGCGCGAGTGGAATTGACGGTGAGCGCGTATGAGTTGCCCTCGCGCACCGTAGTGCTGACGCAGTCGGGCGAGCACTGGGGCGGGGTGGTGGACGGCCTCCCAGCGGGAACGGGGCGCACCTTCCGAGCCCAGGCCTTTGATTCGGCGCAGGTCCTGCGCTACGCCGGCGAGGTGACGGGCGTCACCATCGCTGCGAACGAGACAACGACGGTGACCCTGGTGCTGCAACAGGTGGACCCACCGGAGCCCTTCGAGAACGACGCGCCCGTCATCGTCTCGGTAGTGGCGAGCCGGGCCACGGTGAGCCCGTCCGGCGTGGTGTCATTGCAGGCGGTGGCGCGCGACGCCAATGCAGACGACGTCCTGACGTATGCGTGGACCGCGGAGGTGGGCAGCTTTAGCGCCCCTGAAAGCGCCACCACGGAGTGGACGGCCCCCCCGACGAGCGGACAGGTAGTGGTGACGCTGACCGTGACCGACTCAAAGGGTGCTGCGGCGGCGCTGAGCCTGACCCTGACGGTGACCGAGGCGCAGGACGCGGGCAACGCGACGCTGAACGTCACAGTGAACACCTGGCCTCGGGTGTCCCGAATCACCGCGACGCCGTCGACGGTGGAGGTGGGGGAAACCACGACGATGGTGGCGACGGCCAGTGACGAGGACCATGACGGTCTCCATTATGTGTGGACGGCGGGCTGCGCTGGAGCATGGGACAACGCGGACACGGCCCGTGCCAGCTTCACGCCCACGGCTCAGCCACCGGGCGGAAGCGTCTGCGCGACCTGCCCGCTGTCGGTGACGGTCACCGATGGACGAGGTGGGCAGACAACAGGGCGGTTGAACATCTGCGTGGGGCCCAGGGCCACCGCGCGCTTCGCGCCTGAGTTGGAGGAGACGTACCAGTCGAGCACCACGATGCCGGCGGCAGGTGGCTCGGTGAGCTTCAAGGTGAAGGCGAAGGACGGACAAGCCAGTGCGCTGGCCTTCGCCTGGGAGGCCAACGTGGGAACGCTGGGAGAAGCCCTCAGCACCGCGACGACGAGCGACGTCGTCTGGGCGGCTCCCGGTTGCGTCCCCCCCGGGACAACGCCCACGGTGCGAGTAACGGTGACGAATGCGCTCGGCCTGTCCACTGCCGCATCCTTCACGCTGCAGGGCTCCACGACCTGTGGAGTCGCAGGATGGATTCAAGTCGCCACGAACTATGCCAACACGGTGGCGTTGAAAGACGACGGCACCGTGTGGGGCTGGGGACGCAACCTGTACGGCCAGTTGGGAGATGGGACGACCATCAAGCGCTACACCCCAGTGCAGGTGATGGGCTTGGAGGGGGTCACCGCCATTGCCGCCGGCACCAACCACACGGTGGCGCTGAGGCAGGATGGCACTGTCTGGGCATGGGGCGAAAACGCCACAGGGCAGTTGGGAGACGGGACAACACTCAGGCGTCTCACGCCTGTGCAGGTGCAGGGGCTGGCGAACGTCACCGTCGTTGCGGCGGCAGATAACTTCTCGATGGCGCTGAGACAGGATGGCACCGTCTGGGCATGGGGATTCAACTCCAGCGGCCAGTTGGGAGACGGCACGACCATCAGGCGCCTCACGCCCGTACAGGTGATTGGACTGACGAGCATCACCACCATCGCCACGGGCTCCAACCACACGGTGGCGCGGCGGGAGGATGGCACCGTCTGGACCTGGGGCTCAAATCTCTGGGGGCAATTGGGGAACGGAACGACCACCAACCGGACCACGCCAGCCCAAGTATCAGGCCTGACGGACGTCAGAACTGTCGCTGGGGGCGGGAGCACCACGGCCGCAGTGAGGCAGGACGGCACCGTCTGGACCTGGGGCTTGAACAACTATGGTGAATTGGGAGACGGGACTCGCCTCAACCGACTCACGCCTGTGCAGGTGCAAGGGCTGGCGGATGCCACCACCGTCGCCGCCGGTAACTACCACATGGTGGCGGTGAGACAGGACGGCACCGTCTGGGCATGGGGCTCGAACACCGAGGGGCAATTGGGGAATGGGACGACAGCCGGAAGCTTCGTGCGAGTTCAGGTGTCAGGTTTGGAGGATGTCATCACCGTCGCCGCAGGCGGCTATCATACGGTGGCTGTCAAGCGAGATGGCACGCTCTGGGCATGGGGCTCGAATTCCGAAGGCCAACTGGGGTTCGGCCCACCCGCTGAGCGCCACACACCGATGCAGGCGCTAGGGCTACCGATGGTCAGCGCCATGTCCGCAGCGGGAGGCCACACCCTGGCATTGGGGCACGACAATACGGTCTGGGCATGGGGCAATAACACTCGGGGCCAGTTGGGGGACGGGACAACCGCCAATCGTGTCACCCCGGCCCAGATACCGGGATTGACGAACGTCCTCGCGCTCGCCGCGGGCGGCAGCCACACGGTGGCTTTGAGGCAGGACGGCACCGTCTGGACCTGGGGCGACAACTCCGAGGGACAGTTGGGAGACGGCACGACGGGTGGGCGTCTCATCCCGCGGCAGGTACCTGGGCTGGAGAATGTCATCAGCGTCGCCGCGGGCGACAGCCACACGGTGGCCTTGAGGCAGGACGGCACCGTCTGGGCCTGGGGCAGCAACTACACGGGCCAACTCGGAGACGGCACGACGGACCCTCGCTTCACGCCAGTTCAGGTGGAGGGGTTGGCGAATGCCGCCGCCATCGGCGCGGGCGGCAGCCACACGGTGGCCTTGAGGCAGGACGGCACCGTCTGGACCTGGGGCGACAACTACACGGGCCAACTGGGTGACGGCACAACAGAGCCTCGTTACACGCCGGTGCAGGCAGTTGGGCTGACGGGGGTCACCGCCTTCGCAGTCGGGGATAGGCATACGGTTGCGCGGAGAGAGGACGGCAGCGTCTGGATCTGGGGCGACAACTATTGGGGCCAGGTGGGAGGCGGAACACCTGACTCACGCCCCACGCCGATGCAGGTGCAGGGCTTGGAGAACATCACCGCCGTCGCCGCGGGAAGTGGCCATACGGTGGCCCTGAGGCAGGACGGCACCCTCTGGGCATGGGGCGGCAACTTCCTGGGGCAGTTGGGCATCGGAACTGTCGGCGGAAACTACTCGAGAGTGCAGGTGCTTGGGCTGACCGGCGTCACCGGCATCACCGCCGGGAACTCCCACACGGTGGCGCTAAGAGAGGACGGCACCCTCTGGGCCTGGGGCTACAACTACTGGGGCCAATTGGGAGATGGCTCGGCGGGCTACAGGACGACTCCGGAAATGATGCCCTTGGAGTCCACAGCGCGTCGCTGACATTCTTGTCATCTTCGCGTCAGGTTCACGCCCGGTCCTCTCGCCAGGACCGGGACTGCCTGGTTCCGGAAGAAGCGCGGCCCCAGGGCCCTTGGACGCATAGCATGAAGCACGCGTCCGTATCCGCAGAGCACTGAAGACGAACGAGACGTCCCAGTTGACCGCACGACTCGCCGGGATGCGGATGCAAGCGGACGGAGACCTGCTGAGCCATGCGGTCGAGACGCTGTCCTTCCCTATAATGCGTAAAGCAAAGCCGCTGCCGACAGCGCCAAGCAGGCTGCGAACTGGCTGACCTTGGAACTGTTCGGTGCGCTCAACCGGCTTGGCAAGGAGTTGGAGGATTCAGCAGAACTGCTGGCGCTAATCGCCGACGAAACCATCTCCAACACGTTCTCCATGCAGGTCTTCGAGAAGATGCTCGAAACCGGCGACGACGCCGTCACGCTCGTCGAGCACGAGGGCCTCAAGCAGACCTCTGACACTGGCGCGATCGAAGCCACGGTCGCCAAGGTCCTCGCCGACAAGCTCGAGCAGTACAAGGGCGGCAAGGAAGCGCTGTTCGGCCTCCTCGTCGGCAAGACGATGAAGGCGATGCAGGGCAAGGCCAACCCGCAGGCCGTCAACGAACTGTTGAAGGAGGCGCTTACCTGAGAGATGCCGGCAAGGCCCGCGAAAGAGTTCGCGAGCCTTGCCACATCGCCGCTCAAGCTGCGGGAACCTTGTCGAGGAAGCCGATGACTGCGGCGATCCGGCGGGCCGCATCGAGCTTCACCACGTCGGTCCCCTCGATCAATGAGTCCCCGCCATCGGGGCCAACCTTCCACGAGAAGCGCACGAAGTCTCCGTGCCCGTCGGGCTTGCCGACGAGTGCGAAGCCAAGGCCAGGCAACTGCGCCCGGGCACCTTCAATCATCATAGCGATGTCCCCATGCCCGGTGGCGCTCATCAGGGGGTCGACGTAGCTCGCATCCGCCGTCCAGCCTCTGGCCAGCTTGCGCCGACGTTCGGCCGGATCGGCCTCGTTCCACAGGGCGATGTAGGCTTGGGCGATCGTATCGGGGTTTTGCATCTCATGGCTCCTTTGCAGGCAGGCCGTCGCGGCCAGCGAGGAGCAATCTCCGTGATTCGGTGAGGCAAAACGATTACCTGCGAGGTAATGGCCGCGCGCTGCATCGATGCTAGGAGAGGCGCATGGCAACGCTCTCCCTTCGACCGACCGTCGGCGACCTGCTGCGCGATTGGCGGCAGCGCCGCAAGCTCAGCCAACTCGACCTCGCGCTGGAAGCGGGCATCTCCGCCCGCCACCTGAGCTTCGTGGAAACCGGTCGATCGGAGGGTAGTCGTGAGCTGCTGTCGCTATTGGCCGAGCGGCTGAGGATGCCGCTGAGGATGCGCAACCTCTTGCTGATGGCCGGCGGTTTCGCCCCGGTCCACCGCGAGACCGCATTGGCCGCGCCCGAGATGGCGGCGGCACGCGCCGCGGTCGACGCGATCCTCAAGGGCCATGAGCCGTTTCCAGCGCTCGCGATAGATCGGGGTTGGCGGATGGTGGCAGCCAATGCCGCGGTGGCCCCCTTGCTCCACGCCGCCAAGCCCCACATGCTCGATGCGCCGGTCAACGTCCTGCGCCTCAGCCTGCATCCCGACGGCATCGCCTCCAGTATCGAGAGCCTGGCCGAATGGCGGCATCACATTCTCGAACGGCTGCGCGCCCAGATCGAGCAGACGGGGGACGCGGAGCTGGAAGCGCTGCTTGCCGAACTCTCGGCCTATCCTTCGCCGCGGAGCCCCAGGCCGCAGACGTCCCAGGGCGGCATCGCGGTCCCGCTGCGGGTGCGAATGCAGGACGGTGCGGTCCTGTCGTTCCTTTCGACCACGACTGTCTTCGGCACGGCGCTGGATGTGACGTTGTCCGAACTGGCGCTCGAATGCTTCTATCCCGCCGACGATGCGACCCGGGACGCGCTGTTCGAGGCCAGCCAGCAACGCTAGCCGGCGAGGGGGGCAGCCAGTGCGTCAAGCTGGGCTTGCCCACGGCATGTGCGAGGTTGGCTCCGGGACGAGGTCCACACCAACGACAAGGAGCGCCCCTCCAAGGCCACGCGCAAGGCGCTGTCCGAGGCCCGTGCCGACTCCGTGGCCAAGGCCCTGGTCGATGCGGGGCTTGATGCGTCGCGCATCGAAGCTCCGGGCCAGGTAGACGCGCGCCCCAAGGCGCCGGACCTGCTGCCTCGCGGCCACGAGCTGAACCGCCGCATTGATTTCGTGCTGCTGCGCTCCAAGCAGGTCCGGCATCCTCAAAAGGGATTGCCTGTGGGTGACACCTTCGCTGACGGCCGGTGTTCCCTGGCTGCAACTCATCGCGGGGATACCAACATGCTTCGTCAGCGCATCATCGTGTGTCTGGCTACGGCCACGGCACTCGGCGGACCTTGGGGCTGTTCAGACGCGGCGCCGGATGAAGCGCCGCCCTCCATCGAGAACATGGCGTCGCAGGCCGCTCACCTGCGGCACATCGCGGAGGGCAAGCGGCTCTTCAGCGAGGCGCTGCCTCACACCAACGGCCGCTCCTGCGCCACCTGTCATGTCCTGGAGGATGCCCTGGCATTGTCGCCGGCGAACGTCGCCGCGAGGCTGGCGGCGCGGCCGGATGATCCGCTCTTCCACCGGCTCGACGCGGACGACCCCACCGCAGAGGTCCTCACCTTCGAGAACCTGAAGCGCGGGTTGGTCCGCGTCACCTTGCCGCTGCCGGCCAACATGGACGTCGTCGACACGGAAGGCAACGTCATCACGCCAGCAGACCGGAAGGTCTCCGTCTGGCGCGCCGTGCCCAGTATCGCGGACACGGCCCTCAGCGCGCCGTTCCAGTTCGACGGCCGAGCGGCGACACTTGAAGCACAGGCCCAGGAGGCCATCATCAGCCACAGCGAGGGCGGGCCGGTGGAGCCCACCGTGCTGAAACGCATCGCTGACTTCCAGCGGAGCGAGTTCACCTCGGGCCGGGCGCTCTTCGTCGCGGGACTGCTGGACTTCGGTGTGCCCCTGGACCGGATTCCGACACCCGAGGACTTCATGTGGCTCACGCCACAGGAGCAGCGAGGCCGCGACGTGTACCAGCGGGCCTGTGCGGGCTGTCACGGTGGCGCCGCCACGAACCAGATGGTCCACCCGGTGCTTCACCAGCAGATCGCCGCCACGGGGCCGGTGTTGAATCCAGACGGCAACGTGGTCTTCACCCTCGACCCAGAGGCGGGCCCCATTCCCCTCGCGGCGCCACGCGCGAACAGCCAGTTCGTCAACGCAGGCTTCGGCATCTTCACGTACCTGGGACAGCTGGGACAGTTCCCCGCGTACAACGCCTCGGCGGGGCTGCCTCGCTACCGCTTCCGCTTCTACGCGGATGCCACGCGCCAGCAGGCCGTGACGGAGCTACCGCCCATCCCCGTGACGGCCAGCGGCGATCCCCTGGACCCGACGCCCGCGTTGGATGCGGACGGCATGCCCATCGTCGGGCCCAACTTCATCCCGCAGTGGTTCACCACCGACCCTGGACGCGCGCTCATCACCGGTAACCCCGAGGACTTCGAGGCCTTCGACATCCCCGCTCTGCGAGGCATCGCGAAGACGGCGCCGTACTTCCACGACAACGCCTTCGAGACGCTGGAGGACGTCGTGGACACCTACAGCCAGCTCATCCTGCCCCTCCTGCCCGCGCTGGGGCTTCCCCCCACGCAGCCCTCGGGGACGCCCGGTGGCGCCCCCGAGTCGCTCACACCCAGGGAGAAGCAGGAGCTGCTCCGGTTCCTCGCGCGGCTCTGACTCGACTTTCGCCATCTTGCCCCGCCGTTCAGGCAGCGTTCGCCAGCGGCGGGGCAGTAGCAGACGCCAGGACGCGGTAGAGATTGCGAGCCGGGCGAGCCCCATCGACACCGACAAGAGAGTCTTGAGCGAGACTGGATGTAGCAGGTGGCATCGGTGCCCCACATGACGGCTGGAGCTTCAGCGGATGGCCTCCAGCAGCACCTCGTCCATCAGCGCCGACTTGGGGCCGCGCCGGGCTGCCAATGCGGCCGCGCTCTGCGAACGGGCACGGTGCCGGAACACCGTGGCACGCACCACGTCGCCGTCACGAGCGCCAGCCCATAGAGAGTGGCGCGCAAACCTGGCGCGTTCCCCTCCAGCGGCCGGGCCTCCTCCGCCCCCCAGAGAGGTGCCTCAAGAAATCCTGAAGCGGAGGACGTGACCAGGCGTCCATCGTCGGCCCCGTCCGGGCAGGCACGCATGAGAGGAATAGGGCCCTGTTGAGAGGGAATGAGGGCGTAGAGGGGCCGAGGAGGGCCGCTGATGGGACCGCCCGAGCGGTGCTCCCGGCCGGTAGACATGACACGCATGCGGTGCGCGTACCTCACGACGCAAGGCCCAGCGAACCGAGTCGGCGCTCCAGCCTCTCGCTCGGCCACAGGGGGGTGCCAGGCCACCCACGCATTTCTCGTCACATCACGAGAAGCCAACCGCACTTTCAGCAATAATCCGCAATCACGAGGAGTCGCGATTGCTGGTCATCCGAAAAGCACAGATGCAGGCCTTCTCCGCCGCACGAGACATTGAGTTCGCGGACTGGGCCAGGGGGCATCTTCGGTGCATGTGCCCCACGCAGACGCAAGCACTGAACGACACCGAGCTTCGCCGCAGGGCCCTCGTGGGCCTGGAGCGGGCCCGGGCCGCGGGATTCACCGAGCCTCAGCTCGTGGCGGAGTTCCTGGTGCTGATGTTCCGCTACGCGCCCGACTTCGACTCGCACCCCGAAGTCCACCAGGCACTGAAAAGAGAACTCCCTCGGGAGCTGCTCCTGCTCACGCTGCCCTCCGCCGTCCGGCCGGAGACCTGGGCCCACATCCAGGCACGCGCGGGCGACCACCTCTGGAACACCCAGGAGCACTGAGCCATGCCACCGCCCGCGCCCTACCCTCCCGACATTCAGCACGCGACCTTCGCGACGCCACCGCCGCCGCCGCTCAACATCGCCGTGCCCTGCTCGCCACAGGACCCCAAGCAGTGCGGCATCCAAGCGCTCACGTTGAGCCTGGCGCCCAATGACACCGGCGCGACGTCCTTTGACGCCGCCCATGGGCCGCTCGTGGCGAGGGCGCCCGGCCGCTACACGTTGGCGCCCGGAAAGGATTCCGCGTTCATCAACTGGGCGTTCGAGAATCCCGAGCACATCCTGTCCGCCCGCTTGGACATCTACTACCAGGCTGCGAACGCCGCCGTACACCTGTGGACCAAGACACTGGTATGGAACCCTGGGGAGTGCCCCGCCACGGGCGCCACGCCCTTCGACGGCAAGCTGAGCAACGACCCCGCCCAGTGCTTCGCCTCACAAAGCCAGGATGTCGCCATCATCTACCCTGGCGGGAATCCCAGCTTCCCGTCAGACCACCTCAATGTGCAGCAGGCGCCCTACAAGCTGGTGATGACCCTGGTGAGCGTGACGGGCGCCACGGTGCACATCCGCGAGCGGTGGCTCTATATTGACGTGGAGGTCAGTGGCCTCGAGCTTCGTCTCGGGTCCGCTGACTTCATCCCCAGGCCGGCGGCCCCAGCGGACCAGGGATTCCACCGCCGCAACCGTCAACTGCACGCACACGTCGATTCCCAGCTCACGCAAGGGCGGATGCCCGAGAACAAGGACTTTACGCTGCGGTTGGAGGGGAACTGCTTCTCCGCCAAGAGCGGCGACATGAGCGACAGCACGTCCTATGACGCCTGGAGGGACCTCTGGAGGGACGGCCCCTACCTGCCGCTGGTCGCCACCATCTCCGTTCGCGGCCTGAGTGGGCAGTCCCACAATGCGCCCCAAGCGATTATTGGCGCGCGTTTCCTCTGGGACTGGCACGGCCGGCAAGCGCTCGACTTGAATGGCATCCAACAACAGTCTCACGCCGTGATGAACAAGGCGTATGACGACTGGGCGTACCAGATGAACCAGTTCGCCACGGCCAAGGCGGGCTACAACGTGATGGAAGCCAACGGCGGCCGGCAACACTACAACCAGCCGCTGTTCAAGCACGCGGATGACGGCCACACGCGCTTCCAGGCCGGAGGCACCGGTGACTTCCCCTTCCCCATGTCGGAGTGCCGCCAACGCGGCGCCGTCATGAGCGAGCCCCGCGCGGATGGACTCCTGCCCAGCCAGACCGGAGTGCTCTTCACGCCCTCGATTCTCTCCGAGGACCAGTTCCAGCTCTCGGTGTACTTCGCCTATGGCGACAGGAACGACTGGGACCAGCCCGCCCAAGCGGCCGCCCACGACCTTCCGCACGCCGTGCCCCACGCGAGAACCGGGGTGATGACGGTCCGCCGTGGCGTCCGCATCGCGCGCCACTGGGTGCCGCCTGGCACCTGGGGGCCGGGGACATTCACCTGGGACAAGCTCGTCGATGAATTCCGGGGTTGCGGCATCGACTTCGACACCCGTGGGGCTCAGCGCCCCACGCACATCGACAGGCAAACTTTCGCCCGACTGCTCACCGCTGAAGTCCGGAAGCTGGCCCCTATCACGCACCCCCTCTTCGCTCCCGAAGACGAGCAACTCCGGGAGGGGTACGCCATCAAGCTCCGGACATACGACGAGCTCTGCAACGAGATGCTCAAGCGGTACAAGCTCTATCGGGCCCCCTACAAGCAGCAATTCGGAGAGCAGCCGGGGCCGCTGCTCGCGTTCCTGAAGGCCTGCGCCGACCACCGAGGAGGGGCGGCCCTGAACCTCCCGCAGACCCTCATGGACCTGCTCCCCAGGCTCGCGGGGCTCGAATGGACGGATGTGCTGAGCGCCCTGGACACGCCGGCGCCCGCGGACCTCCAACCCTCTAGTATCCAGTTCCTCCTCGCGCAGAATCCGACCGACAAGCACCTCAAGCGCGAGCTGGTGCGCTTCGCCCATGGGTACGCCAACGAAGCCGCGTACCTCGAGGACTGCAAGGACCTCACGGAGGCGCTACTCAAGCGCGTCTGCGGGAAGCTCATCCAGGCACAGGCGCCTGACGAGCCGGGCCTGCATGTGTTCCAATTCGACTTCGAGAACAACTTCGACATGTTCTCCGCGTCGGGCTGGGGCTTTTCGACTCCGTCCAACCGCGCCAACTGTCCCGAGTGTGACCACCCGCTCACCCCCGACGAGAAGGAACAGCGCCGCTGCGGCACCTGCAACACGGTGCTTCGGGACGAAGCCTCCTTGATGACCCTGGTGCCACTCACCCTGGTTCGTCCCATTGGCATGACCGACGTCTTCGCCAATCTGAAGGGGTTGGCCAACCTTATCAACGACCCCACCCACCCGAGGAACGAGACGCTCGCCAAGCAATTCACGCTGGAAAGCATGCCCGGCGTCCGCGCGGAGGTCCTGGTGGCCCACGAGATGGGACACCAACTCTTCCTTCCTCACTCCCCATCAGGCTTCGACCAACAAGACATCGATGCGAATTTCCCCATGGGGTTCACACAGAGAAAGGTCCTCGGAGAGTTCCTCACGGCGCTCGGCCAGAACCAGGGGCTGCTTCAGCAACTCCAGAACGCGACGCGCCCTGGTGGGAACAAGGCCAGCTTCCACAACAGCGACCACCGGGCCTGCATGATGGGCTACAACTTCGCCGCGCTCTCCCACATGCATTTCTGCGCCAAGTGCATCCTCCGGCTGAGGGGCTGGAACACCACGACCGTGGAAATCATCTGAGCACGCGGGAGAAGCACGAACGCGACCACTGGCGACACGGCCGAGCGTCATCACCACGGACCGCCCCAACGGCTTCACGTCCAGGCCGCTCTGGCTGCCGTCGTCCCAGGTGGCGACGTTCCGGATGGGGATGCTCGCCCTCCTGCGAGGCGAGGTTGATGGGGGGGGCGTGTGGCGTTGGTTCTTCCGCGAGCGCCGTGGCGGGCGCGGCGACGCAGCTCCCAGTCCAGGGCCACGTAGCGCTTGAGCGCCTCGGCGCGAGCCTCCGTCAACGAGTACAGCAAGTTCGTGGAGCTGATGCGGGCGATGATTCCAGCCGCGCTGGCGGAGGCGACTCACGTGCTGGGAGCGCCATGCGGCCCCTGAAGGTTGCTTCCTGCCCAACCCTAGTGAATCTCCTCCTCGTCGGAGGTCGGATAGGCGGAGACGGCAATCCCGAGCCCCTGCTCGGCGAACCACCGCAGGTCCTCGGGCGCGAACTCGGCAGTCCCCGAGAACTGGCGCTCGCCCCCGATGAACATCCCGAAGTCCACGAGACAGGAAGCGGACTGACGCCGGACCTCCGCGAGCACGGGGGACAACGACGACAGCCTCTGGCGCACCTCCGCCAACGCCTGCGCGCTCGTATCCGCCTCGGCCAGGGTCAGATTGAACCCCGAATTCGCATGCGTCTCGCGGAGCAGCTTCTTCTCGCCAACCATCCAGACCGCGTCGACCTCGAGGTCCGGGAAGCGCCCCAGAAAAGCCTTCACGTCGAATGCCGGGGAAAAGACTCGCAGCACGACCACTACGAATTTGAGGTCCATCACGTCCCGGAACGTCTCCTCCGTGGTGAAGCGCCGGCCATAGGTGTCCACCCCGTGCTTGGAGGTGACGTCCTCTCCGCGAGCCCACGCCATCGCCTTTCCGATGGCCGCGATGGACAGGGAGGCGGCCTGAATCGCGCCCAGCGTCGCGTGCGAGAGGATTCGCTTCACGTGGAGGTCATCCCCGAATACCTCCGAGAAGCCCCCGCACCAGCCCTTCGCCGATGGCCACCTTACGCTTCGTGGTGGCCGCCCTTCTGTCCAGGCGCCAGCACCCTCGCACGCGGCGATCAGGCAGGCACTGGCTAATCAGCTTGCCAGGAGGGCGTGGCGAAATCAATTCGCCACGCCCCAAGACCTGAGCCGCTACGAAGCATTCATATCACAAAGCCAGCAGCCCCAGCCACCACCAAACCTCCTACAACAATCATTCAGTAATCAAAAGCCACACAGTCGGCATCCAGGCACTCAGCCTCACACTCTGTCTTGGCCACAATCTTGGACGGCCCCGGGCAGTAATGGAAGAACAGCCCATTGGGATCAGTCGGGCACCACCAATAACCACTTTCGCAGAGCTGCTGCTCAATGGCTTCGCCTGCCACGATGGGCGCCTCCTGATCGCCAGTGGGGCCACAAGCAATCAATCCGGCCGCAAAAGAAAAAACCGCCACGAAAAGACTCGCAGAACGCCTCATATCGAACACCCTCTTGCCAGCGGAATTTCCAGCACCAACGCCCGCTCAATCACAGGCATCCACACGCTACCCACTCAATCAACGACAGTCCACAAATTACTCCCCCTTCCACGCGCTCCTTCTCAATTAAATGGCACACCCACATGCAGCCATTCCCCATTGACAAGCTCTACTCAGTCCAAACCTCAACGATGCCCCACACATCAGCCAGCAGCCTCTATGAGCACTCGCACCCTATCGTTGATGGCGTGCACCAACGCATCAGAGGGGAGAGGGCCCTGTTGAGGGGGAGTGAGGGAGCAAGAACGACCGAGGAGGACCGCTGACGGGGCGGCCCGAGCGATGCTCCCGACCGCTGGACAACTCCGGCGCCAGGGCCCGCATCCGTAGCAGCAACACTAGCGCCACGAGCGACAGCAACACCTGTTCCCCAGAGGCCTCGACCACTGCCACGGCCATCATCCCCGACGCCCGCCGAGCGCCTGCGTCTCCTGGACGAGCCACGCCGCGCAGCCGCCGAACAACGCCAGCGCCAGGACATGGAATGCGACGGTGGACACGGGGAACGCGGTCACTTCCATCGGTGCCCGCAAGAGGGTTGGGGAATAGCCTTCCCTCTTCAGCGAGCCCGCTTGCCTCTTGGCGTTCCTGGCACGGACGTGGCGACGACGAGCTGCCGGTACTGCCGCGGACTCAACCCCGTCACCTGCTTGAACTGGCGAGACAGCGCGCTCTGGTCGCAGAACCCCACCGCCAGGGCGATGGCGGAGATGGGCTCCGCATCCTCCACCAGCCGCTCCGCCGCCGCGTCGATTCGGGTCTTCATGATGAACTGCCCGGCCGATAGCTGGAAGATGCGCCGCATCCGCCGCTCGAACTGCGCCGCGGACATCCCCGCCTGCCGCGCCAGCGAGTCGATGCGCAACCGCTCCCCATAGTTCGCCTGGATGTAATCGATGGTCCCCGCGAAGCGCTCGTCCACCAGCCCCGCGCGCCCCGGCTCGTGCACATCCTTGGACAGACACGCCAGCCCCATCACCTCGCCCGTGGCATCGAACAGCGGCACCTTGCTCGTCAGACACCAGCCCGGCTTGCGGTTGTTGAACAATGTCAGGTCCAGGTTGTCCACGAGCGCGCGCCCCGTCTGGAACACCTTCTCGTCCTGTCGCACGTACCGGTCCGCCATGTGCTTGGGGAACAGCTCGTGCGCCGTGTGCCCCACCGCCGCCGCCTTGCTCTTCAGGCCACAGCGCTCCGCGCACGCCTCGCTGATGCACACGTAGCGCCCCCGGATGTCCTTCACCGAGAAGACGATGTCCGGCACCCGGTCGAACAGCTCCTCCGCGAACAGCGGATTCGCCACCCGCCCCATGAAGCCCATCCGCCAGTGCTCCAAGGTTTCACGCGCTTTGGTGGATTCCATTCGCCCCCGCATGGGAAAGACACAAGAACGTCACACGTACTCATGAATACCCTGGACACCGCGTGAAACCCACGTCGGTGTCACTCGGAACGGACGACACCGTGCGGCAAGCCCCCCCCCCGTTCGAGGAGCACGAAGCCATGCGCAGTCCAATCGCGGATTGGTGTCGCTGTCACATCGTCCTCGCCATCTGTTGTCTCACCCTGTTCGCCCCCGGAGCGGACGCCCGCCCCGGAGGTCCTCTCCCTGCCGAGCCCGCTCAGCGCGTCCATGGACTGGAGCACGCGCACCAACGCATCCAACCCGATGAGCGGCAGCCGGATGTCTCCCCGGTGCAGCTGCGTCAGGCCCTCACCCCACCCGCGCCGAAGCGCTTTCTGCTGGCGTGTGACACGGCGGCCTTCGGGTCCGCCTCCGGCACGGCGCTGGTCACGCTGGTGAAGGGCTCCACGACGGAGTGCATCAACACGCTGTTCAGCGTCACGGGCACGCTCGCCCGGCAGGTGTTCATCGAGAGCAAGATGGTCACCATCGCCAACGCGCTCACCACCAGCGCGCAAGGCTACGGGGGCAACAACAACGGCCAGACGCTCCAGTTCATCATGTTCCTGCGCGCGGGGTACTACGTGCAGTACTACGCCCCGGACGTCGTGGGCAGCTACGGCTCGGCGCTGGCCAACGCCATCCGCCCGGCCCTGGCCGCCTTCGTGGCCAACAGCCACTTCCGGGACGTCAACGACGACCATGGCGCGGTGCTACAGGAGTTCGTCACGCTCATCGACAGCGCGGGGGAGAACGCGCGGCACCTGGGCACCTTCAAGGGCCTGCTGGACCGCTTCAACGACACCACCCTGGCCTCCTGGTACATGCGCAGCGCCACCAACAACGTCTTCGTTGGACTGTTCCGCGGCCACTACAACAACGACTTCGTGGCGGCCGTGCAGCAGGACCCGTCCATCATCGACTCGCTGGACTCCTTCGGCCTGCGCACCGAGCACCTGCTGGGCACCGACAACCAGTACCTCAGCGTCAACGCGGCCCGCGAGCTGTCCCGCTTCCTCCAGTACCCGGGGACGGTGCAGACGAAGACGCGCCCCAAGGTGAAGGCGCTCATCACCAGCCACTCGATGACGGGCCCCACCGCGGGCGTCTGGGTGGGCGCCGCGGAGATGGCCGACTACTACGACGGCGCCAACTGCACGTACTACGGCATCTGCGACTTCCGGCGGACGCTGGAGCAGGCGGTGCTCCGTATGACGCACAACTGCGGCGCCACGCTGCGCATGCGCGCCCAGGAGATGACGGCCACGCAGTTCACGCAGAGCTGCGACCAGCTCGCCGCGCAGGAGTCCTACTTCCACGACAAGTTGAAGACGGGTGGCCTGCCCGTCGCCGGTGACAACAACACGTCGCTGGAGATGGTCATCTTCGACAGCAGCCTGGACTACCAGACGTATGCCGGCGCGCTGTTCGGCATCGACACGAACAACGGCGGCATGTACCTGGAGGGAGACCCGGCGGCGCCCGGCAACCAGGCCCGCTTCATCGCCTACGAGGCGGAGTGGCTTCGGCCCGCGTTCGAAATCTGGAACCTGCGCCACGAGTACGTCCACTACCTGGATGGCCGCTTCGACATGAAGGGCGGCTTCGGCGACAGCGTCAGCCAGCCCACCATCTGGTGGATTGAAGGCCTGGGTGAGTACATCTCCAAGAAGGACGACAACGCTTACGCGGTGGAGCTGGGCACCAGCAAGCGCTTCCAGCTCAGCCAGATTCTGCGCAACGACTACAACAGTGGCACCGAGCGCGTGTACTACTGGGGCTACCTCGCGGTGCGCTTCATGTTCGAGCGCCACCCGGCGCAGGTGGACACCTTCCTCGGCCAGTTCCGCGCGGGGAACTACACCGGGTATCGCACGTCGCTGGACAGCCTGGGCTCCGCGAACGACGCGGAGTTCCACCAGTGGATTGACTGCGTCTCCACCGCGACCGACCCGAGCACCTGCGCGAATCCGGGCCCGGGGCCTGGCACCAGCACGCCGTGCACGGGCGCGGACACCCGGATGCTGGACAACGGCTGCTACCGGGGCCCGCTGGCCGGCGACGACATCCAGTACTTCTACCTCTGGGTGCCCGCCGGCGCGCGCAACCTGCGCTTCCAGATGAGCGGCGGCACGGGCAACGCGGACCTCTACATCCGCGCCAACCAGTGGCCGTCGACCACGGAGTATGACTACCGGCCGTATCTGGCCGGCAACGACGAGGTGGTGGACATCCCCTCGCCGCTGACCGGCGTCTACTACTACGCCATGGTGAGGTCCCGCGCGGCGTTCGCGGGCGTGAAGCTGGAGTCCCGCTTCGACGCGACGCCGTGACGCCGACGGCGCGGAGGGCCAGGCCCGCGCACTCCGTCGTCGCGGGGCGCGCGGGCTTGTGCCCTGGCGACGACGGGACAGCGTTCATTCAAGCCCTTCGAGCCCACATGCGCGGCGATGGTCCCCCGCCATACTCAAGGTGAAGGCCTACTAGGCGGAGGGCAAGATGGGGCTCGACTGGCGCCTCGCCCTGGGAAAGGCGGACGGAAAATCGTCCGGAAAAGGCCATGTCACACGCGGTCCCGGCTGCGTCGTCCTGGGGTGGAAGGCAGGCACTTCCGCCCTGCACGACACACAGGAGCCGACCATGAAGCCCCGGATGAACGCGTTCGCCGTCGCCCCCGATGCCATGAAGCTGACCCTCGAGTACGGCCAGAAGCTGCTTGAGCTGGGGCTGGAGAAGAGCCTCCAGGAGTTGGTGAAGATTCGCGCGTCGCAGCTCAACGGCTGCGCGTTCTGCATCCACATGCACGCCCTGGACGCCCGCGCGCACGGAGAGACCGAGGAGCGCATCTACCTGCTGGACGGCTGGCGGGAGTCACCCCTGTACACCGAGCGCGAGCGGGCAGCCCTGGCCTGGACGGAGACCTTGACGCAGGTTTCCCAGACACACGCGCCGGATGCGGACTACGCGGCCCTCAAGCCGCACTTCACGGAGCAGGAGATCGTGCACCTCACCCTGCTCATCGGCATGATCAACACCTGGAACCGCATCTCCGTGGGGTTCCGCTCCATCCACCCCGTCACCGCTCCCCGCACCGAGGCCGCCTGACGTGAATCCCGCTGACGTCTTCGACCCGCTGCGCCCCCGCCTGCTCCGCATCGCGTACCGGATGCTGGGCATCGTCGCGGAGGCCGAGGACGTGGTGCAGGAGGCGTACTTGCGCTGGCACCAGACCGACCGCGCCGCCGTGCGCGACGCCGAGGCCGTGCTCGTCCGCACGGTGACGCGGTTGTGCCTGGACGTCCTGAAGTCCGCCCGCGTGCGCCGCGAGGAGTACGTGGGCACCTGGCTTCCGGAGCCCATCGTGGACGCGGTGGAGGGTGATGACGTGACGCTGACCCTGATGATGGCCCTGGAGCGGCTGTCCCCGTTGGAGCGCGCCGCCTTCCTCCTGCACGACGTGTTCGGCATGGACTTCGAGTCAGTGGCGAAGGCCATTGACCGGGACCCGGCCGCCTGCCGCCAGCTCGCGAGCCGCGCGAGGGCCCACGTGCGCGAGGCCCGGCCCCGCTTCCCCGTGTCGGAGGAACAGGGCCGAGAGCTGGCCTCGGCCTTCTACGCCGCGTCCCGGAACGGGGACATGGGCGCGCTCCAGGCGCTCCTGGCCCAGGATGTCGTCGTGTACACCGACGGTGGCGGCAAGGTGAAGGCCGCCCTCAACCCCATCTACGGCCAGGAGAGGACGCTGCGCCTGTTCGAAGGCTTGCTGCGCATCCTGGACGCGAACTACTCACAGTTGGTGCACGAGGGCTTCATCGACGGGCTGCCCGCCTTCGTCACCCTGGAGAAGGACGGCACGCTCCAGACAACCGCCCTGGGCATCGAGGACGGCCGCGTCGTCGCCATCTACGTCGTCCGAAACCCCGACAAGCTCCGGAGCATCCGCGGGCTGATGGGAGACAAGCTGTCCTCCTGAGCAGATGCGGCCTCGGTGTTACCCACAAAAGGGATGGGGCTCTGCTGTGGGTGTGAGGATGCGAATGGCCCACGAGGGCCGCTGACAGGGCCGCCTGAGCGACGTTCTTGGCTGGTGGACAGGCCGCTTGAGAGCAAACCGCGTCCTCCGAGCCACGGGGCGCGTGGCAGCGCGCGCCTTCACGCCGTGCTCACGAGCCTCGCACACGCCTCGCGCTCATAGGGGAGCCCCGCCTTCCGGAAGTGCCCTCCGGCGTTGCCGAAGCGCGGGTCCCAGAGGTGCGAAGTGTCCACGAGCGCGGCGAGGAAGCGCCGTTGTGCTTCTGTCCTCACCACCCCATCTCCACTCGGAAAGGCGTGGACGAGGAGGGGGCCCCACTCGAAGTCCACCCAGGACTTCTTGGTGGTCCGCGCGATCGCCACGGCCGCGTCCACCACGAGGTCGAAGTCGGGGACGCGCTCCAGAAGCCGCTGGACGACCATGAAGCGCGGCTGCATCGGAAGCTGCGGCGGCTTCACCGGGAACCAGCCATTGATGTGCGCGGCATTTTGCTCCAGCGCGGTGCGCAGCTCGCGTGTCGCGACGTCGCTCCGTGACAGGGACGGAGCCATCGCCGCGCAGAGGCGCACTGAGGGCTCTGCATCCGACAGGAAACCCACCAGGGATACGTTGAACTCTCCCAGCGCCAGAAGCAGGGAGCATCGCTCCGCCACATCCACCGTCCGCATCGCCATCTCCATCAATCGATCCACCAGCTCATCCCGCCGCACGTCCGACGCCGGTGACGCGGCGAGCGCCGTGGCGGCCATCGCCGCGTGCATCCGCACCCCGGCATCCGCATGGTCCAGATTGGCCAGCAGCGAGCGCGTCAGGAACGGCACCACCCGGGTACACGCCAGCACGGACTGCGCATGGAGCGCATTCGAGGCGTCCTCGTCCTCGTAGATGGCATCATCGTCGTCCGCGTCCAGGAGCGGCCCCAGGTCGAAGCGGGCCATCGACTCCAGGTCCTCCATCGTCGCTCCGCTCCGTTCGAAGGAGTCCACCACACGCGTCAGGAACGAGAGCAACTCCGCACGAACGGGCTCCTCGCCTGCATCCAGCCTCGCGTCGTCGAGCAACCCGAGAATCACGAGTGCCACCGGAGCCGCCGCGGGGAAGACGGTGCCCTGATGGATGATGGCCGACCACAGGTGCTGCATGGCCGCGCCGCGGGTCCGCGCGTCCTCGGTGAGCAGGGCACGAAGGTGTTCAGGCGTGTCAGTGGCGCGGCCATAGGCGTGTACCAGCCGTGACCAGTCCGTCGCCTCAAGTGCGGGAATACCGATGAGCATCGGCGCGACTATCCCCCACGAATGACAGTGCCTCAATGCACTTGTCCAGCGCGCTCCGTCCCGCGCAATGCGTGAACTCCTCCACGCTCCCGCTCACCCGCGGCCCCCGTTGCCACACGCCGACGATTCGATGCATGTCCTGGATATCCGCCGCTGGATTCCCGTCCTCCAGCACGAAGTCTGTGCCCTTGCCGACGACCGCCAGCGTCCCCGGTCCTGGAGCTTCAGCAGCGCGGCCTCGTCCTGCGTGGCATGGCTCAGCGCTTCCACACATGCGCGAATCGAATCCGTGCCGAGCAGCACGTCGAAGAAGTTGGCTCGAGTGGCGTCCTTCCCGGAGAGGACTCAGAGGACGCACGGCAGGCGCCCCAGGTGGCCAGCCTGTAGTAGCGCTTGCGTAGGACGGGACTGGGTTTGGTGCCCCCGCCCAGGATGAACTTGACGTGCTTCCATGGCGTCTTCGCCCCCGGCGCGAAACTGCGGCCATTTCTGGTCTCCACAAGGGCGGTCTCTGGCGAGCAGGAGGCAGCATCTCCCGCAGGGCGGTCCACTCCGGCGCGCCCGCCAGTCATTGGGTCGAACGCGCGAGCTGGCTGTTGCTTTCGAAGAATCCGGGGTCGTCGTAGACGTTCTGCGCCATTCCGCTTCTCCAGCACGGTGAGGGTTTCATGCCGAAACGATGATGCTGCCCGCGGACGCTCGGTGGTTCGCTGAGCCCGATGGAAACGATGGCTACGAAACAGTGGCGTTCATCCTGCATTGCCAGACGGCCAGTCTGTGTTGGCCCGCTGCGGTTCGTGGGTGTAGCGCTCGTCGCGCTGCTGTCCTCGGGGGCGTCGTCGTCATCTCAGGTGGTCCTCGAAGGCACGGTCCGCGAGGCGCAGTTGAACAGTCCCTATCCAGGAGTCCGCGTGACGGCGAGTGCTCCCACGCTGAAGGTGGAGTGGTCCACCGTCACGGACGCCAGCGGGCAGTACCGCATCGGGCCGGTCCCACCCGGCGCCTACTTGCTCCGGTTCGAAGCGAAGGAGTACAAGCCTCGAGTTCAGGAGCAGGTCGCGCTCGCGGAGGGGGCGACGTTCCGAGTCGATGTGCTGCTATACCCCAATCGGCCCATCTTCTTCGTGAAATGTGGCGTCGAAACGGGTGAGTCGCTTCAGCCGGCCCCTCCGAGTTTCATCCCAGACGCGTTCGAGGGGCTGGCCGTCAGCCAACCCCTACGCTGGAACGGCAGCCTTCGCGCGGCGGAGCGTCTGGCGGAGCGCGTTCCAGGTGTCTTGAGTGTCCCCTACGGCTTCTCCATTCGCGGCGCGACGGCGTTTGAGAACGGCTTTCTGCTGGATGGTCTCTCCACCCGGGACGCCGTCTCCGGACTGAATCTGCTCCCACTCAGCATCGAGTTCGCCAGCTTGGTGACAGTCCGGTCGGAAGGGGCCATGCCCAGTCATACACGCGCGAACGGTGGCATCATCGAGTCACGCTTGAAGAAGGGATGCCCTCGCTTCTATGGCTCGGCTTTCGCCTACTGGGCGCCGGGCATTCTGGAGGGGCCACGAGCCCCCCTGGCAGAGCCTGGCACTGGATTCCCGAGCAGGGAGCGGCTCCGGCATCTGGGAGACTTCGGCGCGACGCTGGGCGGTCCCCTCATCCCGAATCGCTTGACCTTCTTCGCGGGCGTGACTCCCGTGCTCAGCCGTACCGAGCAGAATGGACACTGGGTGGATCAGCGCGGCACTCAGGCGCTCGGCCGAATCATATATGACATCACACCCCTGCATCATCTGTCGCTCTCCGTCATCGGCATGCCGTCCGGAACGCGAGGGCAGAACGCGTCGAGGGAGGCCACGTCGCTCGACAGCGACACTGTCATGGCGATGCTCGACTACTCCGGGGCGTTCCTGGACAGGCACTTGCAGCTAACGCTCAAGGCCGGGTGGCTGAGCCATCACGCGACCCACCGCACCGAGACCGTCGAGAACAGCCGGAAACAGCAGGGCTTCCAGACGAAAGCCCATGTCCATTACTTTCTGAGTGCCCTCGGAACCCACATTTTCCAGGCAGGCTTCGATACGGAGCACACTGCGCATGTCCGGCTCCTGCCGGCGTCCTCTCGTGCCGAAAGCACGGTACGGGGGGGCTTCGTGCAGGACCAGTGGATCGTGCGTCCGTGGCTCACTGTCAATGGCGGCATTCGCTATGACATGCAGTCGCTGCAGGCCGCTTCGCATGGCCGCGCTGCCTTCACGCGATATCAGCTCTCTCCACGCGCAGGCGTGGTCGTCAAGCCCATACCGAGGATTGGGACGGCCCTCATCGCGCACTATGCGAGATACCATGATCAGGTTCCTCTCGGGCTCGTGGACGCAGCGCAGGGACGGCATATCACCATCGACCCAGGACTGGCACCGGCGTCATCCCATGAGGTTCTCCTCGCGGCGACTTACGAGTTCTTCAACCTTGGAGATAGCGGGCTCTCTCTCCAGTTGAAGGCGCAGTATACCCGGCGCACCTCGGGTGCCGCGCTAGCGACCATGCCCAGCCTCGATGGAGAGGGCGCGCTGATTGGCAATCCAGGAGCAGGGAGCCTGGCCTCGCTTCCCCGGGCTGTTCGAAACCACGATGCCGCGACGCTGTCGGTGCGCGCGCAATACCGCGCGTGGCAATCCGAGGTCCACTACACGTGGTCGAGATTGTATGGCACGCAGACGGAGCCGCTGGGCGTCGAATCAGGGTTGCCACGGGCGTGGCCTCAATTGCTCGACGCCGACCGCGCGCATTCCATCAAGGTGACCAACCGCCGGACCTTCACGTTGGACGCCCGGCGTTTCGCCCGCGTGGGGATGTCTTACCTGGGAGCCTCAGGAACGCCTCTGGAGCGGGCGCTGACATCATCCACCGCCTGGGTCCATGTTCTGGATGCGCACCTGTCCGTGGGGCAGCGTTTTCCGAACAGAGCGGTCCTGTCGATCAACCTGGACGCGCTCAACCTCATCAACGCCCAGCCCCTGGCGTGGACGGATGCTCAGGTCCCTGTGGAGGTGGAGGGCCTGCTGCCGCTGCGCCCCTTGTCTCCACGGCAGGTGCGGCTCGGCGTTCGCTACGATTTCTGAGCGGGATGTCCGTGCTGGGGCAATACTCGGATGTGCACCGGTTGAGACCTTGTCACGTTCGGCTCATTGCCGGACCGGCATGGAGGGACCCTACCGATGCTGCTCGGCTACATTGGCGGCGGCGCCATGGCGGGCATCCTCTTGTACGGTCTCCAATTCGATGGGAGCCGAGGATACTTCGCTCATGCCCTTGCTCTCGCTTCCCCTTGCACGGTGCCGTCGCGGGCTACGAAAACTCCCACGCCAACAGCGTGTCGCGAGCAGCATCTCCAGCGAAGACTCTCAGCGCTCCGAGCGCGAGGGGTGTGCCCCTGGCCGGAGTGACGCCAGGGGGGGAGGCTCTGTCGGAGCAGTCGCTGTTCGATTCTGACTCAGACGCGAAAGCCTCCCTGCGACTGCGTAGCCCCGCGCCGCGCTCGACCACCACCCTCAGCGGCCGCTCCACCTCACCACCTTGCATGGGCGGCGGCAACGCGGCCCCTGTGGGGCCGCATATGCCCCAGTGTGCTCCTCAGGCGGAATAAGAACGGAAGAAGCCGGGATAGGGCGGCACAACGAACCGTCGTGAGCGCCTGTCGATAGTGGGTAACAGCGCGTCCTGCCTGGGAGTTCCTATCTCCTTGCCTGCGGGCTCGACACCGACTTTTCCGGGCTGCGCAAATGATTGACAATGGACCCACCGGAGCACGCGTCGTGGTCCGGTCATCCGCCGTCCTCTCGGAGACACCATGCAACTGCTTGCGAAGACCTTGCTGGCGAGCGCAGCCGCCGCGCTCACGCTCGCTCCGCTTTCCGCGTCGGCCCTGCCCCCGGATTGCGACGTCCAGTGTGTCGAAGACCCACCCTGCTCGCTCGTCTGTGCCGTCCCGTGGGGGACGCGAATCATCACGTGTGAGAAGTGGTTCAACGACTACGAGCTGGGCGGCACCTGCACGCCCGGTGCGCAGGTGCCCCCAGATGAGGAGGAGGCGCAGTCCTCGGCGGCGCCGCTCCAGGGCGCCTCGTCCGGAATCGCATTGGCCTGCCAGGCTCATTCAGGGCGCGTGAAGGTCCTGCAATAGACCGACTGCCCGCAGGACGGTGTGAGGCTTGCGCTGGTATTCACGGAGGCGGCGACGGAGTGCAGCGGACAGCTTCGGCATGGCGTCGT
>Ga0182745_1000800_pt1 | contig 32409 bp, 26 predicted proteins | sample eDN3rd30CKraftBY_FD_128523 | JGI IMG/M metagenome (GOLD analysis project Ga0182745, IMG submission 128523) | Enriched backyard soil microbial communities from Emeryville, California, USA - eDNA 3rd pass 30_C Kraft BY (version 2) (version 2) | ecosystem: Environmental > Terrestrial > Soil >... | reverse complement strand
GTATGGAAGTCGTTGGACAGCGTCGGAACGAAGACGGTGCCTTTCCTCGCCATAAGCTCAGCAAGTTCCGAGTTGAGAAATAGCCCATGAGCCAGAGTATCCACTCCTGCTCGAACAGCATTCTCTATTCCTTCCGCTCCGTGAGCATGGCAAGCAACTCGCTTGCTCCAGCGATGAGCTTCCTCCACGGCAGCTTCGACTTCTTCGTAGCGATATTGAGCGGCTCCTGGATCTTGCCCCGGAGTGGACATACCACCGGTTATCCCGATTATCTTGATGCCATCGACTCGATGGCGAACATGTTGCCGTACTGCCTGAATCACGCCCTCACGCCCATCTGCTTCATAAGCACGCTGATGGACATGCCCACCTGTTGGCGTAAGACCCAACCCACAAGCAACGATTCGGGGGCCAAAAACGAGGCCCGCCTCAATAGCGTCCCGCAGGTCAACATCCAGATAATCTCGACATCCCACATCTCGAATTGTTGTGTAGCCGGCGAGCAAAGTTCTCCGCGCCGCATCAGCAGTTCGAAACGCCTGCATTCCTAACCCTTCGAACATGCGCCTTGACGCAGCGTAGTCAGGAAGAGGAAGTACATCGCCCCCAACGATGTGGGTATGAACGTCAATGAGGCCAGGCGTAATGGTGTGGCCAGAAAAATCGAAACTCTCATCGTAAGGATGGACCGGCTCTCCGTCGGTTACCTCAATTATTTGGTCATCATCAATGACCACCGAACCGGATTCAGTGACAATCTGTCTCCCGTCAAATACTCGAGCGTTTTTCAGTGCGACTACTGTCATCTGGAACTCCTCCACTACCACTGCGCCATTTTTCTTGACACGTCCAGGTCATTGCGATACGCTGTTGCAAGTATTGCAACTAAGGTGCGAGAAATGCAACTCTATGGACGACGAACCCTTGGCCATTACCAACAATCTCGAACGCTATATCGCCATTCTCGACATATTTGCTGGACTCCAGGGAGATATCCAGCTTGAAAGTGGCACCAGTCATGAGGGCAACCTGGCATTAGGAGTAGCGGATGTCAGCACGGAGCTGGGTATTTCAAAGGGGACTGTCTCTCGATACTTACGACGTCTCGAATCAGTCGAAGTTCTTACGAGACTGCCAGACAAGCGGTATCAACTCACGTCCAAAGTCTTCTTCTGGGGACAGGCAGCACGTCCTAAATCGAATATCCAGACTGCTGCGCGTCCAGTCATGACTGCGCTTGCAAAGAAGTTCGGTGAGCCTGTTTCGCTATTCGTTTTGGTGGACAAAAAGGCAGTCTGTATTGACCAGGTGGATGGAAGTCAACCAGTGCGTCTCAATGCCCAGGTTGGACGCCAATTGCCGCTCAACAGCGGATCATCGCCAAGGCTTCTTTTGGCGTACGCATCGGAAGAATTGCAAGCGGAAGTGATTAACGACGCACCTCACCCCAGGATCACATCCCAAACACTTTCCACTGCCATTGAAATTCAGGCTGCACTGGAGGACACGCGGGCTAAAGGCTACGTCGTGAGTGTGAGTGAGTCCAATGACGGCGTGGTGGGCATCGCCGCTCCCATCCGGGACGAAAACGGTCAGGTCATTGCCTCTTTGAGTGTTGCTGGTCCTGAAACGAGGATAAACGGCGAGTGGCGAGACCAGTGTATTGCCGGAGTAAGAGACGCAACCCAGAGAATTTCCAGGTCCCTTGGTTACCTGCAACCGATTATGGAAGGTGTTTAGGTGATGACAAACGCTACTCGTACAACCGTGAAATCCATTGAGGCTGTCATCACGACAACAGAGCTCCGACAGGAATTCAAAATATCTAAAGGCACTGACTCGAAAACGAGAGAGCATGTCATTGTACGCATCACCGATGATCAAGGGTTTCATGGGTATGGTGAAGCGTCTCCACTTCAGTTCTTCACCGGAGAAACGGCAGACATCACGAAAACGGCGATCGATCGTTACCTGGCCCCACTCACCCTCGGGCAGTCACCTCACTCGATCGATGAACACCATCGACGTTGGACCAAGCATTATCCGGGCTACCGCGCGGCAAAGTGTGCCCTCGATATCGCGTTGCATGACCTCGTGGCACGCAAGGCAAATCTACGAATTTCTGATCTGTTTGGAGGAACGTCTTCAATCAGTTTGCCGATTTACAAGGCAATTGGCTTCGGGACTCCAGAAGAGACGCTCGAGGAAGCGGAGTATCTTTGGTCTCTGGGACTTCGCTCATTCAAGTTAAAAGTTGGCGACACCCTCGTGCGGGACATCGCCAATCTGAAGGCACTTCGGGAGCGTTTTCAGGACGATATTGAAATTATCCTGGACGGAAATGGGGGATACACGGCACAACAAGCTGTTCGCTTGCTGCGCGAGGCCTGGCAATACAACGTTTCCTATATTGAGCAACCAGTACCAGGCGAAGACATAGCTGGCATGGCATTTGTGCGGGCACATGGCGGTGTCCCGATCATGGCAGATGAAAGTATTTTCACCCTTCGGAATGCCTTTGATCTCATCCAGGCGGGTGCGGTCGACCTCTTCGGCATCAAACTCATCAAGACCGCAGGGTTCACAACCGCGCGGCAGATATCCACACTCGCTCATGAATTCGGTGTCAAGTGCGTTGTGATTAGCCCATTTGATACATCAATTGGTATCGCCGCCAACGTATCGCTGGCTTCCACGTTTCCGTCCCCGCCGGAGAGTCAAGGGTTGGGAACCTTCTTTGCAGATGTCGACGTGAATGACAACCCATTTGAAGTTGAGGATGGGCACCTGCTACTTCCTCATGGATATGGACTCGGTGTGGAAGTCGACTCCGCCATCTTTGATGAGGCGTAAAGAACGTGCGTCCCCGGGATGGACAAGGTTCTCATCCAATCTGCCCATTTTGGGTTGTTCTGAAAATCCAGATCTGAGCGCCGAACGTTCAACGGCGATTGTTGTGTCACTCCGCAAGTTCATCAAGAAATCATAGAGGGGGACCGAATGATCGGGTTTCTCGTACGTCGATTCATCCAGGCCATAGTCACGCTCCTGATTGTCAGCGTAGTGGTTTTTACAATCATCCAGATTGCACCGGGCGATCCAGCGATCATTGCCAACGAAGAAACAAATCAGGAGATGTCTGAGCAGTTCGCTGAGAACCTTGGGCTTAACGATCCGATTCCGGTTCAGTATGTTCGCTGGCTAGGCCACGTCATACGGCTCGATTTTGGCTTGAGCTTGCAGCATTCAGTGCCGAACATGAGCCTGATCCAGCAGCGACTTCCCGCCAGCCTCCTGCTCGCCGGAACATCCATGGTTATCGCAACAGTTTGCGCTCTTGCGATTGGAATCACATCGGCGATCAAACGCCACTCCTTTCTTGACTATGCAACCACGGTAACGGCCTTTATCGGTCTATCCATCCCGGGATTCTGGCTTGGAATCATGTCCGTGATCGTCTTCTCGGTAACGCTCGGTTGGCTGCCATCATCTGGAATGACATCACCTAACGACGGCAGTTTGGTGGACAGAATCCAACACCTCATTTTGCCCGCGATAGTCCTGGCAACGTTCTCCATCGCCGAGCTTTCACGCTACACCAGATCTGCCATGGTAGAGGTTCTACGCAACGACTACATCAGAACTGGCCGTGCCAAGGGACTCAAAGAGAAAATTGTGATCTGGAGACACGCTCTAAGAAATGCCCTGATTCCAGTTATCACTGTCCTGGCGATTACAACGCCTCGAATCATGGGCGGGGCAGTGGTCACGGAGACAGTTTTTTCCTGGCCCGGCATGGGGAGGCTCGCGGCTGGCGCCGCTTTCACCCGCGACTATCCATTGGTGATGACAGTCACCATGGTGGTTGCAGTTTTGGTCTTGATAGGAAGCCTCATTGCTGATCTTTGCTACGCACTACTCGATCCGAGAGTCAAACTTTCCTAATTTCCAAACGCTCATTCAGGAGTTGTCGATGTCTTCATCTTCCGTGGGAACAATAGGTACTACCTCAGCACCGCCGGGAACCAATTCCGGGCAATCTGAGATCCTTAAGAAGCTGAACGAGCCTGAATGGAAGTCATTTTGGAAAAGGTTTGTTCGTCACAAACTGGCTTTAGTTGGGGTTGTGCTGCTCATCATTCTGGTTGGCATGGCGATACTCGCTCCGGTCATAGCACCACATGATCCAAATCGAATTTCCCTGATTAATCGCCTCGCCTCCCCAGGGTTAGAGAATTGGCTAGGTACCGATGAGACCGGTCGGGACGTGTTCTCCCGATTGGTATTTGGAGCACGCGTCTCCCTGTCGATAGGCATCGCTGCCACCCTCGTCTCCATCATCGTAGGCTCGCTCATCGGGGCTTTCTCCGGATTTGTCGGCGGAACTATCGACACCATTTTGATGAGATTTGTGGATGCAATGCTCACTATCCCAACATTCTTCCTCGCTCTCCTGATCCTGTCTGCCTTCGGTGCCAGCTTTCTGAATCTGATCATTGTTATTGGACTCACTGGCTGGATGACGGTGGCCCGGGTGGTGAGGTCTGAAGTACTCCGTACAAAGAACGAAGAGTTTGTACAGGCGGCCACTTCCATTGGCTTATCACCAGGTCTCATCCTGTGGCGACACGTGTTTCCGCAGGCCGTTCCACTACTCATTGTTGCGACAACACTCGGTGTGGGAGAAGCCATCATCGTCGAGTCCTCACTCTCCTACCTGGGGCTGGGCGTGCAACCTCCTGCCTCAACCTGGGGAAATATGTTGGCCGGATCTCAATCCGAAATATGGAACCGACCTGACCTTGCTATCTACCCTGGGCTTGCAATCCTTCTGAGTGTGCTTGCCTTCAATTTTGTCGGAGATGCGTTGCGAGATACGCTCGATCCTCGCATGAAAAATAACTAGTCCCAGGGACGAGTAGGAGGGAAATGCCGCATAGATCTGCTGTAGGGAAACGTTCCCTGAGTTGTCGTCAACGTTATTCTACGAAGGAAAGTACGATGTCCATTTCTCAGAAGATCGAACGAGATATCGGTTCATTACAGTCTATACGGCATTCAAGACGAACATTTGTTGGAGGAGTCGCTGCGGCCGGAGCAGCAGTAGCTGTGGGAGGGGCGATCGGCACATCGGCCCAGGATGCAGATGGCGGCCAGATTTCGTTCGCCCTGGGAGGCGACGCGACGCTTAATCCTTTTACCTGGCCGAATCAGCAACCCACTATCCTGGTTTGCAAGAATGTCTTCTCTACCCTCGTGAAGTACAGCGACGAAGGCGACTCCCAGATCATCGGAGACCTGGCTACAACCTGGGAAGCCTCGGAAGATGGCCTGGCATGGACATTCAATCTGCGGGATGACGTGTTGTGGCATGACGGAGAACCGTTCACTGCTGAAGATGTGAAGTTCACCATCGAAGGCTTGCTCGATCCCGCGGTTAACGCCCAATTTCGCACCAATTTGACGGGGGTAACGGGCGCAGAGGTGATTGATGACCATACGGTCGCAATTCATACTGAAGTACCTCTTGGGTCACTCCCACTCGTTCTCGCCTACAACATTGCGATTGCGCCCGCTCACCTTCTTGAGGGGCAAAACCTCAATGAAATCCCGGAGTTCGTGCAACAGCCAATTGGGACGGGACCATATAAAGTGGAATCCATAACCCATGGCGATCAGATGGTTCTGAAGGCGAACGAAGACTACTTCGAGGGGGTACCCAGCATTCAGACTCTGGTTTACCGGGTGATTCCGGATGTCAACCAGATTGTGGCTCAGCTGCAAACTGGCGAACTCGACATGGCGGAAATCCCGGCGGCTAACCGGGCGACACTCGAGGGAAGTGGCAACGTCTCCTTCACAAGCACGCTTGAAACAAGTACCTTCTGCATCTACACCAACAATCACCGATTTCCGTTCGATGATGCAACTGTCCGCCGAGCCGCAACGCATGCAATTGATCGCCAGGTGATTGTTGACCAGCTCCTGCTCGGCGAAGCAGAAATAGCCACTGGCCCTTACTCTTCCGCCTTCGGTGACTTCTTCAACGCTGATCTTGAGCCCATCTCCTTCGATGTTGAGGCGGGTGCCACCTTGATGACCGAGGCGGGGTTTGAGCAGGTCGACGGAATCTGGAGCAAGGACGGACAGGCCGTTGAGATTGAGCTCTACGTAGATCAAGGAAATCCAGTCCGGGAACAATTGGCCCAGGTCGTTCAGCAGTTCCTTCAGGATTTTGGATTCACGGTGAATCTGCAGATTGTAGAGTGGTCAGTCTACATCGATATCACGAGTGAGCGCCCGGGAAAATACGATGCGCGAACGGGCTGGAGATTCACTGCTCCGGACCCGGATAAGTCATCGGAATATGGAACCGATGGTACGGTCAATCATTACGGATACAGCAATCCCGAGGTCGATGAGCTGTTCGACCAGGGGCGTACCGAGGTTGATCACGAAAAACGTGTTGAGATCTATCACGAGATCCAACGGCTTATCTACGATGATACCGCCATCATCTGGATGTACTACCCGAAGAGCATCTTTGCTTTCAACTCCCGTATCCAGGGTGTGCCCGAAGTCAATTACCGCAATGCACTCCTCTATGTCTACAAGATGACTATTTCAGGTTAGCTTAGCGTCGCCTGATGCGCGGGAGCCTCACATGCTCGCGCATCAGGCGACGAAAGGAAACACTCATATGCCGATCCTCGGAATAGCAACGATCGCAGAGTCACCACGCGATGATGTGGTTCCGGCTATGAGAGCATTCTTCCCCAACGATCTTACGATCGTTGAGGCAGGATGCCTGGACGGACTCAGCAGGGAAGAAATAGACGCCCTTGCTCCGGAAGAAGGTGAAGTCGGAGTCGTCGCCCGGCTGAAGACAGGGGGCTCAACCCTCCTCTCGCACACAAAGATCCTCCCCCGAATGCAAAAGGTCGTTGACTCGCTCATCTCGAACCAGGGCGCTGATCTTGTCCTCATCGTGTGTGGTGCAGACTGGTCAGACATCAAGGCGTCGAAGATGGTCATTAATCCTGGTCGCGTGTTCCCCGGTGTTGTGAGCGCCCTGGCGCATGGACAGAAGCTCGGCATCATCAAGCCTTCCGAGGGCCAGGTACAGAAAGAAAGGGAGCGCTATCAAGGGTTGGGAATCGATGCAGTCGTTACCTCCGCTTCCCCTTATGCGGGTGAAGAACGCCTTGAGCTCGCGCGAAAAGCCGCAGAGGAGTTGCGTCAGGCAGACTGCGACTTGATTTGGATGACCTGCATTGGGATGGACAGTGCAATGAGGGACATTGTGGCAGGGATTACCGGAAAACCTGTCATTCTTGCCCATGCACTCCTTGCGCGGGTTACCTCAGAGCTGATCCCCCAGTCCAACAAAGTGGCGTAGCAGCCCACATGTTGGGCGCCGCCGTACTTACCTGTCACGTGAAATACCTATCCGAGAGGACCACTACCTGCAATGTCTCACTCAACCTCGACATCTACTCTGGAACAGCAACTCCGTGAAGACGTATCGTCGGACAATTTGCAAAAGCATCTCGAAGTATTTAGCACATTGTTCCGTGATACCGGAAGCGAAGACGAGTGGAAAGCGGCGCGTTATATCCACGACGCAATGACGTCATTCGGCCTTGAGTCCGAGATTCTGGAATTTGATTCCCTCATCTCCTGGCCCCTTGAAGGCAAGCTTGAAATCCTCGATGACGAGGGAAACGTCGTCGAAAACATCAAGACCCGTACGCGCGCCTTTGGAGCCCAAACACCAAAGGGAGGTCAGACCGCAGAGCTTGTGTTCGTTCCTTTCGCCCAGCCTGAGAGTGGGGCGATGATTTTCACCCATCGAGCTGTGGCGGGAGACTACACCGGGATTGATGTGAAGGACAAGTTTGTCATCACCCAGGACGGTGGCCCGGACGGAATTCGCCGGGCACAGGAACGTGGCGCCGCGGGACACATCCACATTTGGCCGTCAGATGAGGACGCGGTTCATGAAATGATCGGCACGAGCGTCTGGGGAACACCGACACGAGAATCCGCCAAACGTCTCCCCAACATACCGGCGATGGGTGTCAGCCAGGCTGATGGCAATCGAATTGCCGAGCAGCTAAAAACCAACAAGATCACCATCCGTCTGGAATCGAATGTCAAGACGGAGTGGATGCATATTCCACTCGTCACGTCGTATATCCCGGGCACGGAGAGCGAAGACTTCCTGCTGGTTGGCGCGCACATCGACTCCTGGTACGAGGGGATCACTGACAACGCCACTGGTGACGTCGCCTTGGTAGAGATGGCCCGTGTCCTGAGTGGGCATAGGAATGAGCTCAAGAAGGGGGTGAGATTCGCCTGGTGGCCAGGTCACTCCACCGGTCGATACTCTGGCTCGACCTGGTATGCAGATGTCTACTTCCGTGAGCTCCGTGATCATGCACTCGGATACCTGAACATTGACTCCCCCGGTGTGCGCGAAAGTGAGATCTGGGATTGTCGTTACAACATGGGTGAAATTGAACATATTACCGCCGGTGTTGTTCAGGAACTCTCGGGTCAAACACCAAACATTCGTCGGCCGCTCCGGGCAGGTGATCAGTCCTTCCTGGGAGTTGGCCTGCCGAGCATGGGAGCTTTCCGAATGCTTCCGCTTGATCATCCTGATCGTAAGGCTGTGGGCGGCGGCGGCGGTGCGTACTGGTGGCATACACCAGAGGACACTCTGGATAAGGCCGACTCTAAAATCCTGGCAGCCGATGTGGAAATCTATCTGACCATGGTTGCTCGCATGTGTGCCACGGATGTCGTGCCTTACAACTTCGTGCCGAGCGCTGAGGACTTCATCAAGTACATGAGCGATCTCCAGGAGTCTTCAGGGACTCACCTTGATCTCTCGAATCAGATCGAGCTTGCGAAGTCGTACCGGGCGGCCGCCGAAGCCCTCAACTCCAGTCCGATTAATGACGTTGAGAAACTCAACAATGGGATGAAGTCGCTGTCCCGGGTGGTAAATCCAGCGCTCTTCACCGTGGACGGTCCCTTCGAAATGGATCCAGCACTTCAGTTGCCAGTGTTGCCGGGCCTTGCGCCGATGCAAGAACTCAATGCTCTTGAGGCGAGCTCGGATGAGTATCAGTTCCTGTTGACCAGCCTGCGTCGTCAGCGCAATCGAGTCGAGGATGCACTCCTTCGGGCAATTGAGATCACCAGGGAACTCACTGCCTAATCTCGGCAGGTATTGTGGATAGGAGCCGGGAGTCGGGGGGTACCCGACTCCTGGCTCATTATGAATTGGCCGGTGCCCCGGAATCCGGTGTCATCGTTTCCAGAACCCCTTGAGTCCGTGGGTACATTGTCTTCCTGGTGGAAGAAACGACTGCTCCTGTGGAGAACGCCAGTGATCAGGCCTGGCTATGGCTCTTCACTCCATTGCTGACGGGAATTCTTTACATGGTGTCGAGTTTGGATATTCGCATCATTAGGCAGAAAGAATATTCCGCGTTAAGGGATTGGTTGTGCGTGCATTATTCACGCTGACAACACATCATTTGCTTTTCGTGTGAAATGATGTGTTGTCCTGTGACGCGGGCCATACAGGAAGATATCCGAGAGCCTCTGATACGCTCGCAGCGGCAGATATAACGGCTTGGAGACAGTCGTCGCGGCGCTTGCCGGTTAAACGATCAATAGGTCCCGCGATACTTACCGCGGCCACGACCTCATTGGAAACGTCACGGATAGGAGCTGCAATACCAACCACGGATTCATTCGACTCGCCCACGCTGAGGACATACCCTCTTTCTCGAGTGGCCATGAGTTCCTGTCGCAGCTCTTCCGCATCTGAAATTGTTTCCTTGGTCATCTGGGGAAAGGGGGCGGCTTCGAGAATCTGCTCCTGGAGTTCCTCTGAAGCGTAGGCGAGGAGGAGACGAGGTGAAGCCCCTAAATGAAGATGGAGTTGGCGGCCTATCGCTGCATTGAGACGGAGGGGGTGCAATCCCTCAACCTGGTCAATGCAAACAGCAACACCAGAAGCCTGAACGAAGAGCGATACTGGTTCTCCAAACTCGATAGCCAGGCGTTCCATGATTGGCCGGGCGGATGCCTGGATATCACCCCCAGGCTTCGCTGCCTGACCCCAATAATAGACTCGGGTAGAAAGTACATAGCGGCGATCGGGGCGTCGATTCAATATCCCGGCCGTTTCCAGTTTTCTTAGATACCGTGACACAACTCCCTTGGATAATCCAATGGCGTTACTCGTCTCGGTCACACCAAGTGACCCGTCGGCATGCAGGTTCACATAGTTGCCTTGATCGCTACGAACTCCAGCGAAGAGGTCAATAATCGCTACATATCGCTCCAGACTCGCTCCACTGTGCGCATCAGTGTTTGACACGGATTCCTTCTCCAGCAACTACCTTCCCGTGAACAAAACGGAATTCTTTTGGTCTACATATATTCCAATCGATCGGACGCCAAAGCGTGACAGTCGTATGCGATGGATTCCTATGTTATAGCGCATAGCGGCACAGTTGGCCCGAAGCGTCATTCATCGCGAACGGTCCGTGCTCGTTTCCCGCCCAGGTGACGGTTTTATTCACCGTCCTGAACGCAAACCTAAACGGCACCGTATCAGGATTTCGGCTGCGTTCGATAGCGCCTGGGTGGTGATGAGCAACACTGTCAATCATTTTGACAATTGCTCCAGGAACTGAACTGACGTGCTGGGAAACGTCTCAATAAGTTGCCTGTTGCTCTTGCCTTGGACAAGTGAGACCAAGGCAAGAGCAACAGGGGAATGGTTGAGGAGTGAAGCTGCAATTCGCAGTCTCGGCCGGCATCTATTGGTCAGTCAGCCTCTCGAAGATACTTGTTGAACCACTCCAGAATTCGACCATAGTGGTCAATCCTGTGCTCCCATTTCCTGAAGCCATGCCCTTCTCCGGGATAGACCACATAGTCGTAGGGAACGTCTGATTTGGCGAGTTGCTCGGCCACTTGCTCTGATTCAACAGGTGGTACCCGAGTGTCCTTATCGCCATGCATGATGAGTAGTGGTGTTTTGATACGGTCCAGCTTATGGACCGTGGAGAGTCTCTCCATCGCATTTGGGATTTCGTGGGCGTATCGGCCCCAGTAATCTCGCGAACTAAAGAGTCTGCCAACGCGATCTGCCTGCTCCTGACCGGTGAACGCATTGGTCTTGCCGTACATATCTACTGCTGCGCTGAAGAGATCTGGTTCGGCAACAATGCTGTGCAAAGTCATGAACCCGCCATAACTGCCACCGTATATACCGATGCTTGAGATGTAGGGTTGATCCAGCAACCAACGACCAGCCGCTGTCGCGTCGTGGGTTTGGCCACCGCCCCAATCTGCATATGAGAGATCTGCAAACTCTCGCCCATAGCCACTTGATCCGCGGTACTCAATAGCAACAACGACAAAGCCCTGGTGAGATAGCCATTGCTCGAGTGGGTGCCAGCCATTCCCATAGGCGTTTGTTCCTCCACCATGTACCTGCACGAGACCCGGATACATCCTGGAATCGTCGAAATGCGGCGGTAGGTAGAGATATGCATCGCAGTAGAGCCCATCGAACGAACGATAGGGGACCCGTGTTGGCGCCAGAATGGTCTCCTCGTCGGGAGCTCTGAAGGTAGTTATCGCGTTCAACGGTCCGCCAGTGAGGGGCATTGTGTAGAGGTTTGGAGGGCTGACTGGAGACTCGTGGATCACCGCCAGGCGTTTGCCATCTGGTGAGACAGCCATATCGGTCATTTGACCGGATAGGTTTGTCACCCGGGTTCGCACTCGACCATCGCCAGGTATGGAGGCTATGTGCTGGTTCCCGTTACGGAACTCTATTGCAAGGATTTCTTCTCCGCCAGGAGTCCAGGTAATTCCGGCACCCTCCAGCTTGCGGGAATGCCCGCCCGCTGGTGTCAATCGCACGGTGGGACCCTCATGGGCGTCTACTCGCCATATATCAGCATCGTCACCGTACCAACGTTCCGTCTCGGTATTGCCCACCACTGCCAGCCAGCGACCATCCGGGGACCAGGCTGGATTGCTGTTAACCAGGATGCCAACGGTGAGTTGTCTATGGACGTCACCCTCAAATGAAGATATCCATAGGTCATCATTGTTTCTTTCCCCTGATCGCGAGGAGACGTAGGCTATCCACTTGCCATCAGGGGCCCAGCGAGGAGCCCATCTGGATTCATCGAGGGGATTGGTGTTGCTCGTTACCTGGCGAGGTTCTCCACCATCTGATGGAACTACCCAGACATCAAGGGAGCCTCGCTCCCCACTTAGGTAGGCAACCCATTGTCCATTGGGTGAGAACGAGGCTGATCGGTTAATCCAGCTCCCGGTCGCGATGATCTTCTCCCCGCCGGTCCCGATAGTGTTCAGGACGGAGATATCGCTGCCCCCAGAGTCATTTGGCCTTACAATCAGCAGATTCTGAGAATCAGCTGACCAGGAAAGGCGCTCTGCTGAGACCTGCTTCTCCGTAATCACTCGTGTTGATCGACTTTGAAGGCTATGCACAGCTACCTGTGGCCCTGTCCGCGGATCGTTCAGGATGAATGCTATGGATTCTCCGTCTGGTGACCAGGCTGGGTATCCAGCGTGCTTGATGTCTATGACTTCTTCAACCGCTTTCACCGAGAGTCTCCTTGACATATATTATGAGATAGACGGTAGTACCAGGGGCGTTGGAATCCTAAAGGCTATAGTTCGTGCCTTTTCAGGAATCCATGCACGGCGGCATTCCATCCAATGGGGTTTTCGATGCCAGCAGAATGGTGGGTGTTGGGCAAGATGAGGAACTCTGACGTCTTGAATTGCTTATGCCATTCGTAAGAGAGTTCAATCGTCTTTTGGGGTTCGTTGCCACCAACTATGACCAGTGCAGGTACATCGAGTTGGCGAAGTTCCGGGAAGCGCGGCCGTTGATCCCAGTTTGCAAGTGCGCGAAGCATTTTGGGGGTGGAGTCTGTTGAGCCAATGCTGGAGTCGAGAGTGGCGAGATAGTGTCCAAATTGCGTCTCTTTGAACCCTTCAGCAATCGTTGGCGGTCCTTCATCCTCCCACTCAAACGAGCGAGGTTGTTTGACAATTACTGGCTCGCCGCGTTCGGCCATCTCAATCTGATTCTGAATCCACTCTCGACTGAGTGCTCTGCGGTACGGAGTCGTGTGACCCACAATAAGGGCGAGAGCTCGATCTGGATAATCGATTCCGAATTGTGATGAGGTTACTCCACCGAGAGAGTTTCCCCCGACTATGGCCTTGTCGATTTCCAGGGCATCCATGAGATTCCTGATATCCCGAGCGAAATCTGCTGGCGACCAGGGCCCCGGGGGGTTGTCTGACCTACCTGTGCCCCTTCGATCGAAGGTGATTATCCGGTAGAACTGTGAGAAATAGGGGAACTGGAAGGGCATCCAGGACATGTGATGGTGTGCATGGAGAATCAGGGGTAATCCTTCCCCGGCACTTTCGTAATACAAGCGAACTCCATCAGCATTGACGTACGGCATTTGGTTCCTCCGTTACAACTACTCTATTTACCTACACGCGGATTGAGGACTTCATTCATCGCCTGGCCAAACAGGTTGAGTGACACAACGGTTACGGCGATGAATAGTGATGGAAATGTGGCGTACCACCATGAATCGAGAAATCGGCCGCTTGACTGGGCGTGTGAGAGCACCGTTCCCCACGACCAGTTGGTTGGGTTACCGAGCCCCAGAAATGCGAGCCCCGCCTCCGCGATAATTGCGGATCCTGCGACGAACGAGAGGTTAATGAAAATGGGTGGCGCAGCGTTGGGCAGAATGTGCCTACTGAGGATTCGAGTATCCGTGACACCGACCACATGGGCCGCCTCTACATAGTCAACATTTCTCAGGCGAACGACCTCAGCTCTCACAATCCGAGCTGTTGCTGGCCATGCAAAGACGCCGATGACGAGTGCCGTTGTCGTGAGACCTGGCGAGAGTACTGAAGCCAGGAGAATCATCATGGGAAGGAGGGGGAGCGTCAGGAACACATCAATGAGGCTGGTAAAGATTTCGCCTACGAGCCCGGAGAAAAATCCGGATAGCATGCCCACAAGGATGCCCACTAAAGTGGCTATTACTGTGGCGATTGCCGCGACGTAGAATGAGCTACGAATTCCAAAGATCGTCTGGTCGAAGATACCTCTGCCCAGCTCATCAGTTCCAAACCAATACTCCCTGGATGGCCCAACGTTAATGGCTTCAAAGCTGCCATATGATCCTGGATATTCAGCGATTACCGGAGCGAGAATACCCAACACGGCAAGCATCAGCAGGCCGGTGATACCGATCATTCCCAGGATGTCCCGGCGATATAACAGAACGGCTCTTCTCCAGCCAGTGGGTCTGCGTGATTGCTGGCCATTCTTGAGCAGACCTGCCGGCTCTCTACTGGTCGTGACCATATTTGATCCTTGGGTCTAGGACGCCGTACACCAGGTCAGTCAATAGATTGAAGAACACGACCGTGATGGCGAGCATGAGAAAGGCGCCCTGAAGAACCGGGTAGTCATGTTGTTGGACCGATCGGAATATAAGGCGGCCAATACCTGGATAGGCGAAAACGGTCTCCGTGAGCACGGCACCACTAACCATAAATCCAAGCCTGAGACCCACGACGGTTGCAAAAGGTATGAGCGCATTTCTGAACGCGTGTATGAGAATGACTTTTTTCTCACTTAAACCTCTTGCGCGTGCTGTACGTATAAAGTCGTCATGCATGATTTCAACCATGCTGGTTCTTAAGAAAAGAACAAGTGGACCAAGGTTGGTCAATGTGAGCACGAGACATGGAAGGATAAGGTGTCTCAGGATATCTACAATCTTCTCCGAACTACCTTCTGCCTGAGGATCGGTCGCCCCGCCAATCGGCAGCCAATTGAGTTGACGGCCGAAAAAATACATGACCATCAGGGCCACCCATGGAATGAAGAGCGCGCCGAGGGTGACGGTAGAGGCTCGGATAATGAGATCAGTTGGGCCACCGCGACGAAAAATCGTGACCAGCCCCAGGAAAATTGAGATAACGACGGTGAGGAGCAGGGAACTCCCCGCAAGGAGCAGCGTCCACGGCAGGGCATCAGCAATTACAGAGCTTACCGGGGCGCGTTGACTGATCGAAACGCCGAGATTTCCCTGGACTAACTGGAAGAGATACTTTGCGTATTGAATGGGAATCGGTTGATCCAACCCGAAATCCGCCAAAAGTTTTTGACGGATTTCGGGCGTCATCATGGCGTCCGCAAAGAGAGTGGTAGGGTCTCCGGGGAGCAATCGCAGGATAAAGAAGGTGAGTGTGGACGCAACGTATACTGTGAGTATGGCCTGCGCGGTCCGCCGGACGATATATTGTGCATGTCCCGCCATATCGCTTGTCTACCCCCAATGCGAACCTTCGCGGCTACTCGGGTGTCTGGTTGATGTTGACCATGCTTTGCCAGGATGCGATCCCGAGCAAACTACCAGGGAGAACTTCGAATCCTTGCCAGCGACGGTTGTAGGCGAGATCGAACTCGGGATAATACAACGAGAACACTGGCAGGAATTCGTGATCCATTTCCTGGAGTCGAAGGACACCTTCTCTCACGGAGTCCATGTCTGCATTGAAGTGAGTTTCTTCAATTAGCTGAGAGAACTCCGGGATATCAATTCCCGTGAGGTTATTCGAGCCTGGCTGATACTGGGATGGGTGATAGGTGGAGTAGTAGTGACGAGGAGGATTGTCAACAATGCCCCATCCACTTAAATAGAGCTCAAAGTCTCTATCAAAGCGAACTCGTTGGTACAGTGCGTTGTTTTCCTGAGGATCGAGCTCAATGCCAATCCCCATTGCCTCCCAGTTCTCTTTCACGATCGCTGCAATTCGCTGATCGTTGGGGTTGTTTGCTGCGAATGACAGACGAAGGACCAGATCCTCACCGCCGAACTCTTCTGGTACATTCACGAATCCACTGTCATCCGTGTCCGTATACCCGGCTTCTTCGAGTTTTTGTCGCCCAGCCTCGAGATCGAAGGGCCAGTCTTGTACATCGGGATTGAACCAGGCCGTCAGGACTGGTGAAACCACGGTGATCATCTTGCCCGCGCTGCCCTTGAAAATAAACTGAAGAATGACGTCTTTATCGATACCCATAGCCATCGCCTGGCGAACTTGTACGTTTGCCAGGTGGGGGTTCTCGGCGATGTTGGGGGCGATATAGTTATAGCCTGTGCTGGGATTGCGAACGACCTCAAACTCATCGTTTTCCTTGACCCCATCCACTGAATCCACCGGGAGTCCTTGTGGCACAGCATCAATGTCACCGTTCTGGAACGCAAGTACGAGCGTGTTTACATCTGGATATGTGCGGTAAATGACAGAGTCAATAATTGGCGGTCGGCCTACTGCCGGGAAGTCATAGTCGTTCCGGGCCTCGAGCTCCACGAACTGGGAAGGTGACCAGCGGGAAAGCTTAAACGCTCCGCATCCAATTGGCTGTTCGTTCGCGTACGTCTTTGGATCTTCGATGGTCTCCCAAATATGCTTGGGCATGATCCGGAACCAGAACGCGACATCGTAGTTGAAGGTCGCAACCGCCTGGGCCATGTTAAAGACGACTGTGTAGTCATCTGGCACTTCAATACTCTCCACTGGAGCAAGAATTGCCGTCTTGAAGGAGAATTGCTGTTCTATCTCGAGATCGCAGGTGAATTTCACATCATGGGCGGTAACCGGAGTTCCATCCTCCCACAAAAAGCCCTCCCGGATATGGAAGGTATTGGTCATTCCGTCTTCGCTCGTTTCCCATGACTCAGCCAGCAATGGATGTCGGTTCGAGTCCTTGTCAAGCGTTCCCATTGCAGGATAAAGCAGGTTCAGAATAAGGGAATCCTGTTGGGAGTTCGACACAAATGGGTTGAGCGAGCTGATGTCGGCGATGCCCATCTGGAACGTTCCGCCCTCAACGACATCACCGGTCGAAGCATCCGGAGTCTGCGCGAACACTGAATGCGGCCGAGTGAGCAATGAAGCCGTCCAGGCACTTCCACCCGCGAGGGAGAGCCATTTGAGAACTTCTCGGCGATCCATTGAGATCTTTGCAGGCTGGATAACGTCAGTAGAGATTCGATCTTTCGGATCCGACATAGTTTACCCCTCTTCTACCGTCGGTTCAGGCTTGCTGAAGCTCGACCGGCGAATCTCATGATGGTGCCGCCAAAGAGTGCGTCACCCAATTCTGGTGTTGCCAAAGTTCTACCATTGACAACTGTGTTTCATATTGAACAACACACTAAAGGAGAAAGCATATTTTGTCAACGCAATTTGGCAAGCATTCGGAAAGATGGGAGTGATAACTTTCTTCCCGGTTCAAGCGTGTCTCGGTTGGATGTTAAAGGGTGGGTATCTACATGCTTGCTATGTCGTTGGGAGAAGGGAAGCAGTGCTTCCGCTCATATTGCATCCGGATGGTTGGTGCGGGGTGGTGTAGGGGCAGGCGGCTGTGAGGGGAGGGTGAGGTCACCCCGTGACCGAAAAGCGCAAGCGGCCCCGTAAGGTGAGACGGCGAGAGCCGACGAAAAGCGAGAGCGACCCCATTGCTGCCCATCGGCGTTGCAGACGTCGATCTTCGGGGATCACCCCACTGTGTTCACTCGGATTCCGTATTAGACAGCGAATTCAGGCTCTCATTCCGAATCCGGATGAACACACGGTGGTGCGTCGGCGTAGTCTCGGTGCCCCGCAGCTGCGGCCGGTGCCCGACACGAGCGACCGCAGGTCGATCCCGATTAACCGGCACGAATCAACCGGATTCCGTATCACTCAGGTAGAGCTTTCAAACACCAGTGGTGTCAGAGCAGCCTGTGGAGAAGTCTACCTGCAAGATTGCATCAATGTCTGCAGCCTTTCTTTCACGCCATCTCTCACGGCGCCAACCCGGGAATGCAGGGCGGAAGCTGTCTGGGGAACGAGTATTACCTCTACCGACGCGCATCGTATTCTCATTCCTGGACGGGTATAGGCGTTTTCCGGATCAAGAGAGTTGATAGTAATATCTTTAATAATTATGTCTATATATTCAAGAATTCTTGATTCTTGTGTAAAGCAACTGCACCTGTGGCGGGACCGCGTCGTGAGCTTTACCACCGGCTCTCTGAGTAAGTACCAAGAGGGGTTGACACCAAATCGTTGCATAGATAATATGAAGAAAGTGAATAAAAATAAACATGATGTTTACTAGATCAACAGAATTCTATCATTGAACGCGTTATCAAGGGGGACGGTGATGAACCAAGACGCATCACCATACAGAATCCAGGCTGTGCACGATGCATTCAGGGTGCTTGAAGCACTGGTGAAAGCCAGTGAGCCCATGACAGCAATGGAGGTCGCTGCAGAGACGGGGATTTCTCGAAATCGCTCGTTTCGATTAATGAAGACGATGGAAGAGTCAGGCTATATCCGATCTGCAGCTGGTAGCTCAGCGCATCGTCCTACTCTCAAGATTTTCTCGTTGGGCCAGAGAGTCTCTTCCAAACTCTCAATTGAGGACTTGGCGCGCCCAATATTGGACAGGCTTCGTAAAGAGTTGAACGAAACTGTCTACCTCACAACGCGGCAGGGTGATGACGTAGTCTGCTTAATGACCATTGAAAGCATGCGCACCTTTCGGATTACGGCGCGGCCAGGGAGCCGATGGCCGATTGGACGAGGAGCTGCTGGCGCAGCGTTACTGCTGGGATCCAGCGAAGCGTATCGCTCCGACTACCTTGATCGACAACCGCAACTCAGGGAGCGATGGCCCGCGATCACAGAACACTTTCAGCGAGAGGGGGTCACCTACGTTGATGGTCGTGATGGGCGAACAACTGATGAGGACGTTATTGCGATGGGTATCCCGTTACGCGACTCCGAGGGAGAGTCGAATTTTGCTATCTGCGTAACATGGCCGGTTAGTCGAGTTGAAATAGACCTTGCAAGCCTCAAGGAATCACTTCGAAGTAGTGCAGAGGAAATTGAACTGGAACTCGGGTACCGGTATGTTCCAGCTTTAGTTTCTTCAGATATCGAGAATGCGGCGTCAGAAGATCGCCTCATCCGTAGTAGCGACTCACCATTATGAAATTTGCCCAAAGTAAAGGGAGGTTTGCGTCATGACAACCATTGGATTCGCGAATATCGCACAGGCACCTCAAGACGACATTGTGTCCTCAATCTTGCCATTCTTGCCTGAGGATATTCGGGTGGTGGAGAGGGGTGTGTTGGATGGACTAACGCGAAGTCAAATCGATGCATTAGGTCCAGAGGAAGGCAAGCCTGGCATTGCCTCAGGTCTCAACGACGGTGACAGCGTCCTTCTTTCTCACGCCTTGATCATTCCGCTTATGCAGGAAGCAGTGGACAAACTCGTAGAGGAAGACGGCGCGGATTTCGTGGTCATTCTTTGCGGCGCTGATTGGAGTGATATTTGCTCTAGAAAACTGGTTATCAATCCGGGGAGACTGTTTCCAAGCATTGTTTCCGCTTTTAGCTGGGGTTCATTGTTAGGTGTAATCAAGCCCTCATCAAGCCAAATTGTCAAAGAAAAGAAACGGTATGAAGACCTTGGAGTTCGCGCGTTTGCGACATCCGCATCTCCGTTCATTGGTGCAGATCGACTGAACGCTGTGCGTAAAGCTGCTGAGGAAATTAGGGATGCAGACTGCGACATCGTCTGGATGTCATGCGTGGCGATGGACCAGGAGATGAAGGCAATTGTTCAACAAGTGACCGACAAGCCTGTGTTGCTGGCCCATGAGGTCCTGGCCTTGAATATCGCTGCACTGATTGGCCACGAAGCATAGAGCCAGTACGTCTGCTGATTTCCCGTTGGTGTTTCGCAAGCAGGAGGGAGGAATTGAATTATTCGTGTTTCTGGTGAGATCGAAGTCGATCCAAAGTGATTGAGTCCAATTTTGAGGACGCCGAATATGTCGCTTTGGCAGCCGTACGATCTGTGCGGCAGGACATCTGGAGGATTCGATGACGAAGCAATATAACGGAGACGTGATCAACGCGCTCAATCTATTCACTACTCCAAAAGTCAGTCGTCGTTCGCTTGTAAAGGGACTTTCTGGTACCGGGGCAGGTGCAGCGTTGGGTATTGTGGCGTTACATGGTTTTGAGAATCAGCGAGCCCTGGCCATGCCGGCGCGATTGATGCTTCCCGGGTCATCAGCGCGGCTTCAGGGGGCAGATCCAACACCAGGGGGTACCGTAGTTGCCGCCATCGTTGATAAACCTGTCAACCTGGATCCAGCATATTCGCAACTTTACTCCTCAATGCAGGTGTACCAAAACATCTTTAACAGTCTTGTCTACATTGATGCGGAGTACAATTTCCTTCCAGGTCTGGCGGAGTCATGGACTCAGATTGACCCAGTGACCTGGGAGTTCAAGCTGGTCGAGAACGCCATGTTCCACAACGGAGAGCCGTTTACCTCTCGAGATGTGGCGTTCACAGTCGAGAGAACGCTTGATCCCGAACAAGCATTCCCAAATGCGGCCTCGCTTCAGTTTATCGATTCTGTAGAGACAGACGGTGACTATACTGTCCGCTTTAATCTGAAATATCCTTGGGGTAGCTTCCTCGCCGAGATGGCCATTTGGCTGGAGGTCGTCAACGAAAAGGCGATCAACTCCGCTGATCCCAAGTTGAACCCCATCGGGACTGGCCCCTTCAAGCTCACCGAGTGGGTTCAGGACGACCATATTCGTCTTGACCGCTGGGAGAATTACCACGTTCCAGGAAAGCCATATGTTGACACGGTCATCTTCCGATCGATCAGCGACGATACTGTGCGCTTGACTGGCCTGCAAACGAACGAACTCCAGTGGGCGCAGCAAGTTCCTATGCAGAAGGCTGAGGAACTACGGAACAACCAGGATGACGACATTTCGGTCACCGAACCGCGCCCATTCTTGCCAGATTTCCTGTATTTGAACTCAGGGAAAGCGCCTTTTGATGACGTCAGAGTCCGCCAGGCAGTAGCGGCTTGTCTCAATAGAGATGAGATTGTGCAGGTTGCGTACTTCGGGCAGGCTTCTCCATCAGTAGAAGTTGCGCCAGACATAAGCCCATTCTATACAGGGCGAAATCCTTGGGCTGATGGACCTGATTACGACAAGGCGAGAAGCCTTCTGGCCGAGGCGGGTATTGAGAATCTTACCTTTGACTTCGATGGGCAACCACAGGTGCCAACCCAGATCAAGATCGCTCAGGTGATCCAGCAGCAGCTAAGCAACGCCGGCATCACCATGAACATTCAAAACTACGAGTCGGGTGAATGGATCACGCGACTCAATACGATGGAATACCAGGCAACGGTTAGTTATTACAGCGTAACCATCGACCCGTCTCAGTTCTATAATCGAAAGCTCCGCTCGGATTCGGCTGGCAATAACATAGGATACAAGTCAGCGGAAATGGATGAGTTGCTTGATGCGTGGGTGAGTGAATCAGACGTCACCCTTCGGGCTGAAGCGTATGCCGAGGTAGTGGCAATGCTTCAGGATGAAGCGGCCCTGATTTCTCTTGACCATCAGCTTGTCCAGTACTGGAGTCGTGACAATCTCCTTGGATTGGAGCCACTTCCGGATCTCAAGGTGCGAATGGAGAACGCTTACTTCAGTGGCGAATAATAGTCGCTCGCTTATTGAGAAGGAAACAGGCTGATTCTGGAGTCTTGAGGAGTACCAGAGAGTATACTCCTCAAGACTCCCATGCTGAACACGCTGATCCTTGACTATTTCAATGCAGCTGATTCAAGGAAAGACTCAAGCTGATGATTCATTTCATCGTTAGGCGTCTACTGCTCACGGTTCCCGTCTTGCTGACGATGTCGTTTCTGGTGTTTCTCATCGTTCGACTGGTTCCTGGTGACCCGGCTCATGCGATCCTGGGCATGTACGCGACACCCGAGAGCGTTGCTGCATTGAGAGATCAACTTCATCTTGACGATCCCATTTTCGTGCAGTACATACGTTGGCTCGGCAATGTTCTCCAGGGTGACCTGGGCACCGACTATCAGACTGGCGAGGCCATCAGCACGCAGTTACTCAGCCGGTTGCCGGTGACACTTCAGCTGACAGGATTCGCGATGTTGTTTTCTGCCGTCATCGCAATTCCACTAGGCATATTGGCGGCAAAAAGGGGCGGATCTTCAGATGTCGGCGCTTCAACGTTGGGATTTCTGGGCATTTCAATCCCTGATTTCTGGCTTGGGGTCATGCTTATACTCGTGTTTTCTCTCTATTTGGGGTGGCTGCCCTCATTTGGCTATGTGCCGATCACTGAATCATTTGGGGGAAGTCTGCGGCACATGATATTGCCCGCAGTAACCCTGGGACTGAATTACGCTGCTGTTCTCACGAGGACTACCCGGGGAGCCATTCTTGAGGTGCTGGATAGCCCCTATGTGACGACGGCTAGAGCGAAGGGCCTGAAAGAACACCGGGTGATGTCCGGACACGTGTTGAAGAATGCGGCCGTGGCGATCATTACCGTGATGGGGCTCCAGACCGGCTATGCGATTGGCGGGGCAGTGATTATTGAGCAAGTGTTTTCCCTCCCGGGAGTAGGGAGATTGACATTGGACGCTGTATTAGGCCGAGACTACCCATTGATCCAGGGATCAGTTTTGCTTATCGCCCTAATCTTTATGCTCATCAATATCCTTACCGATGTCATCAACGCCGTCATAAATCCCAGAGCGCGTTTGGAGGGGCGGTAATGGTGAAAATGGTCGCTACAGGTCTGGCGCCTTCTCTTGATATTGAGCAAAGTAATGTCCGAACGATACAGGGAATTCGTCGCTCACGGTGGTTAAGGAGCCAAAGGACGGTATCTGGAGGGATAATTATCCTGGTCATTTTCGTTTTGGCGATCGTGGGACCATGGATCATTCCTCATGACCCCAACTTTGGTAACTACTCCCAAATGCTCCAGCCTCCGTCCCTCACGAATCTGCTGGGAACGGATGGCTTTGGCCGTGACATTTTGACTCGGGTGGTTTATGGCCTTCGTGTATCGTTGATAGTCGCGTTTGGCTCAGTGATACCCGCGATCCTCATCGGGGTTCCTCTTGGTTTGCTCGCCGGGTTTGGGGGAAGCCGAATAGACGCAATCATAATGCGACCAATCGACCTCCTCATTTCGTTCCCGCCGATTCTCCTGGCGGTCACTCTCGTTGCCATGTTCGGGACAAGACTCACCGTCACGGTGATGGCTCTGACATTCATCTGGATCCCAATTATGGCCAGAATCCTTCGCGGATCCGTATTGACGGTCAGGGATGCCGAGTTTGTTGAAGCTGCCTATTCGATTGGAGGTGGATCCACGTATGTAGCCATACGTCATGTCCTTCCCAACTGCCTTGGACCGCTGATTATTCAGGCGTCGATCAGTTTGGGTATCTCTATCATGATCGAAGCCGCGCTCTCCTTTGTAGGGTTGGGCACCCAGCCACCTAATCCATCACTCGGAGGCATGCTCTCCGAAAATAAGGACTTTATGAGGGAGGCTCCCTGGTCGGTCATCGTTCCCGGAGGAACCATCATGATCGTTGTCCTTGGGTTCAACCTGCTTGGTGATGGGATAAGGGACGTTCTGGCCTCCCGTCGTCGCTGATGATTTCTCAGCATGTTAAAAGGAAGAGAGACCATGACGGAAACACAGACTTTATCGGAGAATATTCGAGTTGACGTTTCTCAATCCGCAGCAGTTATCGTTCCGGGTCCTGAAAACTGGCTTGGTGTCTTTCGATTCGTCAATAGCCTTTCGTGGGCTGACTATCCGGTGTTGATCACGGTGGGAACTGGTGATGAAAGTGTCCCACGAGGAGCGTTCGTCATCCCGCTTGGATCAGAGACGGGGCAGTTCGCTGATTCCCGTATTCAGTTTGAAAACCTGATGAACGCATCGAGCCGCTTTGGTGTGAACGTCTCCAGGCTAGCACGGAGTTCCCGTCTGACGACAGTCAAAATCAGGCCTCTAACCGTGGGCATTTATGGCGGAGGCGGTGCTCCGTTCCATCATGCAGCGCTGCTGAAAGATGCCGGGTTTAGGCTTCGCTTCCTGTCGGAAGGTGATGTACGAGCAGGCAGGTTGAACCAGGTAGACGTATTTATTATGCCTGGCGGTGGTGCCCGATCAGTCATGGGCCAGATAGACCCGCTTGGCGTACAAGGCTGTCGTGAAATCGCAGAATTTGTGCGTAACGGCGGTATGTATATCGGCAGCTGTGCAGGATCATACGGTTGCGTCCTCAACGCCGATGAATTCTATGAAGTGTGTCCAACTCAACGTCATTTGCAACTCTTGAACGCCAGATCGGTGCGTGGTGAAGCCCCCCGGGGTCGATATGGATTCCATTCGCCTGGCGTAGGGGTTGTAACGCTATCAAACAGCATGCCTGATCATCCGGTGATGTATGGCATGCCGGAGCAATTCCAGATCGTTCACTATAACGGCCCTGTGTTCGAGGCAACTCCGAGCCGCGAGGTGACAGAGGCCAGTGAGATATTTGGCCTTGCATCCTTCTCTGGATTCGGAAAGAATTTTACACCCTCTGAACGCTTTCATGGCGGTGACACACCAAACCAGCAAACGTTTCTTCATGACTGCATTGATGAAGGACGCTATGCCATCGTTGCCGGCGAATTTGGATTAGGACGAGTAGTCGCTTTTGGCCCTCATCCTGAGTTCGGGTTTGATGTGCCAATGGTTGGCCAGGAACTTCCTGGTCGAATGTTGGTCAATGCCATCATGTGGCAGGCTTGGCATAACCAGGGGGCCATCCAGAACTATCTTACCGAGGGGATATCATATTTCTCGATTCCTCCAACAAATGCATTGGCCCAGGTGGCTGCTGCAGCTCGTGAAGTTGCAGCGGTAACTGAGAAGCTGAGCGCCAGGAAGATCGACAATGCTCCAGAATGGCTGAAGCCTGGGCTCGCAATTTCCACCTTCGGTAAGGCCCCGGAAAAGGTCTGGCAGTCATCACTGGTGCATATTCACCGCCTCTCGGCTTCGATCATCACCTTGGTCGCGGACTTAAGCCGGTCAATCGATAACGCCTTAAATCCATACACACAATCCCAGATTTTGGCGTTGAGAAGGATTGATAAGTTGGCTCTCGACAAGAGGCCGCCAGAATCTGGACAAGATCTGGGCTATCAGGGCGCTATTGAACTTTTGGTGAGGGCTAAACAGCAGTGTCAAAAGGCGCTTGATAACTGGGATGTTGAATTAGGGGAGCCGAAGGGATCCTACGATTTTCCCGACCGTAATCCATATCAGCTTATCGGCGCATCCTACATGTCTGCAATCGGCCATGTCGCCGGGGCTTACCAACTGACCCGAGCGATGTCCGCAGAATGGTCATCGGCAAATCTCTCAGACCAACTTCTGGGCACATTGGATGAGTTAGGGGATGCTCCATAGTCATGGGCTTGTTGTGAAGAGGCCTGAGATACGAACAAATGGGAGGTAGAACCTGAAGGTTAGGGTGAGGCTGGTTCGGAGTTGATATTCAGAGGTTTGCTGGGCGCGGAGCTTGGCGTATCAAAACCTTGAGAGGGAGTTGTAACGTGGACGCAAGCAGCGGGAACAATAGTCGTAAATTCTCATTGAGCAGTCAGTCTACCGAAGTTGAAGAATTGATTCTTGGCGATATTTCACTGGAAACTCCTTGGCCAGTCGTTGAAGAACTCTCCCAATTCGTGAGGCTATCTGGTTCAGAGGAGGAGAGGAGAGCCGTCGAGGTACTGACCTCGCGTCTGTCCGAAATAGGCGTGCCGCACGTTCTTCATGAGCCTGAGTGTTTCATTTCCTGGCCGTTAGCGGCCACTGTGAGAGTGTCGGAAGAGGGTGGGAGGTCATTTTTCGCGAAAACCTCTTCCATGTCTATTTCAACTGATGGGAACGAGCTTGAGGGCGATTTGGTCTACGTTCCGCCTGGAAAGCTTGATGAAATAGATCCGGTGCATACGGTTCTCGATCTCGGGGGTAAGGACTTCACGGGGAAGATCGTGATTGTTGAAGGCCTACCATTGACCAACAATGTGACTGCTGTCGCGGAGTCTGGTGCAATGGCGGGCATTTTCGTTAGCCCGGGCCTGAATATTCACGAAAGCATTTGTACCAACATCTGGGGTACTCCTGATCTGGATTCCATGCATCGCCTTCCAAACCTCGCGGTTGCAGCCGTTAATAGGACTGATGGTGATGAGCTCATTAAGCTGGCGCAGAGAGGTGGTAGGGTCGCTGTATCGACCACACTGGATACGCGTTGGCGAAAGATTCCAGTATTGGTCGCTGAAATTGAGGGCTCCGTTAATCCCGAAGAATATGTACTTCTCAATGGGCATCTTGACTCATGGCACCAGGGGGTAGGAGACAACGCCACAGGGGATGCAGCGATGCTCGAGATTGCTCGCGTCTTCTGGAATCACAGAGCTAATCTTCAGAGGTCTCTCAAGATAGCCTGGTGGAGCGGACACTCTCATGGTCGGTACGCTGGCTCGGCCTGGTATGCGGATGAGTTTGCCATTGATCTGGCAAATAATTGTGTTGCGCAGGTCAATTGCGACTCTCCTGGATGTCGCTGGGCAAACACCTATAACCACCTGTCCTGTATGAGCGAGGCCGCCGATCTTCTTGATGCCACCATCGTTCAAGTTTCAGGCATTGAGCCTCAGACCGTGCGTCCACCACAGGCGGGTGATTACTCCTTCAACCATATTGGGATTAGCTCCTTCCTGATGTTGTCTTCGACGATGTCGGAAGAAAAGCGCGCAGAACTCGGCTACTACCCAGTGGGTGGGTGTGGAGGCAACATTCAGTGGCACACTGAGGAAGATCTCATGGATGTGGCTGATCCAGATATTTTGTTGAGAGACATCCGGGTTTATGCTTCGGCATTGGTTAGGACGCTCAACGCACCGATCCACCCATTCAACTGGCGGCGAACTGTTGGGGAATTCCAAACTACCCTGGATCGTTATCAGAATGCCGCCGGTGAAGTGTTTGACCTTTCACCTGCGTTCTCGGCGCTGGGTAAGCTTGATTCCTTGCTCATCGATTTTTACGGACGCCTTGATGCAGTCTCCGGTGAGGATGCGCGCCACTATAATCGCGCGCAACGACAATTGGGGAGACTCCTTATTCCTGTGAATTACAGTCGTATGGCCCAATTTTGGCGTGACCCGGCTTTGAAAATTCCAGCGTTGCCCGACCTTGCACCAGCACTCAAGATCTCAACGTGGGGCGGTGATGAGAATATGACCAGAATTGCTCGGGCGCACCTGACGCGCGGACAGAATCGACTCGTGTGGGCACTGACTCAAGCGAGCTCCACTGTGGAGCAGGCACTCCTGGCGACAGCTGGAGCCGCTGGGTAGATCACTCAACGCACAATCTAACTGAGATTTTCCTTCAGCATTTCCATTGCCAATTCGTCCCGTGCACGTGAGAATCGGTCCCGTGGTCGAAGTGCATGGGACGAACGAAGGAGTTTGAGGGCTTGGCATAGCGTGAGTTGAGGATGTATCGCGCCGTGGTGAGCCCTCAACCAGGAGTGGGGAAAAGATATGTCAGGGTCGGATGAGGTCAGAATACTTGTAGTGGGTGATTTCATGATCCAGAAGCCAGCAAGTGGATCAGATATCGATAGCGTGCGGACCTTGTTGACCGATGCTGATCTAAGGATTGGCAACATGGATACCGTTCTTTCTCTGGCTGGCCAATCTGGTGAAAAGTTTTCCAGTCTCCGTGGGTTTCCAGAGTCCATCTCGGAAGTAAAGACCATGGGTTTTGACGTGCTAACCCTGGCCAACAATCATGCTATGGATTACGGGCCAGACGGGCTCATGGATATGATTCAGGGTTTCACAAATGTGGGTATGACACCTGTCGGTGCAGGTGCGAACCTGGATTCCGCGCGACGTCCTTTTGTCTTTGAATTGAGGTCGAAGAAGTTTGCTGTCTTTTCATTTGCGTGTACGTTGCCACCAGGCTCTGCAGCCAGAGAGAATTCACCAGGTATAGCGCCCATCCGAGTGCATCAGGCAATGAAGGTCAATACGTCTCTTGCTGCCGAGCAGCCCGGGAGTTCGCTAGGAATTGAGACCTGGGTTGATGAAGACGATTTGGCCGCGACGATCAATGCTATTGAAGAGTTTAATCACAGCGTTGACCATGTGATTGTGGTGGTCCACTGGGGTGTGCCTAAACTGTGGAGAACTCCCATTGATCCGCAAGTGCAGAGCTATCAGTATGAGCTTGGGCATGCCCTGGTAGATGCGGGCGCGGATGTCATCATTGGTAATCATCCGCACGAGGTGCATGCAGTCGAGTATTACAAGGGTGTCCCCATAGCATTCTCACTGGGCAATTTCTGGATTGATACCATCGCGGAACGATCCTGGATGGCCCGTGAATCTATCGGCGTCAGGCTTTCATTTGATGGCGATAGACTGACTTGCGTGGAACTATTACCATTGATGCTCACCGAGCAAGGAATTCCTGAATACGATCCGAACTTTGAATCTTTAGATATCCTACGCATCCAAAATCCTGCTTTGGCGATTGCCCAGCCATCCGTGGATGGATGGTATCGAGTTACACAATCGTCCGACGGCAACTAGCGTTCTGTCACGGCTTGCCGACTCCTGGCCTCGCTGGAGAGAGCTCATGAGTTTCCCGCGCCCGTGACGTCCATGTGGCAACCCTCGCCCCGACCTGCGCCAGTTTGTGGAGGAGAGGCTGACCGCGACTCTGGAACGCAATTACCCGATTGATCGTCGTCGCCTGCAGCAAGCCGCCACGCGGACAGGCGCGTTGGAGCCTCCGTCTGGTGGCCGATGAGTTGCTCCAGCTGAACGTGGTGGAATCCATCGCCTACGAAACAATCCGCCGCACACTTAAAAACGCGGCAAAACCGCGCTCCGCAGGAAGAGCGAAACATCACTGCTCCTGCAACCGCGGTTTTGCCGCTCCGAGGGTCAATGAATTCCTTCATTTCCACTAACCTTGTGCCGAACAAAACCTGCTTGATCAACATACAAATGATGATGCGGAAGGCGGTGGCCGCATGGGCCAACCGCCGAATCGCCCCGAATCACACGATTGACGGACAATTCTCGTCCAAAGATGACCGCATCAAACTCCGCCATCTCTACCTGGTGTTTAGCTCGTGACAGACTAGTGTCGGAAGTGGCGACGTCCGGTGAAGACCATGCTGATGCCAGCTCTATCGGCGGCGGCGATGACGTCGTTGTCCTTCACTGAACCTCCGGGTTGGATGACTGCGGTAATGCCGGCGTCGATGCCGCGCTCAATCCCGTCCGGGAAGGGGAAGAATGCATCGCTTGCCATGACCGCGCCGGCTGCATTGTCGCCAGCCTTGCGTGCCGCGATGGCGACGCTTTCAAGGCGATTTGGCTGACCGGCACCAAGACCAACGATGGCGCGGTCCTTGACGAAGATAATCGCGTTCGATTTGACGAGAGGAATGATGCGCCAGGCGAATTCGAGATCGCTCATCTCCCGTGCTGTCGGCTGTTTTTCGGTAACTGTGCGCCAGTTAGCGGTGTCCTCGGCTTCGATATCCGGTGTCTGAACCAGAAGGCCTCCGCCAATCGGCCTGACATCAAGCTCCTGGACACGTTCGTCTTCGCGATTGGGAAGGGTCAGGATCCGCGTATTCTTCTTTTTGAGTACAAGCTCCAGCGCATCAGGCTCATATGACGGCGCGATGATGATATCGAGCTTGATTTTCCTGAGCAGACGAGCGGTTTCCATGTCCACTGGACGGTTCAGGGCGACAATTCCGCCAAAAGCCGAAACCGGATCCCCTTCGAACGCTGCCTGGTAGGCTTCTGCCAGCGTTTCCCGAATGGCCAATCCGCAGGGAACGGTGTGTTTGACGATGCATACGGTGGGTTCGTCGAAGAGCTGTGCAGCCTGCCAGGCTGCGTCGGCATCCAGGTAATTATTGAAGGACAACTCGTCCCCGCTCAGGCGTTCAGCGTTGAGGATGCCTGGTGCGGGATGACCAGCACGCAGCCGCTGGTACGCCGCGGCCTGCTGGTGGGAATTTTCCCCGTACTTCGGGATGCTGACGCGTCTCATCCCCAGCGTCAGTTCCGGAGGGAAGATCTCGGTGCCGTCAGCCCGGAGAAATTCCGCCACGAGTGAATCGTATGTGGAAACATGACCGAATGCCTTGGCGGCAAGGCTGCGACGTTCTTGCGGGGAGATGTCTCCCGTCTTGAGTTCGCCCAGCAGGCGATCGTAGTCGGATGGATCGGTGAGAACGATGACGGAGGCGAAGTTTTTGGCGGCGGCCCGGACCATCGCTGGACCGCCGATATCGATTTGCTCGATGATGTCGATATCCTGCAGGCCTTGCTGCTGCAGTGTGGCCTCGAACGGATAGAGGTTGCTCACCAGGATATCAATGGCGGTGATGTCGAATTCCGCGAGTTGTGCCATGTGGTCAGGTACATCGCGCCGGGCGAGAAGCCCACCATGAATACGGGGGTGCAGCGTTTTCACCCGACCATCCAGCATTTCCGGCGATCCGGTGACTTCAGCCACGGAGAGAACCGGCAGCCCGGCGTCCTCCAGGGCTTTTGCCGTGCCCCCACTGGAGACGAGTTCGTACCCAAGAGTGTGTAACTCCCTTGCGAAAGATACGATTCCAGTCTTGTCGTAAACGCTGAGGAGAGCTCGCACGAGGAATATCCTTTCGGCAGCGATCGTCAGGAGCCGTGGCAACGGTTCCAATCTTCGACATTTGCCTGCATCTGTTTCACATGAATATGGAGATGGTCGGCGTACACGGTCAACCAGTCGTTGACAGTGTACCGCCCGGTGTCGGTATGTGTACCGGTCGCGGCCCATTGCGTGGGGGTGAGCATGGTCAGCAATGCGTATGTCCAGGAACGCGTTGCATCTATGACGGCGAAGGCGACATTAGCTGGCAGGCTCTGGTAGCCAAGTCTGGAAGCCCATGCATCCTGATCATAGCCAGGGATGATCGGTTCCGGTTCGGCCACCAGCATACGTAGTCGTGACGCTCCGTTCATTTCAGCATCTGCACAATGACAAATGATTTCGTGGATGGACCATTCATCAGGTGCCGGGCGCCAGTTTCGCGCATCGATGGGCGTTTCAATGTAGGCTGCGCGGAGTAATGTCGGCCCTTCCTGATAGCGCTGAATCAGCGCGGCCCGTTTCTCCTCATCCATGATGTTCTTGCCTCGCTCCCGGGTTGACAGCCCGGTTTGCTCCCATGTGCTCAGGTCGCGTCCCTAAAAGTTGGGCGGGACATCAGCATTATCTGCGCACAGTAGTGGATAGATTCCGTGATATCCTACTGTTTTCGTCGGATATGTGGTATCACTAACATCGTCACGGGGGAGGGGTTCTCCCGATCAGCGTATCGTTCAGGAGAAGCATAGATGAAGTACGGGTTGGATCGACGACAATTGGTGAAGGTGTCGGCTGCGGGCGCTGTTGCCGTTGCCGCAGGCAGCGCGCTCACATCGGCCCTGGTTGTGGCACAGGATGCCACGCCAGACGAGGCTGCCGCTCCGGTCTACGGTACAGAGGCTGGGCCAGGCGACGGCGAGTTGACGGTGACGCATGCCCAGGGTGAGACGGTGGTGTCGTTGAGCCCGGAAACCGTGGTGAGCTACGACATTGCCAGTGTGGATACCCTCCAGACATTGGGTATTGCCCTGGCGGGCCTGCCGGAAGTTTCCGGTGCGGATGGAATCATCGACACCGAGGGCACTAAGGTTGTCGGGTCGTTGTTCGAGCCGGATTACGAGAAGATCAACGAGATGCAACCGGACCTGATCATTGTGGCCGGGCGATCCGCAGCCGTATTCCCCGACCTCAGCGATATGGCACCGACGATCGACCTCTCCTTCCAGTCTGACGATTTCGTTGGGGGCATGGACGCCAATACGCGGGTCCTTGGCTCCATCTTCGAGAAGGACGATGAGGTCGAGACCGCGTTGGAGGCCATTCATACGCGTGTTGCCGATATCCAGGAGATGGCCAGCAGCGTGACATCCGGATTGGTCGTGATGGTCACCGGTGGTGGCGTGACGGCGCTCGCCCCTGAGACCGCACGTGCCGGACGTGGTGCACTGGTCTACCAGACGATGGGCATCAAGCCCCCGCTGGAGGACCTGGAAGAAGCCACTCATGGTGAGCCGATTTCGTTCGAGTTCCTGCTGGAGCACGATCCGGAATGGCTGTTTGTGATCGATCGTGATGCGGCTACGGGAACCGAGGATGCC
>Ga0182745_1000799_pt1 | contig 32414 bp, 26 predicted proteins | sample eDN3rd30CKraftBY_FD_128523 | JGI IMG/M metagenome (GOLD analysis project Ga0182745, IMG submission 128523) | Enriched backyard soil microbial communities from Emeryville, California, USA - eDNA 3rd pass 30_C Kraft BY (version 2) (version 2) | ecosystem: Environmental > Terrestrial > Soil >... | reverse complement strand
TGGTGCGTCGATTCCAACCGTTTGTCGGAGACCTCCATATTTTCACATGCGTGAGCGTCAGGACTTTCAGTCCGTAGCTCACGCCATGAACCTACCGACTTCAGTCGGTAGACCCGGTCAGTTTCCGGACCAGTTCCGGGGGAGTTGGAGAGACCAGACTTCGTTCGTCAAGGGAGGAGTCATGCCTCCTGCGACGTAGATCCGGTCCTGGAACACGAACGCGGAATGTTCGTGCCGTTCCTTCCAGATGTGACGGGTTTCCAGTTTCTTCCATTCGCGACCGTTACGGGAATACCAGATGTCATCCCAGTTTTTCGCGGGATGATTGGACCAGCCGCCGATCACCCACATGTGATCGCGATAGACGACCGACGAGAACCAGAGCCGTTCATGCCAGGGGGCCTCAGCGGTTTCCTGCCGCCAGTTGACTCCGTCAGCAGAACTCCAGACGTCCCGCAAGGCGAAATAGTCCGGGACATAATTCCCGCCGCCGAACAGATAGATGCGGCCATTCAGTACGACGGCCTGATGATAGGCCCGGGGAGACCACGCGGCGCTTTCAGTGACCAGTTTCCAGGTTTTCCCATCCTCAGATGCCCAGACGTCGTTTTTCAAACTTTTTGAATCTCCGAAGTAATAATTCTCCGAGCCGCCGAGAATCCACATTTTCCCTTGAAACTCGACAATCGCCGCCGCCAGTCGCGGGGACCACTCCGCCTGTTTCGTCTCTTGCTTCCATTCCTTTCCGTCGGTCGACGACCAGACTTGATTGCCGGCGGAATGGTCGGGAAGGCGGCCGTTATACCAGCCTCCCATCATCCACATCCGGTCTTTGAAGACGATGGACATCGGGAGATCGCTGTGAATCCATGGAGCTTCGCGCTCGACCAGCCGCCAATTTTTTCCGTCTGCTGAACTCCAGACGTCCCGCGGGGGAGCACTGAAGGAATCATGCCAGCCGCCGAAGATCCACAACCGGTCTTGAAAGACCACTTCTCCTTGAGAATCCCGCGGCCGCCATTCCGCCTGTTCCGTGACGCGAACCCAATCTCCTGCCGGCGTCTGAGCATGGGCCGTCCGATCCAGAAAGATTCCCATCGAGAGCAGGCCGTACATTGCCAGACGGACCGCTTTGATCATGATCGATTCCTTGTCTGTTACAAGAGAAAGAGTCTGGACGACCTCTCCCTCTTCGACGGAGGTCCGTCAGGAGAGCGCCATGGTCCTGCCAGAGAGACATCTCCCCTGTCTTTTCGAGATCCCCTCGAAAAATGAATCCGATCTGAAAATTTTGTAATTTTTTAGTGATACAAGGGTGTGTCTGGACGCACCACGAACGTCAAATCGGGTTTCTTGTCGAAAACATCTCCTGTGGACAGTGAGGCCAGTTTCCAGTGAAACGGTGCTTTACTACCGGTCACTCAAACAGATTCGTATAAAGCTTGGTTCTGAATTCCTGCCATTCCTTGCGTTCGTGGCCGTTGTTGTTGCGTTCGACGAGTTCGGCGGTCCATTCGTCCATGCGGCGCAGGCGGTCGGAGACGATGCGAATGACGTTCACCGCGATCTTATGCGCTGCGGAGGGGTGTTCCAGACGGAGTTGTTCGTAATCGTCTGCCATCAGCCGGATCGTTTCGACATGGTCGACCGCTCGGACCGATGCGGAATGAGGGACCGGATGGAGGAATGACATCTCCCCGAAAACGTGACCCGGATCGAGAACGGCCAGGCGACTGTCGAGTCGCTGGCCATGTTTGAGAACCTCGCAGGTGCCAGTCAGCAGGATCCACAACCCGTGATACATTTTTCCTTCGGTGAGGATTTCTTCCCCTGCTTTGAATGCTTCAAATGTCACGAGTCGCAGACAGGCTTGCAGTTCTCCCTGAGTGAATCCGACAAGGAGCGGGCAGCGCTCCAGAACGGAGTCGAACTTGGTCAGGGTGTCCGCCGGGGTGCATTCTTGCATGGCTCTGTTCTTTCCTGTTAGTTGGACTTTCGCACTTTTCGTGATGAAGCAGAGAAGACTCACGCAAAGTCGCCAAGGCGCAAAGTTCAGGATCAACCCGTTCTCTGCGATTGTCCCTGATTGGACGACTCGAAGTCTTCAACTGCAATGCAGCAATGAATGATCACATCCTTTGAACAACGTCAAACGTGGTAAATTCTCAACTTATTTTTCTCTGATCTGTCTTCCTGGTGACTTGAGCCGGGACGCCATGAATTCAAATCTATCTTTGAACCAAAACCCTTTGCGGCTTTGCGTGAGTCTTCTTTCTGATCCTGTGAAGAGAGATGTTCGTTTTACAGGATCAGGACTCCTGGCGTGTGCAAAAAGTCTGTCAGACCCGGTCATTTCTGTGATCGCAATCTGAAAAAAGTGCGAAAGTTGAGTTTAGATCCCTGCCAGAACGGTGGCGCGGCCGACGCGGCCGATTCCCAGAACATAGGCCGCCGTGCGAAGGGGGATGTTCTTTTCGCTGGCCACTTTCCAGACCCGATCGAAACTTTCGGTCATGGTTCGTTCCAGTCGATTACGGACTTCGGTCAACTCCCATTTGAAGTGTTGCCGGTTCTGTGCCCATTCGAAGTAACTGACGGTGACTCCTCCGGCATTTGCCAGAATATCGGGAACAACAAGAATCTCGTTCTTTTCAAAAATCGCATCGGCGTCCGGATCGGTCGGGTTGTTTGCGGCTTCGACAATCAGTCGGGCACGAACGTCGTTGGCGTTTTCCCGGGTCAGGACCCCGCCTAACGCCGCCGGGATCAGAACATCCACATCCCAGGCGAGTAGCTCTGCATTGGAGATGGATTTGGAATCCTGAAAGCCGACGATTGTTTTTGCTTCGGCAACATGTTTGAGTAACTCGGGAATGTTCAGTCCGTCGCGGTTGGCGATTCCGCCATGCTGATCCGCGATGGCGACGATTTTCGCTCCCATTTCATGAAGAATCCGTGCGGCATGGCTCCCGACGTTGCCGAATCCCTGGATGGCGACAGTTGCCCCGGAGACAGAGCGTTTCAGCCGACTGAGGGCGGCTTCGGTGACGATCGCGACTCCCCGCCCGGTCGCTTCTTCACGGCCATCGGCTCCATGGAGTTCGACCGGCTTTCCAGTCACCACGGCGGGGTTGAAGCCGTGATACTTTTCGTACTGGTTCATGATCCAGGCCATTGTCTGGGCGTTGGTTCCCATGTCAGGGGCCGGGATATCGGTATCTGGACCGATGACTTCGTGAATGGCGTCCACGAATTTACGGGTGATTCGTTCGATTTCCCTGATGCTGTACTGCGAGGGATTGATCGCGATTCCCCCTTTGGCTCCTCCATACGGAATGTTGACGACCGCGGATTTCCACGTCATCAGTGAGGCGAGTGCCAGGACTTCATCGCCGTCCACTTCGGGATGGTAACGCAAGCCCCCTTTCATTGGCCCTCGGGCTTTGTCGTGTTGAACGCGAAATCCGATGAAGGTGGCAATCTGGCCATCATCCATCTCCAGAGCGATCTGCACTTTGATTTCGCGAACCGGCGTCTGGAGCAGGGTTCGCATGTTCTGCGACAGATCCATGACGTCTGCCGCCTGATTGAAATAGCGTTCTGCCGATTCACTTGCGTGCATCTCGAAACCTCTTCTCTGGCGCAAGAACAGATGGTTGTTCAATCCGTTGATTTTGCTCGCTTTGAAACTCAGTACTGCAATTCTACGCCGCAGTCGTCATTGTGGCGATCCCATTTCATCAGGCAATTTCTGCGGTGTGATGAGAAAGAGTGTCAGGTTGCCAAAAAAGCATGACAGGTGTGTCTGTTGTCTCGTTCCTCCAGAGATGACTGCTATGATGCCGTTTATTGGTGATTTGATGTCATCGCGCGGGATTCTCCGCGGAAGGAATATGAAAAGAACATTGATCCCACATGGTCTGGTTCTTTTCACGCCCCACCTGATCCCACTGATTCGGGAAACGAGAACATGCCGAAATTGACTGTTGAAGGGTTTGGAACGTTTGATGTTGCTGAAGGAAAGCGACTGGTGCTGGCCCTCACTGAGGATGCCAAAGTCGACCAGCTTCATGCTTGTGGCGGCAAAGCCCGATGTACGACCTGTCGGGTTGAATTTCTCGAAGGAGAACCAGACAAAATCGCAGCCGCAGAACAGGCGGTTCTCACCGCCAAGGGAGCAACCGGTGTCCGCCTGAGTTGTCAGATTGCCTGCGATCATGACATGACCGTACGGGCGATCAGTCGTTTTGAAGGGAGCGGTCGCAAAGATGCCGGCAGCCCGGTCTCTACCGAAATTGAACCGGCTCCGGAGTGGATCACAAAGTCCTGATTGGGGGAGTCACATGGATTCCGCGAGTTTCGTCAGGTGCAGGAAGACGGAATCGGCCAGCGCTTCGGGGTGATAGCCTCCTTCCAGCAGACTGACGATTCTTCCTCCGCATTCGGCATCGGCAGCGGCGATGACCGATTCGGTCAACAGACCGAAGTGTTCTGTCTCCAGTCCAAGTGAACCGATCGGGTCAAGACGGTGGGCATCGAAACCGGCGCTGAGGAGAATCAGTTCCGGTTTCATCCGTTTTGTTGCGGCGTCGAGAGTTTTCTGGAACTGGTCAAAATACTCTTTGAAGGGGGTTCCCATGCTGACGGGAATGTTCCAGGTGGTTCCGAGTCCGGCACCGGATCCAGTTTCTTCTCTGGCACCAGTGCCCGGGTAGAACGGAAAACGGTGAATCGAAAGGAACCCGACACTCTCATCTTCGTAAAAAATGTCCTGAGTGCCGTTTCCGTGATGAACGTCCCAGTCAACGATGAGAATTTTACCTAGTTCGCAGCGTTTCTGGGCGTGTCTCGCGGCGATGGCGATATTGTTGAACAGGCAGAATCCCATGGCCCGGTGGGGGAGAGCATGGTGTCCGGGAGGACGAAACAGGCAGGCGGCGTGAGATTCGTGACCAGTGAGGACCTGTTCGACGGCACTGCATGCGGTTCCTGCGGCCTGCAATGCGACGTCATAAGATCGGGGAGAAACTCGGGTATCGGGATCAAGTTGACCGCCGCCACTTTCTGCAAGCGTTCTGGTCTTGTTAATCATTTCTTCAGAATGAACGGCTTGAATGGCTTCCAGCGATGCCGGAACAACGGTTCCCAGACGAGACAATTTTAAGAGGTCAGTTCCAGCCAGTTTCCGGTCAATGGCCTGAAGCCGTCCCGAATTTTCCGGATGCGAACCGGTGTCATGTTCCTGAAAGAGGGAATCGGTAAAGAGCAGCATTGTCTGTTTTCCTCGAATCACAGAGGTGGAAATCGACTGGCAATTCTTCAATACGATTGTTGGGACCGGGAAAACAAGTTCAAACGGGATAATCGAACGGGAAGGCTTTCGTGCCACGAACCCCGGTCGGAATGTCGTGAAATCCTGACGCCGCTTGACAGTTCTTTTCCGACCATGGTAGTTTTTCAGTCTTGAGGGATTTTTTGAAGGGGACTTTCAGGGGCTGATCGGCTTTGATCTGATGCATTTTTTGCTCAGATGGGAGTCGAAAAGAAGGTCTGACCGGAGAAGCATTCCTCTGATCAATCACTTCGCCTGTATCCGTATCTCCGGATACGATATCCATCCTGCATGACAATACTGAAGATTCACCGCGCATGACTCAGCCAGGTTTGTCATCAGCCGTCGAAGTCCAGAAGGGGATCGACTTGTTTTCGATGAAAAGTCGTCACGTTCTGACACACCTGCTATTGTTGGCAGGGTTGGGGATCAGTCTGCTTGTTCCGCAGTCGCTTGCGGCTCAGGATGCCTGGAAATCGCCGGACTGGTTGATGACTCCGGCACAGACTGTCGAGTTCGGCAAGCGGGAATACCTGAAAGTCAAAGGGAATTTCCGAGCAGCGACACTCTCTGGAGAACAGGCGCGACAGGTTCGCACGATTGTGCATTACTATCTGTCGCAGCTGGTTCACAATTCTGACTCCGACATGGTGAAAACCGTCGACAAGTTTTTCCAGTCGGAAATGTCTTCGCTGACCTCTCCGGCGGCCCGACAGGTGCTGATGGAAGAAGTGGCGGCAAAAGTGCCGGACCTGCTGAACCATCCGAAAGACCTCGTGCGATATAACGCCCTGTCGATGGCGGTTCAGTTGAATGTGCGTCCGGGGCGTGTGGTGAATCTGGAAGAGATCCCGGCGGTTCCATTCGCTCCCGCCCATAAGATGCTGATCCCGGTCATTAAAGATAAAGATCAGCAGATGGCCTGTCGGATTCTGGCGGCCAAAGGCCTGGCCCGAATCTGCAAGGATGGAGATGGAACCCCAAGCGCGCCGGATCGTTCCGATATTGCCCAGGCGGCAGTCGACACGTTGAATGCGATTCCGCCAAGTAAAGATGATGGCATCTGGTGGTTTCGCAGTAAGCTGATTGAAGTTCTGGGAAGTGTTGATCGCATTGATAATATCTCTACCCAACCGATTGTGATTGAAGCGTTGTTGGACGTGATTACCAATCGAAATGAACGTCCGTCAAATCGGGCGCTGGCGGCCCAGTCGATTACGCAGTTGCCATTTACCTCGACGACGAACGTTCCGCTGATCACGGATGAAATCATGAAGCTGCTTGGGGAGTTCAGCACCGCGTTTTTGAGAACCCCGACAGCGGCTCAGGGATGGCATGAACCGTTCGTACGTTTGTATCTGGCGTTTCGTCCGGCAACGACCCGTCAGGCAAAAGAGCTGAAATGGGGACTTCTGTATCAGGTGGAACGACCTGGTTTGTCTTCCCATGCTGCTTATGTGAAGGGGGCCTGGGCGGTTGCGTTTCCGATCCTGCGTCCGTTCATTGAAAAAGGGCCAACGCCTCCCGTACCGAATGACGTCAAAGCACTCACGGAATGGCTGAATAAAATCGAACCGGCCAATCGTAAGGTGGTCCCCAACGGCAAAGAGTATTCCGCCAAGGTTGCGGTTGTCGTCAAGGACGCCGGGGGAGAGTAGTGGTGTGCCCGGCCTGAAGTTGAGTATTGATTGAGAGTGTTGCCCGATCAGTTCCGCGGCTCGTTGGCCGCTCCCGTTTCGATTCGTCAATCCGACCGAATATTAAGAATGGATGCAACGTAGTGGGGACCGATATTGTCAGTCTGCAACGGCATGGGGAAACACTGGTCGTTGTGGCGACCGGTGGAGTTGAGAGCCTGCGATGGGAACTCATCGAACAGGCCGCCGGAATTGTGCTTGACCCCATTCGTCAACTTAAAGCTCCCATGGTGGTCTTTGATTTGTCGAACGTCACCTATTTTGGTTCCGTCTTTATGGCGCTGCTGGTGCGCTGCCATAAGATGGTGCGTCTTCAGGGAGGTGTGATGGTGCTGTGTGGCGTCCATCCGCTGGCCCGCGACCTGCTGCATACGACGGCACTCGATACGCTCTGGGCGATCTACGACACTCAGGAGCAGGCGCTCGAAGCGATCGGGACATAGTGTGTCCGGGGTTTCCTGCTGTGGACTCTTGCGGTGATCTGGCCTGTCCTGGTGATGCGCAGGGATGTTGCTTGTTTTAAAATGGGAAACACGTTAGCGGTCTGAAGTTGGCCAGGCCCCTTCTGCTGATGGTGAAGAGTTTTTACCGCCAAGATCGCGAAGGGGGCGGAAATCACGAGTGGGTCATCTCCTCCGGTCTGTCTGTCTGTCTGGTCAAAATGGCCTGAATACGTGTTGAAAAAACCACGAATCGAACGAATCACACGAATGAATCAGAGTAAGATTCCAGACAAAAGATTCGTCAGATTCGGCTCATTCGTGGTTCGCTCTTTCTTGGCGTCCTTCGCGTCTTTGCGGTAAAATTTCTCTTTGCAATTTGAACAGACTTCATTCCGCAAAAGTGTTACTGAAATGGGCAGATTCCGGGAAGGCGAAGCTCTTGCTGAACCGCATGGAAGATGACGTGATCTCTTTGATTGCGACTCGACTGGAACCTCCCCCTCCCGGGCCATCTTCAACAAAGCAAAAGCCCTGGGTGATGCAGAGACTCTCTCGACACAATCTTGCTGTTGTGTCATCCTTTCCTGTAACGCATCCCTCTCTCCACGATAGAAGGATGTTATTGGAATCTCTCTCATTTTGAATGCCTGATAAGGCTTCAGCAGGACAGGTCAGAAAGATGCTCTCGCGCCCAGAACGGAATGAAACGTCCGGTAAACGTCGTCTTCGGATGGCTCCCCCCAATGTGTCGGAAGAACAAACACTTCCCACGGAGCATGAACCGGATCACACAGGAACCGCGAGATACATCGAAGAGATCAAAGAGACTGCCGACAAGTTCTCCCGGGACCATGCAACTGTCGGCGATCTGAAACTGGTCAGTCGGGCGTTACGGGAACTGCGTTACGCCTTCAAGGTGTTTACCCCGTATCGTCGTGACCGGAAGGTGACGGTGTTCGGTTCCGCCAGAACAAAGCCGGAGCATCCCGCGTATCAGTCGGCCGTTGAATTCGGTCGACATATGGCCGAAGCGGGCTGGTACGTTGTCACCGGAGCGGGACACGGCATCATGGAAGCCGCACATGTGGGAGCCGGTCGGCAGATGTCGATGGGGCTGAACATCATACTTCCGTTCGAGCAGTCCTCGAATTATGTCATCAGCAAGGATGAGAAGCTCGTTAACCTTCGCTACTTCTTCACACGGAAGCTGATGTTCGTGAAGGAAGTGCATGCCATCGTTGTCTTTCCCGGGGGATTCGGCAGTCAGGACGAGCTCTATGAGGCGCTGACTCTCATTCAAACCGGAAAACGGGATTTGATGCCGATCGTCTGTGTTGACGAACCGGGAGGATCCTACTGGAACAACTGGCTGCAGTTCATCAAAAGCAGTCTGCTGGAAGAAGGGTGGATTTCTCCGGCTGACCTGTCGCTGTTCAGGATTACCGATGACGTCGACGAAGCGGTCGAAGAGGTTCTGAAATTTTACTGCGTCTATCACAGTATGCGGTATGTTCGTGACAAACTTTATCTGCGACTGCATCTTGCTCCTGATGCGTCGTTTCTGGACCAACTCAATGAAAAGTTCGGAGGTATTCTTGCCTCTGGAAAAATTGAATTATCCCAATCCAGTGAGTTGGAAACAGGGGATGAACACCTGAGTGATCTGCCGAGACTGGTGATGCATTTCAACCGACGTGATTTCGGCAAGCTCCGGGAAATGATTGACTTCATCAACGAAGAATTGGGGAATTGCCCGTAGCGTTGGCTGTCGCACTCTGATTGTAAGAAAGAAGAGGAGACTCACGCAAAGGCGCTAAGACGCAAAGAAATCAGCATCAAGTGTTCTTTGCGTCTTGGACAATATCCATGATAGAGCGACCACGAATCCTACGAATGAATTGTGATGACACTCTCTGACGAAAGCGCGGAATTCACATAAGACATGGGACAAAAATCTTTGCGTCTTAGCGCCTTTGCGTGAGATCTTTTTCCCTCTTCCCAAGCCGGAGCCTGGGAACAAGGGGAAACGCTTTTGATCAAACCGGCGCGATTTTTGTCTGATTCAAAAAAGTTGGATGACAAGCGGTCTGTGGTTGGGTAAAGTGGACTCCATCGGACGGAGTCTGATTTTCCATGGAGGGAATTTTCCTATGACTCAGGAACTCTATCACCCTGGTCTGAATGGCGTGATCGCTGGCGAGACTGAGATTTGCAAGCTGGATGGCGGCCTGCAATATCGTGGTTACTGCCTGCATGATCTCGCAGAAAAAGCGAGCTTTCTGGAAGTCGCTCATCTGCTGCTATTTGAAGAACTTCCCGGTGAAGAACTGTTCGCCGATTTCGTCAGCGTGCTGGTGGAAGAGCAGGAACTTCCTCCTGTCATCGTGTCGATGTACGAACAGATTCCGGTTCATAATACTCCTCTGGAAGTGTTACGAACCGGAATCGGAATGCTGAGTCTGTTCGATCCACAACCGGGTGAGACATTGCTTCGATCTGGCCATGCGCAGACCATCCGGCTCATGGCCCGGGTGCCGATGCTGATTGGCGCCTGGCACCGGATTCGGCAAGGTCTCCCGCTCCTCGCGCCCAAGCTGAGTCTGAGCTATATCGCCAATGTCTATTACATGCTGACAGGTCAGGTTCCCAGTGCATTATATGAACGGGCACTGGAAGTCGCATTCATTGCCGCGGCGGAACATGAGTTTAACCCGTCGAGCTATGTGTCACGAATCGTGGGGTCGGTGAGAGGGAATCAATACAGTCCGGTGCTGGCCGCTTTGGATACCTTTATCGGAACCCGGCATGGGGGAGGTGACGATCGTTCTCTCGACCTGCTGGCGGAAGTGGGTGATCCGGAACGGGCAGAGGAGTGGATTGCGAGTATCCCTGTCAGCACCAGCCTGCCGGGGTTTGGCCATCCGGTTTATCGTGACTACGATCCGCGCGCCGCGATTATCGAAGTGGAATGTGAACGGCTCGCCAAGGCCTGCGGTCGGACTGATCTCGAACAACTTGCTGACGCCATCGAACGGGCTGTCTGGCAGAACCGCCGCAGTCCTCCCAATATTGACTGGTCGCTGGCGCGCCTGTTTACCTATCTGGAGCTGGACCGGGATCTGTTCCGTCCGTTGTTCGCAACCGCGCGACTGGTGGGGTGGAGTGCTCACGCGCTGGAGCAATGCGAATCGGGCGAAGTCATTCGCCCCCGAGGCCGGTATCGCGGAGCGGAAGACTGCGAATTCGAATCGATGCGAAACCGGTCTGAGTGAAAACAGATTCTCAGAACTGACCAAGAATCTGACCGTCGGCAATACGGGCAAGATACTGTCGGGTTTGCAGCCCGATATTTTCTGACAGAAAACGGACTGATCCGTCCGCCAGAACAACGTGAACTCCCCCCGGATGACTACTCCCCGGGTAACCTCCATTCCCGTTGATACCAAATCTCCCTTGAGTTTGGCTCCATGGAGGGTTTGAATACCGACAGCAGCGGAACTCGTTGATTCCAATGAGGGGGTGTTGGAGATTCACTCCAAAGCTGGACCATCCGGTCGAAACCCAGGATAAGGGGTCATGGCTGGGTCTGACGACGTTATCCAAGGTCGTTTCGATCATAGCAACAGTGTTTGAACTGCCGTCTTCAAGGTCTCGCATTCTGCAATTGGAATTGATTCCAAACGCTCCTCGAAGACGTTTAATCTCCTTTCCCCATTGAAAGATAACAGTGCTGCTTCCGTCGTTGTTTCCGCCGTCAGTCATTTGATCGTTTGCACTACTCACGATTGGTCCGCAACTAAATCCGTAACTTGTTTTTGCCGTCAATGGACGCGGGCTGAGTGCCCCATAATCCGAACTTGCTGCGCCTGAGATACAATTGCTCGTGTGATAAATTGGACTGGGATCAGACGGACAAAGCAGTGCCGGCAGCCTTGTGGCCCCCAGGCGGATATTGGCAGCAATTTCGGCCGGGCTTCCCGCCAGAGTTCCTGCGCCTGAGTTGTTGCAGTTAGGACCGCCCAGGTATTGTCCTGTTGCTGCATTGAAATTGAACTGCGAATAAAGGGCAGACTGGTCGAGAAATGGAAGCAGCATCAGATATCCCGTGAAGTTCGTGCGTACTGGCATGGCTTCCACTGTTTCATATCGGCCACCGGGGTTGGCTGTGGCGAACGGGAAGACGGTATGGGTATCGTGATAGTTGTGTAATGCAATTCCGAGTTGTTTGAGATTGTTTTTGCATTGCGACCGCCGGGCCGCTTCGCGCGCCTGTTGAACTGCCGGCAGCAGCAGCGCGATAAGGATGGCGATGATTGCAATCACGACCAGCAGTTCGATCAGGGTAAACCCTTTCCGGGAACGCGCTGGAATTCTGGAGTTCCAATGATGAAGAACAAGACTGGGAGGGATGTTAAATAACATTGATAACACGCTTATCGATAGGATGTGAAAAAGAAGCGATCTGAACTGACGATAAGATACGGCCAACAACATCGTCGTACTGAACAGGTTTTCATCCAGAAGGAAGAACAATTTTCAAAACTCGCCCAGCACCTGACCATCGGCAATGCGTGCGAGATAGCGTCGGGTTTGCAATCCGATGTTCTGAGAGAGGAATCGAACCGATCCGTCTCCCATGACGACCTGAATTCCTCCGACATGGCTGCTGCCGGGCATTCCCCCCTGACCATTCACACCGAACAATCCTGGATTTGCAGCGGTCCACGAATTGTAGCGACAGCACCGGAATTCGTTGATCCCGACCAGAACATGTTGCAGGTTGATTCCGAAGCTGGTCCAACCGGGAGCAACCCAGGTGAGTGGGTTGTGGTTGCTGATTTCATGGTTATTGAGTGTTGATTCCACAATGGCAACAGTGTTTGAACTTCCATCTTCCAGGTCCCGCATCCGTGTGTTGGAATTGATTCCAAACATCGCTCGCATGTTTCTGTTTTCGGCGTTCCATTGAGCAACAGTGCTTGTGCTGCCATCACCATTCCCATCAGTCACCTGGCTGACCGTCATCGCAGCACTGAAACCGTAACTTGCCTTGGCGGTGAGTGGTCGCGGGCTGAGTGTTGTGTACCCAGAACCGCCACTGGCCGAGACACACTTTGAAGTAAACGTGGCCGGGCTGGTGTCTGAAGGGCAAAGAAACGCCGGGATTCTTGTTGCTCCCAACCGGATGTTCTCGTTGATTTCCGTCTGTGTTCCGGCGAGTGGTATGGTTCCCGTCGTTCCGCAATTCGCACTTCCCTGATAAAGCCCGGTGGCGGCGTTGAAGTTGAACTGTGAATACAGAGCAGACTGATCAATAAATGGCAGCAACATCAGGTATCCGGTGAAGTTTGTTCGCACCGGCATGTTTGCTTCAGTTGCATAGTTGCCGCCTGGATTGGCCGTGGCAAACGGGAAGACCGTGTGGGTGTCGTGATAGTTGTGTAAGGCGATTCCGAGTTGCTTGAGATTGTTCTTGCATTGTGTCCGACGGGCGGATTCACGTGCCTGTTGAACTGCGGGAAGGAGTAACGCAACAAGGATGGCAATGATCGCGATCACGACCAGCAGTTCAATTAATGTGAAACCATGCATCGACAGACGTGGTGCTTTGATCTTCTGAGAGTGTGAATTTGCCATCTTGCCCCTTTATCACAATTGAAAAATTCAGAAGAGAATAATCAATCAACGTCAATGAGAAAGCTGATCCAAGTTTTGGTCGCAAACGAAATAACGATCGACAGGATTTTTGCGTCAGAACGCTTTTTATTTGCAAAAATGCCGATACGATTGGAAATCCTATCAGTGGTTTTCTATTTGTTCCAGTCGGAAAGTTCAAAATATGCCATCTCAGTCTGGTCGAAGTTATGGCGTTCCCCTCGCGGTGCTTGCGGTTTTTGTGTCACTGTTGACGGCAGCAGGATGCAAGAGGGGGACCGGCGATTATAAGACAGTCCCGGTCAGCGGTATTTTGACTTGTCAGGGGAAACCGGTGGCGAAAGTTCAGGTGATCTTCTCACCACAACCGGGGGCGGGGCGTCCAGCAAGTTCGCCGGGCCGCTCCGCGATGGGAGAGACGGACGCCAATGGAAAGTTTGTGTTGTCGACCTACGGAATGAACGACGGTGCCATTCCGGGAACGCATGACGTAATGATTCTGCTGATGGACGACCCAGAGCGGCCAGCACCGGCTGCATCCAAGAAGAACATTGCCCCCTGTCTGCATGAAACCCGGGTGATTGAAGTCAAACGCGGGATGGCAGAAGTCATTCTGAATCTGGGGGAATGATCACGCGGACATCTTCAAAACCGATTGAGACGGATGTTTCCTCAGAGATCCAGCCGGGCCCAGTACAAGCGTTCGCGGTCGCCGCGGTTGCGGACGTCGGTCAGCATGGCTTCGATCGAAGGCTTGATGTAGTCGCGATAGACCGAGCGGCTGTTGACGTTGACTTCGCAGCGGTAGTCGAAATTGAAGATCTCCGGGGTCAGCCAGATTGTGGTCGCTTTTCCTGGGTGAGAGATCGTCATACGGACTCCCACCGTTGGACCACCTGGGGAAATATGGGCTTTATACGATCGGATTGTCGGTAAGCGTGGCGCTGCGGCGTTCCATTCAATTGCCGGGAAATGGTGATCGGAAAGCCCTTTGGCCTGCATCCAGTAGAAGTGGTTGTCCGCGATTCGGAGCGTGCCGGCATCCCATGTCGTGACCTCTTTTAACGACATTCGGCGCTGATTCTGCATCCATTCGAAGATGCGTTCCTGTTCTTCTGCATAGGATTCGAATCCTCGTGATTTATATTCGCAGTAAACCAGATTCTGTCCCCGGCGCATCATGTCATTCAGGAAGACGGCATTGGTTTCCAGAAGATTGCGGTCACGCTCTCCGGCGACGATGTACCAGGCATCAAACGGGGCGTTGCGACGATAGGCTCGGCCGATGATGGCTCCGTTTCCATTGATCGGAATCACCCCGGCGAATACTCCGGGATTGGACATCGAGACATCGAAACAGGCATCTCCTCCCATGCCGTGACCGGTGAGAAAGATGCGGTCGGAGTCGACCCGATATCGTTTCCGAACATGGTCAATCGAGTGGAAGATGGTTCGATGGTCGATTGCACCGGGATTATGGACCACCGCATCGTCCGGGCAGTAGTGCGGGGCAATGACAATGTAGCCCCGGCGTTGTGCCCAACCGGGACGAGACTGGTCTCCGGCCCAGAGTCGAATGGCGGATTCATAGCTGTTTCGCTCACTGCGCAGAACAACCAGTACCGGATATCGGTGGGCCGGGTTGTACTCCGGGGGGAGCATGATCGAATACTGAATTGCCGGGACGTTGCCGGTTTCAGGGATCTCCACCTGTGTCACGGTCCCCGGTTCAGGAACAACTGGATTGTTCGGCAGCGGTAAGTGACGCAGCATCGTTGCCACTCGCTGAATGTTGATGGACTCGATGCCGGAGAGTTCTTTGAGAATTTCCTCGTCCCGGAGTGGGTTCTGTTCGGTTCTCAGATATTCCAGAATCTGAAACCGGGCGTCCCAGAGACGAATCGCTTCATCCAGACTGGTGACGGCCTGATCGTTGCCGAGCACCCAGCCGGAATAGGCCAGTGCCAGCTTTTGATCGGCAGGAAGGGTGTTGTCTTCAGAGACGCGGAGGAATGGTTCAAGTCGCTCCATCAGTTCGTATTGCAATTCATCCAGAAGGATGGCACGCATGCTGGTGAGGCGTCGAGCCTGTTCTTCAGAAACTTCCGCTTGAAGGACATCCAGGAGCATGATGACCTGATCCCGGGCCTGCAATGCCTGTTCGTAGTCATGAAGCACGTCCTGCGCACGCTGAGAAACATCGGAACTGATGCGGCCCATCGGAAACTGTCTTGCGAAGTACATGGCCAGTTGATGCTGTCCGGCCATCTGACGCCGTTCAATCTCCCCTATGGCCCGTCGGGCAATCAGTTCTTCCAGTCGAATCTTGTATTCTTCACACCAGTCATGCAGGTCCGGGAATCGCTCGGAAATCAGTCGCAGCTCTTCCTGAGCCTGCTCGTAAAGTTGTGACTGTACATAGAAGAGAACGGCGGCCTTGCGTTCGGCGGGATCGTCCCGATTCGAGGTTTTCCCGATGTAAGAGGTCAACACTTCCGGGGGAATCGTACGGGTGTCGATTTTGTATTCCCAGGCATGTGTGGAGCTTTCAAGGAGACCGTAATCCGGGCGGATTTCCGACAGAGCCTGAGTGACGGGAACCATCCCTTTCGGAGTGGCGAGTGTCACCGTACGGCGACCGAACTCGTTGAAGGGCTCAATCTTTGCGAATGAACCGACGGTCGAAAAATCGACCGTACGTCCTTTTCTCTCCTGCTTCATTTTGAAGGAGACAATTGCCCCCAGATCGGCGACCTCTTCATTCGCCTGCACCTGTTTCATATGGACAAAGTAGCGGCGAACACCATCATCGATCACCCAGAACGCGGTACTCGGAACGGGACCCCGGTTGTTGTCTCTGGTGGTGGAATTCGTCATGCCACCGACGCGAAAGGCGGTGCCACTGAGTCGCAGGCCGTTTTTCAGAATGACATCATCGGCACAGACCATCACCGGCAGGCTGAGGAACAGAACGCCGAGAACGATTACACCGTGAATCATTCCCCACGCTTGGACTAAACGTGAGGAATGGCGTCGTTCTGAGACCTGGGTGTTTGGGACCATATCATGTCAGATCGGTCAAAGGGCCCCGTTTACAGAAGTCGGCGTTTCCGAATTTCTCGATATGGTGTCCCATGCCATGGGCAAGTGACATCAGCAACCGGTTGTGTGGTGTTCGTTTGAAGTCGAGTCCCCGACCCATTTTGAAGTCGAGTCCGTTCCCGACGAGAACGAACGGAATGTTTTCGAGTGTATGGGAATTTCCTTCCCCAAGCTCATTCGTCCAGACGACAGTGGTGTTGTCGAGCAGGGACCCCTGTCCCCCCGGTTCTGGGGTTTCGTCCAGTCTTTTGACGAGATAGGCCAGTTGCTCACAGTACCAGCGGCAGATCTTCGTCAGTTTGACCTGAGCATCTTCGTTCGAGTTCGGTTCGTGCGAGAGAGTGTGATGGTTTTCTTCGATCTCCAGCCACTTCATGCGGGCCTGACCGACCGAATGGGTAAACTGCAACGTGGCCACGCGAGCGAAGTCGGCGGTGAAGCTGTTCACCATCAGATCGATCTGCATCTTTGCCAGTTGTGGCAGGTTGTCGTTGGCGACAATGACGCCGGGGTCGAGTTCCGGAACCGCGTGGGAGTTGGGCATGTTGCTGGTTGCGGCCAGTTCCTGCTCCAGTTGCCGGACGAAGCTGGCATGTTCTTCCAGAAGTAGCCGATCCTGTGCGCTGACCAGAGATTCCACCCGTTTCAAATCTTTGGTGACCACATCGAGAACACTTTGGAGGTTCTCACGATCTTTCACGTTGCCGTACAGCTTGTTGAACATCTGGTACGGGTTGTCGATCGGGGTGATCGGTTTGTTCCCACCAGCATAGACCATACGGGTCCAGGTGTCGGCACGTTCCGGAACGACCACACCGAATTCGAGTGAACCGAATCGGGTTTGTGTTTCCGCACGACTCTGTAGAAAGTTCTTGATTTCCTGATCGATGGAAATTCCACTGGCCCAACCGGCCGGAGTGTGACTTCCCCCCTGAATATTGCCGGGGAAGAGTTCAATCCCGGTCAGCAGACACCCCATGCCGCGCATGTGATTGTCGCCGTCGCCGCGGATTTGGTCGCTGACGCCGTTCAAAACGAGCGTGCGGTCTTTGTATGGATCGAGCGGAGCCAGAATTTCCTTGAACGCGGTCAGTTCCCCAGCTTCATCCGGCCAGAAGTTCTTGCGAACGACGCCGTTCGGACTGAACATGATCACAAGGCGTTTTTTGCGACCGGCGGCGTTCTCAAACCCCAGACTGGGCAGATTGCAGATAAACGGAAAGGCGGCGGCACTCAGTCCGAATTGGCGCAAAAATTCACGGCGGGTGGAATTGTATCGCATGGAACACCTTTGTTGCGGGTGTGCGTTTCTGGAAGGAGGGGAAGTTGAAAAATTCTAAATTCTAAGCACTAAGAACCAAAAAGAAGGGGAAATTTTGAACTTGTTTGGTTCTTAGAATTTCGTATTTAGAATTTTCTCCCACTCTCCTGCCCATTTTTTTGATGCACACCCCCCTGTTACTGGCGGGTAAGTGGCAGTTGAGCCGTCTGGCTGTCACGTATTGAATTCTACCGTTGTCTGCATCCTCAGGGGGAGGAAGAACTCAGTTTTTCTCCAGCATTGGCCTGAGTTTTCTTCAGTTCCTGCATTCCCAGAGCAGACGTCACGGCAATTTCTGTCATCAGTTTTCGGACGTTACAGTTGTTCTTCGTAAAATTCTCGGTCAGTTCATGAAGCTGATTCGGTCCAAAGGCCCGAACCGGTTGTTTCACCAGGTATTGAAACAATTGTTCGACGAAAGCCTCATGAACTTCAGGGGAAGCGGCGATGAATTCGGCCAGTTCACGCCCCCCGGAAAAGGTCTGTTTCTGACCGTCCCGATTCAGGTAAGAACCGGAGACATCAACAGGGCGGTTCCGGTCCAGTTCCCGGTATTTCCCAGTGGCGTCAAACTGCTCGAGCGGGAACCCGAGGTCATTGATCATGGTATGACAGGTCATACAGGCTCCGGGACTGGTTTGAAGAATCGTCCGTTCCCGGGTTGTCAGATCGGCATGCAGATCGGGAGCCAGAGGAGAAACCGCTTCTGGGGGTGGCTTCAGGCGGCGACCGAGCATGTGACGGGAAACGAACACTCCGCGATGAATGGGAGACGTTTCCTGATCATAGGCAAACCCCGCGAGGAGCAGCGGATGCGTCAGTACCCCGGAGCGTTTTTCGGATTCCTTGGCGGTCTTCTGAAAAGTCGCTTCGGTAGGAAGATCGAACCCATAGAATGCCGCCATGCGTCCATTCGCATAGAGTTCTTTGTCAAGCAGTAACTGACGGAAATCACCATCCGGATTGGAGACGAATTCTTCCAGTGTGATATCGAGCGACTGGCGTAAATCCGAGGCAAGCTGGGCATCAAACCCGGGAAATGCTTCCTTGTTCTTGACGATCTCTGGAAGCTGATCCAGGTGCAGCCATTGTCTGAGGAACTCGGTCAGTTTGGCCTGAGCACGGGGATCGGAAACCATCCGAGTGGCTTGCTGACGGATCTGTTCCGGACTGTTCAGCTTCTTCGCGGTCGCCGCATCGCGGAGATTTTTGTCAGGGAGTGAATCCCAGAGTGTATAGGACAACCAGCAGGCAGTGGCGTTGTCGTCGTACGTTCCGAATCCGGTTTCGCGATAGAGGAAATGAGGAGACATCAGGGTTAACAACACCAGTCGTTTGATACCGATTTCCTGTGGGACGCCTGCTCGCGGGGCATCGACGTAGACTTTCACTTCCTCCTCTGACAACGGACGACGAAATGCGGTTTCGACAAAAGTCCGGCAGAACTGACGAATCTTTTCAGCCTTCTCTTCGTCTGGCATTTCCTGTTTGATTTTTGAAAGAGCGGGGAGCCTGTCAACGACATACTCTGCGGTTTCCAGTGATGCCATGGTCACGGCATCCTGCCACGCTTTGGAGACAGCGTTTCCTCGTTCATAGCCGATGCTGCGGTCATCCGGCGGGAACGATGTGGTCAGCACGAACAGGCCGGGGGAGTGTTTGGGAGTCAGATATCGTTCCGGAATCACTTCTTCGACATACCCGGCACGCTTCCATTTCAGAACGACTGAGGAGGTCGCTTCTTTATACCGGAAGAAGTGCAGACTGATCGGGTAGGATCGCCCTCCCATCAGACGTGTTGCGAAGGGATAGGTTTCTTTCTTGCCAGAACTGACCCAGCCGTCGATCACCGCTTGCGGCTGACCATTGAAGTACAACCGGATTCCGTTTTCCGATTCCACGATCAGTTCATAATCTCCGGTCTTAGGAACCAGCAGGGAGCCAGACCATTTGATGGAGAATTCCTGATTGTCATGAATGTCATCCGCGCGCCGTTTCTCCATGTCCGGCTCGGTCGGGAAATCGTTCGGCTTGGCTTCACCGAAGTTGAAGTGGATTCCCTTGTCGTCCCGTTCATAGACCAGCTTCTCCTTCTTGAAGCTCCGCAGATTGTAGTACTCTCCTTTTAAGCCCCGTTCGGCAGGCCAGGGATTATTCCACTGAAACGTACCGATCAAATCGCCGACACTGTGTTCAAACTGGCGAACGGTGAGACGTGAGAAATCTACGGTGGCAGGGCGATTTCGTTCCTGAGCCAGAACGGAATAGAACTTTTCGTGCATGAAGACGGCGATGGCCTCCGCCTCTGCCGTTGAGCATTTTTTCTCTTCATCTTCCGGCATTGTCGCGGCGATGACGTGTTGAAGTTCCAGCAGGGATTTATCCCCCAGGAGAGCGTCCGGATAGTCCTCGGTTCCTTGTCCGGCATCTCCGTGGCAGCGCGCGCACTTCAGCGCATACAACTCCGCTCCCAGATTTGCTTCCGCAGCATGGGCAGTGGATGAAAAGAGTAGGGGGACGATGGAGAGCAATATCGCCACAGACGGAAACTTCCATCCGGTCGATGGAGTCGCAATTTCTTCCTGAAGCCCGATCTTGCGGTCAGAACGATCAGGAACAGGGCTGGGCGATAGGCTCATTTTGTCTCTCCGAATCCATCTGTCGGGCAACAGTCGGTTCGATTCGGATTGAAGTTCAGGTGAGGAAGTGGAATGGTTCCGCACCCCGTTACTTCAATACACAGGCAGGTAATCGATTCATCATGGAAACTGGTCGCTCACAGGCGATTCGCTTCGTAAACGATACAATAACAGGATTTTATAGGTCGTAGTTGGAGGAGTCAAACCGAATCCCCTCCATCTTGGAGAAGATTGATTCCGGCGCAAGAAAACACCCGTCACAGGAAACTGTGACGGGTGAGGATTGGCATCCGTGTACTGTTACTGTTTGAAGCAAAGCTTCAATTAGTTCAGGATTTTTCCGGTTTCGCCAACGAGGCTGGCAACTTTTTCTGCGGTCAGGTCACTGGCTTTCAGGGCTTCATTGACCTTCAGTTTTCCATTGACCCACATCATGACGGTGATGTCAGCGTCTTTGGAGATTTTGTAACGATCTGGTCCGGTTGTGCCGTCAAAAGTGGTGAGTGGAGTATTGGTGACTTTGGTCTTTTCGGCGGTGCTTTTCAGGCTAGCTTCGCCGGCGGCCTGTTCATCGGTCAAAAGAACGACGAAGGCTTTCATGTCTTTGTTCTGGTTCTTGCCGACAACGCCGTCGATTTTTTCGATCAGGCTTTCGACGTTTCCGTCAACGCTGCGGGTGAAGATACTGACGGTAGGACGATCACCATAACGGCAGCGGTAGCAAAGCTTTGTTCCTGCGGGACCGGTGACGTCTTTCACATAGAAAGCCCCGACAGTGGAACCGACTTCCAGTCCGTCAGCCATGGCAACTGCCGAGAATGTCATCAACGAAGCGACAGCAACAGCAAGCAATTTCTTCATGTTTTCCATCTCCTGAATAAATTGAACGGCGCGGGACAACTTCTCCAGTTATGTCACCGGCACCGACCCTGACTTCTCTTTTGTCTGAACTCTGGAGAACCCCAGAGAACAGCGCGCGGGTCGAGAACGCAATCAATCCGCACACGATTCCAGATTGAAATTGTAATACATCCGGATTATTCGTCGAGGGTGAATCATTGAATTTGACCGATACAATCCGTATGGCAAGGTGAAATCAGGGAATTTCCGAGTCATTCGATTCAAGATTTGGGGACTTAAAGACGGAGTCTGCTTTGAAAAAGAGCGAAATATCTCCAATCCTGTTGAAGAAGGCCCGGTCAACTTGATTTCGTTGTTCTTCCCCGTTAGAACACCTTTCCGTGACGAAATTCACACTTGGTCAGGTAGCTCAGCTGGTAGAGCACAGGATTGAAAATCCTGGTGTCGGCGGTTCAATCCCGCCCCTGACCACTTCAATTCAATGAGAAAAGCCAGATGACTGTTGTATGGTCATCTGGCTTTTTCCTTATTTGCGAGTGCCGGAGCGGGTTCAGAATTCGCCTGTTGTGACACCGTCCGCGCGATTTCCAAGGCGATGCCAGACTTCGGTGCCGATACTGTCGGAGACAAAGCGGACTCCACCGTCTCCCAGAAGTGTATGGACTCCACCGGTGTGCTCGCTACTGGCACGAAACCGAGCCGGGCCGACCCAGGGTGATTGAACGCAAAGCTGGTCCTGCTGCAGTTTCACGACGGGATCATTCGGACGCAGCAAGGTTGTAAATGCCCAAGTCTGCATTCCCTGTGCGTATAACCAACTGAACCCGATCGGTTCCCAGGGGGTCTGAACCGTGGGGGTGGGGACTTGTCCAGAAAGGCAGTTTTGGTATGAGGTCCCGCTGACCTGCACCCAGGGATTACCGACCGTCCACTCAGACATCAGCATGGTCTGGCTGGTTCCATCCTGGATGTCCCCGATTCGAGTTCGGCTGTTTCCAAAGATAATCCCCCGGCCATTCTGGCTGGATGTGCAAGTGTAGGCAGCCTGCCCGCTTCCGTTTGCTCCTTGAGACCAGTCTGGATCCGAACACCAGTTGACTGTGTCTCCGATGGTGGTGTTGTAACTCGTTCTGGCCATGTCAGCACGAATGTCGGCTTTTCTTAACGGGTCGGAAGGGCACACCAGGATCGACAGTTTGGTCCCTGCCACCAGTTCGTAACGATCCAGAGCTTCTCCCTCAGGGACGTTCCATGCGGGATTCGGATTGAAATCAAGCATATTGTAAAGATTTGCCTGATCATAATACGGGAGAAGTCGAGCCAGAAAGCTGAGTCCGTTACAACGTGTTGGGCTAGTGTCAGTAGGGGTCGGGTGGCAATTGGGGCCTCGAATTACGGCAGGTGGGAATACGTTAAAAACATCATGATAGTTATGTAATGCCAGTCCGAGTTGCTTCAGGTTATTACGACATTGAGAACGTCTTGCCGCTTCTCTCGCCTGCTGTACCGCAGGAAGAAGCAAAGCCACTAAAATAGCGATAATGGCAATGACGACCAGAAGTTCGATCAGGGTGAAGCCAGAAGAGCGTGGTGTTCGACGATCATTCAGTAAAGGCATTGGAAGGACCTCCAGCTTTGTCGTTGTGAATGAAAAGTATTTAGAGCCGCGAACAAAACCTCTTAAACGGTGAAAATTTCCTTTCCGCGAGCGGATCGAGGAAAGTTTTGTTAGGGGTTCTTAACAACGCGACGGAAAACCGGAACGTCGGCGGACGATTATTCCAAGGAGAAATTTAACGTGTTATCACCGGGAAGAACCTGATGAAATACTGTGGCTTCGTCGTTGTATTGACGGGGGATGAACTGTTTTTCTTCTTCGACGGGCGGAGTGGACTCATCGATCTTGATGACTCTGCCGGTCTTTCGAAATCCATAGATGGAAACCGTATAGGTTCCGGATTTCAGGCCGGAAGTGAGAGGGATCTGATACTGTCCATCTTCGATCGGTCCTAAGCCACCTGCTCCTGGAGTTCCGTCCTCGACCTGAAAGCGAATCACCCCTTTTTGAATGGGCTCACCGCGAAACGTGACGAGTCCTTCGGCAGAGGCGGGATGGTGGTGGGAAGACTTGCCACAACCCTGGATTATCGTGATCCAGAGGACCGGCAGGCAGATTATGAAAAGAGATCGAAAGTCTCTTCGGTAAGCCAGAAGAGGAGACCCTGTATGTGAATACGGAAGCAGGCGTACTGGCCCCATGCATTCCTCATGAATGTTGTCGTGACAGAATTGTCAAACTGAATCAGGAAGTTGATTCGCGAACGCTGATGTGATGCTGCGACCGTACCGAATTGTGAAGGCAACGTCAAGAATAAAATCGAATTCGGATCGAACTGGTTCAGGTGCTTGGTCAATCTTGTTGTACGCTTCTGTTGATCTTTCCAACCGAGCTTTCGGCCAGCGAACTATCTGGGCTTTACTGCCAGGTGCGAGTCTTCAGGAGAGGAGGTTGCCTGCTTTTGCGTCAGGGGCACACTGATGGCGAACAGTGAAAACGGGGGAATGAAATGCAAGAGATGAAAGAAATCTGCAAACCTGAAATTATATTGTTGACAGAACGCATCGCCCTAGATAGATTCAAAACTGACTGCATGCGTCGCATGCGATCTACGCAATGGATCTAAATCAACGGCATTTCCTTTCAGGCCGTATGAGTTTTTTCACAGTTCAATTCTCCTATGACAATCTCCCGTTGACCGGGAACAATTTAATGAGTCGGCTGGCATTGAGATTAACCAAAGCCTGCTATCAGTAGAGCTGTTATCAAGACGGAATAATTGTTCTTGTGCTGCACGCTGAATGGGCAGGGGGTGATCTTCCAGTCAGCGCATGTGGTCGTTCTCTGCCTTGGAACGTTTGTTTTAACCCATCTCCGTTATCAACGTGCTTCCCTGTGCCCTGTTCGCTGAGAACAGCACACCGGAAATAAAATCTTATTACCTTGTCTTTGCCTGACGTGTTCTTTTAATTCCGCTATACCGGTACAGGGAGCTGCCATGGACAGAATAAGTCCACAAACGTCCTGCGCTAACGAGTCTTTTATCAGTTTAAGACGGCGTGGTTTTACGTTGATTGAACTGCTGGTTGTGATTGCTATTATCGCAATTTTAGTTGCCTTGTTATTACCTGCAGTTCAGCAGGCTCGTGAGGCGGCCCGTCGAACGGCCTGTAAAAATAAGCTCAAGCAACTCACACTTGGGTTGCATAATTACCACGATACGCATTCCACATTCCCCCCCGGAGGGGTGTCCCGAGCATCAACATTTGATCGCAATACCAGTACCGGTGTTTGTGGACTAGAAAACAATCACCGTGGGGCTCCGTGGACGATTCACCTGTTGCCGTTTATCGAGCAGGCGAATCTCTATGCACAATTTAACACAAATCTGTCCATTACATCGAATCTGAACGGGGCAGGGTCGACAACTGGCTCCCCATCCAACCATGACCTGTTTAGGTTATCGAATCCGAATTATCAGTGCCCATCCGATCCGAATTCCACCCCTGGTGTCAACAATAGCAATTATCTTGGAGTTCAGGGGGGAGGTCGTCAGGATTCGACCCAGAGCGATGCGGCGTGTACCGGAGCTTCAAATAATGATGCCCGTGTCTATTTCAATAACGGAATTCTGTATCATAACTCCAGGACACGAATTCGAGATATTACAGACGGCACCACGAATACGTTTCTGATCGGGGAAACCAAGTATCTCTGGACGAACAATTCCGGGTTGGACAGGTTAGGCTGGTCGTCTTCTGATTATACAGGTCAGTTTTCTCGTCCCGGCGCCTGTGCTGCTGCTGTTCTCAGCATTAATTCCCATCCTAGTTTTGGGGCGGGAGTAGAAACGTTGAATGTCTATACCCGGCTTTTCGGAAGTTACCACACTGGAGGGTGTCACTTTTCACTGGCAGATGGGGGAGTTCGGTTTGTCAGCGAAAATATTAACCTGCAAACACTCCGTTTTCTGGCTCAACGAAGTTCTGGTGAAGTGATCGGAGAATTTTAGAGTTCCATGTTTCGACAAAATGGAATCAGTTATTCCCAAAACTCAGTGATCGACAATGTGTCAGCCAGCGATTTTTTTGTTTATCGTACTTGTCTCGCTTTCTTCCATCATGGGGTGTGGAAATTCAGACTCACTTAAGAAGTTTGAACTCTCTGGTCAGGTGACACTTGATGGTGCTCCTGTGCCAGTAGGAGAGATTTCCTTTACGCCGGATTTCTCAGAGGGAAATTCCGGTCCTGGATCCATCGCAAAAATCGTTCATGGGAAGTACCAGACTCAGTCGGGAAAGGGATTGGTGGGAGGACCTTATCTGGTTCAAATTACCGCATACGATGGTGTCGCGGTGATGGAATCTTGGGATGGAAGCTCACTGTTAAAGTCGCAGTACGAAGAGAAAGTCATTTTTCCAGATAAGCCTGATACTCGCGATTTTGATATTCCAGCATCCTACAAGAAAGTTCGATAGACTGAATTTGGACTGAAACAAAAATAAAGCCCCCAGCTATTTATAGCTGGGGGCTTTCAATTCTAATTAGGTTTTCCGACTATCTTATTGCTAAGCCGTCACCGGAGGATGAGTTGGCGAAATTTCCCGGCCGAGGAGGGTGGCCAGTGCTCGCATCTGTTTGAACAGATCGGTGTACTGGTTGGGGAGTAACGCCTGCGGGCCATCGCTCATGGCCTTTTCGGGGCAGTTGTGGACTTCAATATGAACTCCATCCGCTCCGGCAGCGATGGCGGCCAGAGACATGCTTGGAATCAGGTCGGGGCGACCGGTGGCATGGCTGGGGTCGACAATGATCGGCAGGTGTGAAAGTCCTTTCACATTCGGCACGGCAGCCATGTCGAGCAGGTTGCGGGTGGTGCTGTCGAAACTCTTGATTCCCCGTTCGCACAGAATCACCTGACGATTGCCGTTGGCGAGAATGTATTCGGCGGACATCAGCAGGTCCTGAATGGTGGCGCTCATGCCCCGTTTCAGCAGGACCGGTCGGTTAGTGTGTCCCACTTCAGTCAGCAGATTGAAGTTCTGCATATTCCGGGCACCGATCTGGATGATATCGGAATATTGATCCACCAGTTCAACCTGGCGGGGGTCCATCACTTCGGTGACGACCGGCATTCCCAGTTCATCTCCGACGCGGCGAAGGATTTTCAGGCCCTCTTCTCCCATTCCCTGATAACTGTAAGGGCTGGTGCGGGGTTTGAAAGCTCCGCCGCGGAGAACGTTTGCTCCGGCCGCCTGAACGTCCCGGGCAATTTCAAAGAGGATCTCTTCTCCTTCGATGGAGCAGGGGCCGGCGATCATCATGAGGTGACCGCCACCGACTTGGACGCCGTGACCGAGGTCAAAGATGGAGTCCTGCTTGCGAAACTCCCGGCTGGCCAGTTTGTATGGTTTCAGGATCGACATGACGTCTTCAACACCGGGGATCGCTCGCAACGGGGCATTGCGGAGCTGATCTTCTTCTCCGATGACGCCAATCAACGTCCGTTGAACCCCTTTGCTGAGTTCGTGGCGGAAGCCCATTTCTTCGAGTTTGTCGAAGATGTGCTGCAATTGTTCTTCGGTGTAATCCGGCTTTAAAACGATAATCACTATCAACCCCGTGGAGACCGTTGGCAACGGTCTGTTTGCTGAAGCCCCACTTCACGATGACACATACTGAGACACACTGATTTTTCCCCGACAGTTCCGCGTCATCTCCGCATGATCAGAAAAGCGGGAGCCAGGCAGGAAACGACTATTCTGGACAATCGACGGACCAGAAGAAAGTGAGTCGATGACATTCCGCGGCGAAATTTTGTCGCATTTTTCGCATCAGGGACTCACAATCGGTACGTGATCGGCCTGAGCGGTCATGCGATTTGTGGAAATGCTTTGTTTACGGTCGTCTTCAGGAATTGCCTGAAAGCGGAAAACCCCCTCTTTTGACATTTCGCCGAATGAGGTAAAACGTAAAAAGCATTCAAGACGGGGCTTTTGCAGATTTCAATATCGGCAAACCCCGGGAGGGCGAAGCTCCTGCTGAGCCGCAAGTGAGATAACGCTGTCTGTCGTTTGCGGCTCAGCAGGAGCCTCGCCCTCCCGAGACGGTTTTAAGTAAGCGAAAGCCCTGCTTGACGTTCACCAATTTTCGGCGACATGAGAAAAAGAGGTCAGGATGACGGATTTCAATCTGTCCGGACATGGACTGTCAGTAAAACTGATTCGGCGGAATCCCTCTCCGGCGATTCTTTACGAAGATTCCATTCGTCACGAGCCGCTCGCCGCCATCTCTGACCGGGGAGCGTTGATTGCCCATTCTGGGGAAAAAACAGGGCGGTCTCCTAAGGACAAACGGATTGTCCGCCACGCTGATTCTGAAGGGGATGTCTGGTGGGGACCGGTCAATTTCCCGCTGAATGAACGTTCTTTCATGGTGAATCGAGAACGGGCGATTGATTATCTCAACACCCGAAAGCGGCTTTATTGTGTTGATGGCTATGCCGGTTGGGATCCCGCGTACCAGATCAAGGTGCGGGTCGTTTGCGCTCGGCCGTATCATGCGTTGTTTATGTCGAACATGTTGATTCGTCCGACAGAGGGGCAACTGGAAACGTTTGGCGAACCAGATCTGGTGATTTACAACGCCGGAGGCTTTCCCGCTAATCGCTACACCACCGGGATGACCTCTAAAACCAGCGTGGATCTCAGTATCGAACATGGGGAAGTGGTGCTGCTGGGAACCGATTACGCCGGAGAAATGAAGAAGGCGGTTTTCACCTACATGAACTACGTCATGCCGAAGCAGGGGATTCTCTCCATGCATTGCTCGGCGACCATGGACCCGTCAGACGGATCGTCGGCGGTGTTATTTGGTCTTTCAGGAACCGGAAAAACAACTCTTTCGGCCGACCCGAAACGAAAACTGATTGGGGACGACGAACACTGCTGGAGCGATTCCGGAGTCTTCAATATCGAAGGGGGATGTTACGCCAAGGCCATTTACCTGACTCGTGAGGCGGAGCCGCAAATCTTTGATGCACTGAGGTTTGGAGCCGTTCTGGAGAACGTGGTTTATGACAAGGCTCAACACCATGTCGACTTCAACGACGGCACGATCACCGAAAATACTCGTGGCGCCTATCCGATTGAATTCGTCGACAACGCGCAAATTCCGTGCGTTGCAGGGCATCCCCGGCACATTATCTTTTTGACGTGTGATGCGTTCGGGGTCTTGCCTCCCGTTTCTTCACTGACGCCGGAACAGGCGGAGTACCACTTCATCAGTGGATACACCGCGAAAGTGGCGGGAACCGAAGTAGGGGTTCTGGAGCCGCAAGCAACTTTTTCTCCCTGTTTCGGCGGACCGTTTCTCGTCTGGCATCCGCAGGTCTATGCAAAACTTCTTTCAGAGAAAATCCGCAAGCAAGGTGCCCGCGTCTGGCTGGTCAACACCGGTTGGACAAAAGGGGGACCGGATTCAGGGCATCGAATTCCACTGCAATACACCCGGGCGATTATCGACGCCATCTATCGGGGAGAACTGGAAGAGGCTCCACGCCAGCGGGATCCGTTTTTTAATCTGGAGATGATTACCCAATGCTCCGGCGTTCCGTCTGAACTCCTGACTCCACGACAAACGTGGTCCGACCCGAGTGCTTACGACGCACAGGCACAGATGCTGGTGGGGCTTTTCGAGAAGAATTTCGAGAAATTCGGCGATTCAAAATAGATCACCCTGATCGGCGGTGAATCAGTGGAATCCATAAATCTGCTGTGGACTGGAGGCAAGTTCAATCGGCAGAAAGTGCCGCATCTGCTTCTCTCGTAATGCGTTGTGTTGCAATGGGTCTGTTGGCGACCGCGTGCGGGACTTCCGAACTGTTTGATTGGTATACGATTCGCGTTTCTGTTTCCTCGCGATTGACTGGCAAAGTTCGCAAGCGCCGAAGCGCTCCGCGAAGGCGGGTTCTGCTTTGCCGATGATTCTCTATGAGGATGGATCAATGAAAGCGTTTCGAATCCCAATGTTGGTCTGCGGATTAGGTCTTCCTTTGGCGGGGCTGATGGTTGGATGTACGGAAACAGCCGCCGATCGGCAGGCGAAAGAGGTTCGCGAGCAAGCCGATGAAAAGGCGAAAGAAGTTCACGAACAAGGAAAAGCAGCGGCCGACCATGCCAAAAAAGAATATGACAAGGCCGCTGATGCCGTTCGCGAAGAGGTCGGTAAAACGGTCATCACTGGTGAAGCAGTGACTAAGGAAGCGGAAAAAGATGCGGATCGCCTGGAAGCGATCGGCAAGGAAAAAGCAGACGCCATTAAGAAGGACACCGAGAAGGCTGCGGACGCCATCAAGAAAGAGGGTGAGAAAGCCGCTGACCGGATCGAAAAGCTCGACCCTGAAAAGAAATAGGGCATTTTACATCGAGCGGCCCCTCACTTCTGCCCTCTCTCCTCAGGGGAGAGGGAGCATTTTGTGACTGGCTCCTCATGTCAGGATTCAATGCCTGATTTTCAACTCCGAAACGCTGAAAATCAGGCCTGATATCGTCGTTCTGCGCTCGCAACGACGTTGATAAGAACCCCGGACAAAACTGATCCCAATCTGTTCGCGGAAAGGGTATTCTCTTCGTTTGAGAAGTTTTGTTCGCGGTCTTAAAAATGTCGATGCGTAATTTGCCTGACTCGATCAGTCGGGCCAGAACGGCGCGCTTCCATCTTCAATCTGCTTTGCGGGTTTCGTCAGGGAACCGGTCACAGGCCCCGACGGAGCCCGCAAACTCGTTATTGAGCAGATCGCTCTTCTCACCCGGAAAATACAGAGGAACCACGGAAAACACGGAAGTCACGGAAACGAAGAGACGAGATGGCGATGTACTGAAAACAGGCTGTCGTTTTAGGGAATCACCGAAGTTCTTCACAACCCGTTTTCTTCATTCCTGTTCCGTGTTTTCCGTTCTTTCCGTGGTTCCTCTCTGAAAATCCCTCTCGCTTGTGCTTCGGGCTGGTGTGAGAATCTTCACCCCTGCGATATTCCAAAATTCTGTGATCTCATCTCTTCCCTTTGCTCCGAGTTTGTTGAAGAATCAGGTGTTGTTATCCCGTGTCGTTTTCAAGGTTGAAAGCGTTCTCGTCATGGACTGGTGAAACTGTATCAATTTGGGAAAATTTGCTGCCGTTGTGAGTTCTTCTGGTTGCACCGCTTCTGAGTGTCGATGATCAACTAGTGCCTTGTCAGGCTTCAAACTGAGGGTCGTCTCACATGTTCCGCGGCTCGTTGGCCGCTCCCGTTTCGATTCTTCCACCCTCATTTTAATGCTGACACAACACTAGATATCATCTATCATCATGGTCCCAGAGAAGTCTCTGAACGGTTTCCAATGAGAGGCGTGGTCATCTTGTCTATTCGGGCACGTCAAAAACTCGGGAAATACCGTATTGAAAAGCGTCTGAGTGAAGGGGGCTTTGCGACGGTGTACCGCGCCTTCGATACGATCGAAGGAGTGCACGTCGCTCTGAAGATCCCCAAGACGATGAAGACCACGGAAGATTCTCTGCGTGATTTTCGCAGAGAAGTTCGACTGGCCGCCAAGCTCGAACACCCGAATATTCTGCCACTCAAAGATGCATCGCTGATTGATGACCATTTTGTCATTACGTTTCCTCTCGGCGAACGCACACTGGCCGACCGGCTTTGCCGCCGACTTTCTCTGCACTCAGCTCTCTCTTTCTCAGAGCAAATGTTGGAAGCACTGGCCTACGCCCATCAGCAGCGAATTATTCACTGCGATGTGAAGCCGGAAAACATGGTGCTGTTTGCCGGGGATCGTTTGCGTCTGGGGGATTTCGGAATAGCCAAGTTCGCCCAGAAAACGATTCAAGGTTCCGGCACCGGAACACTGGGATACATGGCTCCTGAACAGGCGATGGGGAAGCCGTCTCAACGATCCGATGTCTTCTCCGCCGGTCTGATCATCTATCGAATGTTGACGGGGGAATGGCCGGAATGGCCTTATTCCTGGCCTCCGCCTGCGATTGGCAAGCTGCGGGCCCGGATTCACCCGGATTTTATTGCGTTTTTACAGAAGGCGATCGCCCCCGACCCTCGGCGACGCTTTCGTGATGCCGAACAGATGCGGAACGCGTTTCTGCGTCTCAAGCCGAGAGTTCTGAATCATGCCGAACGCCGTCGACGCCGGTCTGCATGACGAAGTCGCAGTCGATTCTTACCAGCCCGCCGAATCTTTTTCCTCCGTCACGGTTCTCCCGTCCGGGGCCAGCGCTCGCGTTACAGAACCACTTCCGACCGTTAATGAAGTTCCTCTTGGCGCTGGGCATGCTGCGTGGATCAGCTTCGGATCTCCCTTCAAATCCAGTCCGAATGAAGACGCATTCTCGACCATTCCGCTCTCGAAAGAGCAGGGGCTTTTACTGGTCGCCGACGGGTTGGGAGGACATCGTGACGGACGGCGTGCTTCACAACTGATCCGCTCCCTGCTGACAAAAGCGTCTCGCACATTCGTCGCTCCGGCCAAGCCGATGCTGATCAGCAATCTCGTGCCAGTTCCTCTCAAAGAACGCAAAGAAACCTTTGATCTGCGATCGGTCGTTCTCAACGAAATCGAACGGGCCAATCAGCGTTTGCTACGCTCCCGATCAGGCTCGGCCACAACGCTGGCACTCGTAGAAATCAACGGACGCCGTGTCAGAACGTACCATATCGGCGATTCCGAAATTCTGGTTGTCAGTCAGCGGGGCCGCCTCAAGTTCTCGTCGGTTTCGCATTCCCCCATCGGGTATGCACTGGAGTCGGGAATGCTGACGGAAGAGCAGGCCTTGTTTCACCCGGATCGACATCTTGTTTCGAACGTGATTGGGAGTGAGCAGATGTCGGTGGAACTGGGGCCATGGATTACGCTTTCTCCCAGAGATACCGTGTTACTGGCGTCTGACGGACTTTTCGACAATCTGATGCAGTACGAGATTATCGACTGTATTCGAAAGGGAAAACTGGCAGATGGCGTCACCGAACTGGCCGCACGAGCCCGGCAGCGCATGCTGCACCCCGACATGGAATTCCCGTCCAAGCCGGATGATCTGACCATTCTGGCCTATCGACCGGGGTGAAGGAAAATTCAAAATTCGGTAACACTTTAGCGGAATGAAGTTGCGATTGCTGTGGAGACAAGCGGGAAGTCGCTGTTCCTCGTTCCCAAGCTCCGGCTTGGGAACGCACTCGCCCAGAAGCTCCGCTTCGAGATTCGTAGTGAAGACAACCTGACTCACAACGCTCTCCTCTTTCAGAG
>Ga0182745_1000798_pt1 | contig 32418 bp, 27 predicted proteins | sample eDN3rd30CKraftBY_FD_128523 | JGI IMG/M metagenome (GOLD analysis project Ga0182745, IMG submission 128523) | Enriched backyard soil microbial communities from Emeryville, California, USA - eDNA 3rd pass 30_C Kraft BY (version 2) (version 2) | ecosystem: Environmental > Terrestrial > Soil >... | reverse complement strand
GGCAGCGATTTCCCGTGGCCCCCAGCCGACCAGGACATACGGTCCGAGCGCCACGGCAGGTTCGTGTCCATGCAGCGGCTCCTCGACGACCGAGGTCTTGACTATCGTCTCGCGGCAAGTCTCGGTGTAATGCACCTTTTCACCGATCAGGTAGCCATCGAGAATGCGGATCGATGGCCGCATCCAATCCGGGATGCCGCGGATCAATTGGAGAACTCCTTCCGGCATGACCACTTTGGAGTTCTCGATGCTGGTCTGGAAAGCATCGACCGCATCGTGCTTGTGATGCTCCAGCACGCAGATGAAATTGCTCGAACGGAGCCGCTTGGTCACTCGCTTCCAGCGTCGCGAATCGTCGGGAGCTTCATCCTCCAGGCGGCGAACGACTTTCCGTGAACCGCTCACCTGCACCTGATCGCAGTGGATGCGACGACGAAAGAAGTCGTATTTCACGGCATTCTGGCTCGTCCAATGCACCAGCCCCACGATTTTGCGATCGACGAGATTGTCCAGCGCATTCATCAACTGGGTCACCAGCGTTTCGCACGCCTGCTTCAGGGCATTGCGAAGCCGCTCCCGTAGCTGATCCAGCGGCAAGGCGGCCAGATCGGCGGAGGCGGAATTGAGGGGACGATCGATCGCGATGGTGTAGTCCTGCTGAATCGTTTTCTGAAACAGAGCGCGGGCTTCCTCGGTGAACTCTTCCGGGATGTCCAGTTCCACTCCGGTCAGCTTCATCGCCTCGATGAGATCGAAAATCTCCTTGCGGCGAGTTTCCAGGACCGCGACATCATCGATGTAGGCGGCGAACAACCCCGAATACTCGGCAATGCCTTCGCTACGAGCCGGAAAGGAAAGCCCTTCTTGAATGGCATCGATCAAGGTTCGACGAAGCACGGAAGGGGAGAGTTGATCTTGTCTGTCGCGTCCGGAGACCTCGACATGCGAATGCTCCGCCGTCGTCTCGGAAGGGACATCCCGCACGCTGACTTTGTCAGCGTCGCTTGAACCGGTATAGGTTTTCATGGAATCGGATCTCCGCAAGGGGAGGGGGAAGATGCATCATGCGGAACAAAGCCATTCCTTACCTTGGGATGACGAGACGGATGTGGATGAGTCGAGCGCCCAGGGCGGGTGCTTGTGTTTTTTGCACCACGACATGAAGCCCAGCATCGAAAGCAGAATGAAGTGCTCTCCTTCGATTCGCTGCGGCAGCGTCTGCAAGAATTCGGCCACGGTCGAACTGCCAGTCCACCAACCAGGAATCGTGGGGGAGCAGATCACCACCGGGCCAATATCGGTTTCAACCGTGGCATCACCCCGATAGTCCCGCTGGTAACTGTCGAAATCGTCCGGGAGTTCCAGCAGCCGCCACGACTGGGCCATCCGGCGGAGTCGGGGATCATCAGCGGAGTCGAGAAAGAGTTTGAAGGAAGCCAGCGCGAACTGGTGATTGACGAACTCGCTCCGTCCATCCTTGCGGTGCGAATCACTGGTCAGCGCGCTGTTGGCTTGGGTGGCATAGAATGCCACGTCCTCGTCTTCGACCTTGCGAACATCCTTCAAGTCAAGAATCAGCGCTTGTGCAAGTGCGTGCGGATCGCAACGTGGATCGCGGCTGCTCTCGAACCACTCGCCGCTGTAAAGCGGCGGAATTCGACCATGATCGCAGGCGGTGAAAGCCTGCAAGTCGCCCGCATCGAGGTGCCTTTGAATATGGTGCCGTGTGGCGAGGTTGCAATGACGATTCCACCCGGCACTGTCGCGCGAGCGATTGTCCGGGGGAAAATGTTCGCGGAAATCGGCATCCAGCAACTGGCGAACCGAGCCGAAGGTGAGGCAACGGACGTGCGGCAAGAACCGCGCGAGCAGATCGCATTCGGGTCGAAAGAAGGGGGGAGGTTGGGCCATCTCTGATTTCTCCAGGGAAAGAATGTGAGGAACAACGCGCACGCGCTCTCCTCACGATCATCTTTCGCCGGAGAATGGCCGCTGGAACATCGCATCGGACGCTGCCGTGGCAGCCGTCTGCTGAAGCCAGAAACCTTCACGTGGGCAAGGCGTCCGTCCAGACACTCAAACTGTCTGAATTTGACATCAAAATTTGCCGATCCTGTAATTGGATCGACCGGGGTCAGAAAAGTCAAGAATTTTAGGGAAAAATCCTCGGAGCGAAGCGGGAGGCACCTGCTTCGCTCCGAGAAGATGGAAGTTTCGTTGAGCGTGCTACTTGCTGGCGCGTTCCCCTGGAGCCTGGGAGATCCCTGTCAGAATCCGTGCGGAGACCTGCTGGATTCGGCCCAGCGACTCACCCAATACGGTCGAGTTACCTTGATACAGTTGAATGTAATCACTGCTTCCGGGAACCAGTACGCCACTGGCGCGACAGACGACATAGGCGACGGCTTCCGCTTCGGTTTCATGCACTCGGGGCGTCGTGGCCCTGCGATGATGACCGAGCCACTCGTGGGCGAGTTCATGGACGAGCGTGACAAACCTTTCCGTCTGGGCAAGCGACTCCTCGATGACGATCTTGCCATTGGCGGAATATCCTTCGGCTCCGCCTGGAATCGCCTCGTAAGCCAATTCGATATCGCTGAGTGAAATCAGTTGCTCCAATCGCTGTAGGGACTGGCCAGGGTTTCCGACAGGCTGACTCAGTTCCGGAAACTCTTCACCCTCTGTTTGGCTGATGTCGAAGACATGCACGATGCGAAAGCCAGCGATGTACCGCTTGTCTTTTCCGGTCGCCTCATCCTCCTGCTCGATTCGCCGACGCAGGGGAGCCAGGATGCCGATTCCCGATTCGCCCTTGCGAACCCAGCGATTCATTTCCTTCCATTTGCGAAAACCGGCCACATGGGTTGCACCGGGATTCTGGCGATTGATCAACAGGACGTTGCACCAGGAATAGCGATGAAACCGGCTCATGCACTCCAGATAGCGAATCAATGCTTCGCTCTTGCCTTGATCGAGTTGCTGTTTCAATTCCTCGATCGCTTCATCCACCAAATGTTTTGCTTTGTTGTTCATGGTCGTATTGCTCCACGCAATGCTGCATCCGGCATTTGCAGCGAGTTGATTTGCCTCTGAGACCTGCCGTCGGCCCGCATCGCGTGCGAACATGGCAGGTCAAGGTGGAGTCTTTCGCGCAGCGAAAGCAGCAGCGCAGGCCGTCAGGCCGAAGCGGACCTTGAACGCCGTGATATGATCAGAAGGGCCGACGGAGACTCAACAAGAGATGCGTTTCGCGGAGCGGCTTGAATCAACGCATGCGACCTGGCGGGGTCATCGAACGTGGTTGGAAATCGCGCGGGGTCGCCAGAATGCGACCGAGCGAAAGGGCGAAGGGATCATGTCCTTTCCGCACCCTGCATAGACACCGGATGCCATCGCCTCATTCGTGCAAGCTCTTGGAACCGATGCAGTGGGCGCATTCTTCCAACATGCGCAGTGCTCGGCCACGGTTTCCGGCGATCATTTCTTGGAGAATCGTGGCGGCGGAACGGTGATCCAGTACCGCCCAGAAGGGAATGCCTTCCCGATTCGACTCGGGCAGACGCAGAGAACCACCGTCCTGATGGAGGGTGCAAAGTCCGCTGGCGTCGATGATTCCTTCATAAGCTTGGAGCATTCCCTATCCGTATCACGGAATGCCGCTGTCAGTAAAGTTCTATCTGCAATTCTTCTCGAAACGATGTCACTTTCTCAGCCTCGACCCGGATTGGCAAAAGCCGCTTGCAGGGTTGCGGATTGCGCCTGGCTCATCGCCGACTCGGGCAACGAAACTCGCAACATTCCCCCAGAGTAGGCCGTCAGAGCGACTCCCTTGGCACAGAACTGGCGGCGGAGTTCTTCCGGTGAGCATTCGGCGATTCGCCGATCACCATGATCGAAGAGCACTATCTTGCTCTGCATCTCATACGGCGGCGAAACGCATCGCCAACCCTGAAGGCGGGCGAAGTCGATCACCCGCTGCCTGCTATCGAACACGCCTGTCGGGTCGTTCGGTGTTGCCAGGGCGTCCTGGGTGGCCGCGTCGCAGGTGATCAGTGGGGAGACGGAAACCGTTTCTCCAAATGGTTGGGCGTCGCCCGAGAGCAGTTCACGAGTGAACGCGAGCAAGGGGTCATCGATGTCACCTGATCGCAACCAACGGGCCAGCGAATGCTGAATGTATTCAACGCTGTGTGGGTGTCCGAAATAGCCGATTCCCAGGGGAGTAAAGGCACGCAACCATTTGTGACAACCCGCCAGAAAGAGGTCGCAATAGTCCCCGGCCAGATCGAGGGGAACTTGTCCGATGGCTTGCGCTCCATCGATGACCACAAAGCGGAGTTCGGCGACGTCGCGAATCCGCTCGACGATAGTGCGAACCGGCAAATTCACACCCATATTATCGACCAGCGGCAGAAACAATCCATCGCAGTCGCGTTCGACATAGCACTGAACGATTCGGTCGATGACTTGTTCTTCCGGGAAGCGATCTTGAAGGATGGATCGTCTCAGCTTCACTCGCGTCATACGGCATTTCGCCGTTTTCCGTTCTCGCTCCAGAGTTCTTTCGTAGGCTGGCCAAGTCAAGTCCGTCAGCAGGACGTTGCGGCACGGTCCGCTCAGCAGGCGAGCGGCGAACCGCATCAAAGTTGCCGATCGGGAAGCAAGTGCGATCTGGCTGTCATCGCGTGCTTGAGCCAATCTCTTGAGTCGCTGGCCAAGTTCACCGACACCCTGCCAACTGGCCAAGCCGGGGTATCTCTCTTGCAGCGACCGCGACCAAGCCGGGAAGCCCTCTTGCAAAAACTCGGAGAAGTACAGCGTACAACCGTGCTCACTGGAGAAGCGAGCAAACTCAATCGAGGCACGGCAGGCCATGGGGGACATCCGGCCCAGCCGCGCCGTATCAAGATACAGCGGTTCGAGCACGGCCTCGGATTCTCCTCTCGATCCGATCCTACCGGGATCAATGCTTCTGATCCAGCAATTCCTGGTAAGAAATCGCGTACACCGCCAAGCGACTCCATTGCGCCTCGGCCCGCCGTAATTTGTCGAAATCGAAACTCAGGACGAATCGAATGGTGCGTCCGGCCGGATCGGCGGATTGAACGCCCACCGCGCGATTGCCATAGATGCCGAAGTCGCACAGCAGATCGGAATCATTTCCGACTTCGGACTCACGCACGAGCCGAATCCAGATCCCATGCCGATGTTGTTCATCGAGCCACGAATGTAGGGGATCGACGGGAAACAGGGAGGATTCCGACCACAGATGGTCGGCAATGATGGCGATGCGTTCGATGCTGACCACTCGCTGGTCGTGCAATTCGAGATTGAGCCGCGTGCTCTGCTGCCCTGGCCCATCCTGCCAATAGTGCGCATTCTCGATATAGGCGACCGAACGATAGAGGTGAAGTCCGGGACTGCGCAGCAACTCCTCGTAGACGACGCGCCAGCTTTCGGTGGACGGGAACTCGATCGTGGAGTTGCCGATCAACGAACATTGCTCGGAAATGGAATGCAGCCGCGCCAAGGCCAATCGGCGGTAGATCGGATCGTTCTGCTCCGAAATCCGCTCCAATGCCTCAGCCAGCGCATTGTGCAAGGCCGCGATTTCACTGTCACGAGAGAGGTTGAGCAGGATTTGCATCATCCGTGGCTGCTCGTGAGTGGATCGCACAGCCATGAGGCTGGCAAATCCCAATCCCGCCAGACCGCTGAGCAGCAAGCAGATGAAAACCAGTAATGCGGCCTGAGAACCGATCACCGCCAGTAGAATCGTGATGACGACTAGGACCGAAATAACGTGCAGCGGGCGAAGTGTATGGAGTGGCATCTTGGGGCTGTTGCTATCCATTTCCTCCACGCCTCACAAAGATATTTCCCATCAAATGCAATATATCACGGAGACCAGTCGCATCACAGCAAGCGCCTTGTACATAAAGACAAAAACAACACGTGAGTATAGTTCGAAAATCATTGTGACCCGGCATTCATCAGTATCAGGCGGTCAAAAGAAGAGGTCATACCCAAAGTGATTGAACAATCCGATCACTGGATCACTTCCCATAAATGTGAACACTGTGAAGGGGTCAGAATCGCAGTCTCGGCTGAACGCACCTCGTGATACGATACCTACGACCACATACTCGCCACCTGAATTACGCATCATTGCTGGCCCACCTGAGTCACCAGGACATGCATTTCCCGTCCGTTGACTTTCCGTATTTGCTGCGATGAAGGTGCCGTCACCGACAGCAGTTACGGTCATGAATGTAGAAATTGGGTGCGGTGACGAGTTCTGAACATTGGCTCCAACGGAACCATAACCAGCAACTATGATGTTTCGTCCGATCAAATCATCTAAAGAGATCGCCGCACTTGCTCTGATCGGCTCGATTCCATTTCGCTCGACAAACGCAGGATCTATTGCTGCCACGACGACATCGGCGCTACTGTGGCGAGTCGAAAACCAGACTGATGGCGAAAAAGCTTGATTTGTGTATGTACGATCTCCGTTACTCGCGATAATATCAATGCCTCTGAATATGCGCGGAATGCAATGTGCCGCTGTCATTAACTCATTGGGACTAATAATAACGCCCGTGCAGAGAGAATCAAAAGTATTTATGCGAACTACTGCGCTTATTGAATCATCGCAGACCTCTCCATTGAGGATTCGAAAAGGGGCACACGCGCTTGAGCTAGATCCTCCTCCGCAGCTGGCAAAGGCCGCTACTGCTGTCAATAGTATTACAAGTTTTAATTGAGTGTGCATAATTCACCGTCAGCTGTTCACAATAGCATAGAGGCAGGTAGCCCCCGCCTGTTTTCCACCAGATCGCGGCAAGAATGACGCAAAATGTGGCAATTTTCAACTACTAAGCATCGAAGTTGATAAATGCAATTGTATTTGCACCTAGAACTTTTCTCGAATCAGGTCAGCCGCACGTTGTTCTCGATGCGCAACCGCACCTCTTCCAGGGCGTGCTGCAATGCCTGCTCCATTTCGTGATAGTTCCCCTTGCGGTTCGCCGACACGGTGACTTTCCAGCCGTCCTCCATCGCAAACGTCTGCTTGACACCCCGTGACTTCGTGGCCAGCTTGCCTTGGCGCTGCCGAACCTGCTTGTGGGCTTTCGTCAACGAGAGCGAACCAGCGGTCGAATCGTCTTGTGACAAAATCGCCCGTCGTTGCTCGTCTGATTCGAGCTTGGACAATTCATAAGCCGCGCGGGCCGCAAGTTCGCCTGATTCCACTTTCCGTTGAATGTCTTCGGGGAGTTTCAGCAAGGCCAGGGAACGAGTGATCTTGGATGGATTGACGCGAATGGCCTCCGCCAGTTCCTTGCCCGACCAGCCATTGAGTTGCATCAACTGCGTGAATGCCTTGGCTTCCTCTAGCGGCTTTAAGTCTTCCCGCAGCAGGTTTTCGATGAGTTGTTGTTCGAGGATCTCGGTTCGGCTCAGTTCGCCTTCTTGAAAGTGACATTCGATGGTTTGAAGTCCCGCGTGCTTGGTGGCGCGAAACCGCCGTTCCCCGGAAATGATGATCCATTTGCCATGCGTATCCGACCAACGCACGCGAATCGGATGAAGCTGGCCTTTGTCGCGAATGCTCTGAGCCAGACGTTCGACCTCCTCGTCGGAAAACTCGGTACGCGGCTGATCCGGGTCGGGCATGACATGCTCGATGGCCAGCGTTCCGAAGTTTCGCAAGGCGCGGCGTCCGACATCCTTGGCGTTGGGAACCGGGCTGAGCTGGGGCCTACCGTCGTGTTGCCGAAATCCCATCGACTCATCGAGCTTGCTCTTGATCTGTTCCAATGTGTTGCGTGTACTCGCCATGATCTTCTACCTATCCGATGCTCTGTTTTTTCTGCTTGTCCGCGATCCTTGAATGCAGCTCGGCCACAAGCTGCCGCATGGCGCGGGCCGCCTGGGATTTGGCGCTGTAGAACTCCACCGGTTTGCGGCAGGCCAACGACACCTTGAACGCCGATACTTCCGGGACGGTCGTGTCGAGCACCATTTCCCGATACAGCTCCCTCAATCGTTCCTCGTAGGAACGATGCACCATAAGCCGTTTGTCGTACCGCGTGACCAAATGCCCCAACCGCCGCAATGTCGGATTCAACCGGCGGGCGTTGTTGATGGCCTGATGGACTGCTCGAAGCCCTTGGGTTGCGAAATCCTCCGGCGGCACGGGAATGACCACATAGTCCGCCGCCAGCATTGCGTTCCAACTGCACTGGTAGAGGTTGGGCGGACAGTCGATCAGTACGACATCATAGCCGTGTTGCTGTTCCAGAAAGTCGCGCAAGGTGAACTGGATCATCCCCGCAACTTCCGGCCTGGGGGCGTTGTATTCGGCCAAGTGCTGATTCGTGGGAACGAGCGAAATGCCTTCAAAGGCGGTTGGGCGGATCAGTTGCGCCGGATTGCTGAAGAAGCAGGAGTCGTCGAACAATGCCGCCAGGGTTTCCGTCGCCGGAAGGTTCTCGACCAGATCAGAACCCAAAAATCCCTGACTGAGCGAGCCTTGCGGATCGGCATCGATCAACAGCACGGAATAGCCCGATGCCGTGAACGCTCCGGCCAAGTGAAAACAGGTGGAACTCTTGCCGCAGCCTCCCTTCTGATTGATAAGACAAAGTGCGATACGTGCCATTACTCCTCGCTCGAACGCAGGCGACTCGCCCGATTGCCAATGGCAATTCCTCGTAAGTCGCCGAAATCACTTTCGATACGCTGGCATGAAGCAAGGAAGGTCGTCAAGGAATATCTTTCGGTGTTGGCTTCCGGCAGATGCCCCTCTCGTTCAGGTGTCGTTTGCGTCACGCGATTCGCTCATCGTTCACGCTGCGAATTGCCAACGGCAATTCCTTCCAGGCAATTGAATTGATTCGGCAAACCCCGGCCATCCCGCCGGAAGGTCGAGGCATTTTTTCGTTTTCCGATGCCGTTGACCGTGCTACAGCTTTAATTTACTTAAAGCGCATGGGAAGCAACCAGTGGCGGGAAAGACGACACAATCAAGAAAGACGACGGGCATCGGCCAACTCTCCCTAGTCGAGCACGCCTTGTGTCCGCTGGATGCACGTAAGTCGCTGGTGGAAAACCTCGTCTTCGACAGTAAGTATTCCTACAGTTCTAGCGGAGGGACGCGCGCCACGGCCCAAGCACGGATATTCTGCCCGCTGGGGTTGTCCGCCGCCGATGAATTGTATCTCTGGGGTCTGCTGGCCCTCACGTTGCTTCAGCCGGAGCCGGAACCGGAGTTGTTCGCCTCGCCGCATTGGTGCTTGCGGCAATTGGGCGTCATCAACCAAACATCCAAGCGGGGCGGACGGCAATACCGACAATTCGCCGATGCGATTCGTCGGCTTTCCGCCGTGACCTATATGAGCGATGCCTTTTACGATCCGGCACGCTGCGAACATCGCCAGGTGAGCTTCCGTTTCTTCAGTTACAGTCTGCCGGTCGATCTGGAATCGAGTCGGGCTTGGCGGATCGCCTGGGACGCGATTTTCTTTGACATGGTCAAGGCCAGCGCCGGGCACTTCCGATTCGACTTGGCGGTTTACCGAGAACTCGACGCGGCCAGCCGCCGACTGTTTCTGTTCGTCAGCAAGGTCTTATCGCGGCGAACGGATTTGAAGGCGGTGCGCCTGGAACATCTGGCCATCGATCTGATCGGCTTCAGTTCCACGCTCAACATCCGGGACATGAAGGCCAAGGTCAGCCGGTGCTTGGCAAAACTGACTGAGCTACATGTACTGGCCGACGCGGAAGTCTTCAAAACCTCACCGGGGAACTATTTTGTGAGAATGTCGCGCGGCCCCTACTTCGCCGAAAAGTCGCGGCGGCCCTACGTCATTCGCCCGGAAGATTCGCCCCTGTTCGACACGCTTCTGTCGCTCGGCTTCGACGATGCGGCGGCAGCCCGACTCATTGGGCGTTACCCTTCCCATCTGCTCTCCGAATGGACGGACATTACCCAAGCGGCCCTGGAACGATTCGGCTCGGGGTTCTTCCACAAAAGCCCGATGGCCTTTTTGGTCGATTCGGTGGCCAAGGCGGCCCAAGGCATTCGCACGGCCCCGGACTGGTGGCACAACTTGAAGCGGTCGGAGCGTCAGAAACACGAATTGTCGAGCGAAGGCATGGCCATGTTCCGTCGGCTGCAATCGGAATTGTTCGGAGCAACTCTCCCCGACGAAGCGAGCCATTCCGTGAACTCCAAGAACGCGAACGCGGGAGTGACCCGCCTTGCCGATGTTCTCGCGGCAAAACAATCCTCATCATGTTGACCGTTCAAAAGCAAGAATACTTTGGTTGTACAGATCATCTTGATCATGATCTTTGGAGCGATGCCGAAATGGGACTGATAGAGAGCATTTTCCGCAGTCGATTCGGTGACTTCCCCCGTCCGGTTGGAGATTTCAAGCGAAAAAAGTGCGACGCGACCGACACGCCTGCACCTGTGAATTGCGACGGAGCCGACACGCCTTGTCGCTCTCAAAGTGCGACGCTTCCGACACGTCGTCTCGGGAAGTTATCCACAGGCTGTTGGAACCATGCTGGAGTGTTCCCTGCCCTGGCCCTTCGGCAAGTTCCCGTCGACCATTGCTCGATACAGCCCGACAGTCGCGCGAACATCGGCCAGTGCATCATGGGCATCCTCCCGGCGCAGTTCGACGCCAAAGTAATCACATAGCGTTCCCAGTTTGAAGTCTGGTGGCGGCGTCAGTGCTTTGTCCTCGTGGAATAACCAGATCGCCCGCTGCATCGTGCAAAGCACTCGTGGCGAGGCTGGCAGGAATTGATCGAAGCGAGAAAACCAAGCTTCGAGAAATGCCGCATCGAAGGCCGCGTTATGCGCCACAAGCTGGGCCACCTGGAATACCGAGCCATTCCGTGATTGCTGGTCGATTGTCGCGTGCCGTCGAAGAAACCGGCTGAAGTCTTCAAGCACCTTTTTGGTTGGTTGAGCCTCTTCACGCCAGACCGCTTCGGAATAGCGTCCGCCGTGCAGCGTCTTCGGATCGGCGAATCGCTCATCAAAGCGACGCTTCGCCTCATAGCGTTCCAGTTCTCGCAGATCGCTCGTTACGGCGATGGCCGCAAGCTGGATGATCGGACGCCAGGTTTCTCCGCCAGCAGTTTCCAGGTCGACGAAGACCAATCGTTCATCGGGATGTACATGCCACATTTCGGAGTAAATAGCACGGAATGGCACCCTGAATCAATTCGGAAAAGATTCGCTCACAAGCGCACGGTGTCAAGGGCATGGTGTCGTACTAAGCGTGCGAAGGAATTCGGATGCCAAGCCGAACCCGTTGATTCCGACTAGGTTCGATCGGAGATGGAACTCACTTGATTGGCCGACCTTGCTTGGGTGTGACGCGCTGCGATTGCCTCGGCGAGATTCCTCGCAAATCGCCGCGCGCCCATTTCGCTGAAGTGACAGATGTCTTGGAAATTGGCGATCTCCAGCGACAACAGGCTGTGCTGATCGACCATCGTCACGTTCTCGCTGCGTCCCAGATTCCGAAGCGCCTCATTATGCCTGACTAATCCCTCGGTCACGTATTCGACTGGCCCCCAGACGTTGACTCCACAGCACCCCTCCGGCACTTGGTCTGATGCGTATCCCAGCTCTCTGGCAACGAATTTCTCCTCGGTGTATCCATCCGCGAGATGCCAAGCGAACGTCATTAGAATGGGTTCCGCACCATCTTCTCTCGCTTTTCGAACAATGGATGCAACATTGCTTGTTAGAGTCCTTACGGTTTCGTACGACGCGCCGTTGAATATATGAAATACCCTGCCAGTCTTCTTCCACATCCACTTCTCCAGGTTCCATGCTGTCTTGTATATGTGCCTTGCGACAAGACTGTGATCCAGAACCCATGACCTCCTATGGAACGGACTGATGTAGGCATAGTCATCCCTGAAATACTCATGGGATGGCACGTTGTTTGCCCACAAGTCGTTGATTCCATGGTAGATCACCACATAATCCGCATTCACCTTGTCCCGCAGATAGTCGTACTTAATGGTGCTTAGCCATGAATCGTGAGTTGGCAACGCAGCCCCAAGAACTTCAATCGTGTGGTTGGGAAACAGGTCGCTCAACTCACTCCGAACCTTCTGTGTCATATTCCGAAGGAACATGGTGGAACCGCCTAGAGTCACGACGCGAATGAACTCATTCGAGTCGTTGCCAGCAGTGATTTCGTTACCAACAAATCCCAGCGTGTTGATTCGTTCGCCATGAAGTTCTTGGTGGGGTATCGCGGTCACGCCGACCAGCAGTTGTTCGCGGGACAAGGACTTTTCCAAAAAGCGGGGAACGATCAGGACATCCGCGACAAGCAATAGAACGCCCCCTGTAGTCAGAAGCAGTATTAACCCGACAGAGATATGTTGATATTTCATAAGTGTTTTGCTCCTACTATCGCATTCGGCGAGACGATGCTTGTCCGTTGAGACCATTTGAAGAATGAACTGATGCCAATAATCACATTCGGGCGTTGTTCTCAACCCGTATTTGATGCCACGTCGAGAGTTGGCTGGCCGGACAGAACGATGGTTCCCCTGTTCGCTCTCCTGGAGTGCTTCCACTCACATCAGGGCACCGCTCTTGGCGGTGGTTACCCTACGGGTGTCCGTTTGCCACACCCCGTCGTATGTCGTTTCCGGATCGGCGTAGACGGATCGCTTTTCAGTTACATTCCATGTCCCCGAAGAAGAGGCATGAATTTCATCGTGAAACTATTCTGACATCCCTGGATCACCATTTTGCAATTTATCACCAGTACGGTATTGAGATGGAAGCGGTCGGGAATCGGATGCCCGACTGCGGCTGTTGTTTACGTCAAACGCATTGCTGCGAGCGGACCGCCAATTCGGTTCGCAAGCGGTGATAGGCATGATGGACTTCGACAGGCGATCGCACCCGGTAAACCTGAACTCACCATTCAGGCTAAGGGAGCGGGATTAACCACCTGCTACGCGATCGGCCCGTAGAGCCGGATGCATCGAGAGGTGCTTGTCCGGTTCGACGGAGGCTTTGTCGAGTAATCCGGTTTCAAATTGCTGGTTTTGTATTCCAGCAGTCGAAAGCCGAGTAATCCGACAATTCTATCCGATGTAAATCGGTCCCGCGCGGTTGGCCTGAGCGGGGGCGATGCGGAAACACCTTGAGACGTTCTCAAGGCCGCCATTTACCAAAGCAGGTGAGGTATTTTCGATGAAGAAAATGCGTAATCCTGTGCAGGGGATTCGGAGTCTCGAACTCCGCTTAACCTGCCCGGCGTGGGGAGCTTCGAGCCTGGCGACAGGCCGAACCGGGGGTGACTTGCCTCGGGGACCACTGGCAAATCCAGTGGCCGTGAATAGCTCAACCATGAAAGGCCCGCGAGGGCTTGCCGGTGAACTTTGCGGAAGACGGAGCCGAATAGCGAAAGACTTCAGTCGATGGGTAAGGGGATGCTTCCATGTTCGATCCCCTGAAATGATCGCCGAATCTCATACGATTCACGATCGAAACTATGCCGGTTCTGGCGAACTGGACATACGACTGACGTTCCTCCCGGTCACACGGGATAGCGACGTGAGCCGCAAGGTGAAGGAAATGGCTAACGCAGGAAGCTCTGCGGCTGCCGGGATGGTTCCCGGTGCCTGGAATGGACGGTCAACGTCCGTGAGTCATCCAGGTGCTTCAAACGCCGTAGAGTGGGAGTGTGGCCTGAATAGAAGTCGGTTCGCTGGCAGGCGGGAGCCTGCGAGTCTGAGCCGAGCGATGTTCCCTGCAAGGCAGTGGGGACTCGTTGGTGTCGTAACGGGTGGTGCCGACGACGCAACCACGACGAAAGGGCTGACGGGCAATATGTACCTGTCGAAGAGCTGTGCCGGCGACTTCGCATTCTGAAGTCGCCGGTCCTTGGAAGGGCGCAAGCGGTTACACAAGACTGGTGCGGGAGCACTGGCCTTCTGTGGCGGCGGACCAACGGCGGTACCTCGGGGTGCGTCTGCACTCCGGGGCTACCGTCACAAGGTTCTTTATGTGAAGGGCTGTATGAATTGGAGTGGCACTATACTTGAATATGGTGCCACGACATGAGTCGCCCGTGGCGATGGTGTTTCTGCTGGTTCGTAGTGAGCGAGGATTGCTCCAGCGAAGCAGAATACTCCGCAGCCATGCCACAAGTGTTCTTCTGAAAGGAAACGGCTTTCCTGGGGGCCTGTGCCGTGAAAACGGGCTCCCTACTTTCTTGCTTTCTGTGGGGGGGAAGCCAAGCAAGGAGCGCTCATGCAGTATCGAGCTATCGCCACGTCCGTCGAGGGATTCGTCCAGCAGATCGCCTGCTGTTATCTACGGCACGGGTATTTCTTCTATGTCATGGGCCGCGTTCCATCAGGAAAAGACCCCAAGGCCATCGACCAGAAGCTCATCGACAAGTACCGCATCAACGTCTCGGAATCGACCCGCGCCCGCCGCAAGAAACTCGGGCAATCCAATCTTCAGTATATCCGTCATGAATCGACGTTCGTGATTCTGGCCACGAAGGGAGAGCATCGCTTCTTCGAGGAGGAGGCGAACCTCGTCCGGGACATCCGCCGAGTCCCGCTCCGCTACGCTGGTTACTCGATCAGCTACAAACCGGGTGGCCGCACCAAGGACGGTTCCCGCGACGACAAGTGGCATTCCCATGTCGCCATCGACCGCGACCAGTATCTCGAACTCCGCGCCTGGTTCGCCGAGCGAGCCTTGCGGGAATCCTCCGACAAGCTGGCCCTGGCGTTCTATCAACTGCCTATCGCTCCGTACGCCCCAGTCCGACGGCAACTGCTGTTGATGCTCCGTGAGGTCAACCGAGTCAGGAAAGTAGCGGGGCGGAAGCCGTTGCCAACCGAGATTCTGCCGCTACGGCGGAGAGTGGTGAGGCCATTTCAGTCTCCTGAATCATCGAGAATTGCATCCGGTTGATGACCACCAATGCCGTGGGAACTCAATGCGCCGTGTCCTGGAAAGACAAGCGTTTTTGGAATTCATTGAATCGTAAGAATTAGAATCCCGCTCCCGACGAGATTGTCGGGAGCGGGCTGGGTGCTATTCCGGATCTGGTTCCGGCTCCACGGTCAAGGCTTGAGTTCGCAGCGGAGTCGGTGACTGCTGGAGCAATTCAGACACCATCCCCCATAACTGGCGGATTTGCTTTCCGGACGTTGCGAGCCACACCGTGTCGAGCAATTCTTCCTTCTCGTGCCTGAGCGTCAGAATCTTCCGGCCAAGTTCATCCTTCGCCAGCAGTTCATCTTGATGCAGCTTCTTGCGCTTTTTGATGGCCTGGTCGATCTCGCTGGGTCGGCAGTAGTAGTGCTCTGGCTGCTCTTCTTTCCTGCGTCCCATAAGCTGACTGATCAGCTTTTGATACGCATTCTGTCGTTCTTTACGGATTTCATCCTCTCGTTGATCCAACTCGTTGAGCTGCGCGTCCAACTCCTGAATTCCCAGCGACTCCAACGCCATCGCATGGGCCTGTCGGCCGAGTTTCTCCAGATATCCTGAGTCAATTCCGACCATCAGATTATCGATCGCCTGGTCAACCTTGCGATTGATACGTTCTTTCCAATGCTCTTTTTCTTTTACTGTTAACATGATCCTTGCTCTCCAATTGTTGCGTCATTCATTGCGAACCAGTCTGGCCCGCACTCGCGGAGAGATGGCCACACCGAGTCAAGGGGAAGTCTCGCGGGAAAAAATTGATCGCTTGCGATCAACCCGCGAGCAGCAGCCGAAGGCGGCCCTTTACCGGTGTGGTAGGATCAGGAGGCGTGCGGGCAGAGAGTTCCTTCCTCCCGGAATGGTCCTCAAGAATCGACTCTTCTGGCTCGTTCCGTGCAAAAAGCCGGAGACCGGAAATGGGGGTGGCTTTCCGCGTTAGGGATGTGGAGGGTGCGCAGCAGTCCGCCGCAGGCGGACCGAGCGAAAGCGCAGCCCGGAGCAAGCCCGGCCCAACGGGCAACGCCCAGTTCCAGTGTCTGACGCGGGAGGCCGAGCGTTCCAAGTGATCTTTCCAGCCGGTTGACAATCCTTGTCAATTACCAGTGAAATGAGGCAGGCGAGGGGACATTTTGAGCAAACACATGTTTTCAACGGATGGCGAGCGGAGCAATGATTCCGCGATCGATTTGACTCTTCATCCATTCCTGATTGTTACATATAAAAACTGTACTGAGACGGGACCAGATCATTGGGGCCGGCATACTTGAGGATGTTTCCGACCTGGCGAGCAGCCCGAATCGTGATCGGCATTCCTCCGTCAAACTGGGTATCGTTCCAATTCATCTTAGTCAGCGCAAGGATTTCCTCGGCCAAGAATCTTGGTGTGTGCTCGATCCGGTCACATTCAATGCGAACCGTTCGTGGCATGTACATTCCAGGATACGTGGCGTAGAACTCGACGCTCCCGCGTGTGTAAAGAATATGACTCTTGTCGTCCAAGGAGGCAAACGTGCCTCTCAACGGCGGGTACTCTGCATTTCGGAACAACCTGATGAAGGACTTGCTCATAGAAAGTAGCTCGCAATACTCAATGCGGTGCTCGCGAGCGGCGCGGCTGAATCCGTCGATTTCTGCTGCACTGTGTGATGACGTCTTATGAACGACGATACGAGCAGGGATCGTCTTGTGTTCGCTTCGATACTCTTCAAGGGCACGGCACAGCAATGCATATGCGCCGTCGGCATCTAGGTGAACTTGCCGATCTTCCTTCTCGTACAGTGCTGCTTCACCACGGACGACGACGCCATTCCCTCGTTCATTGAATACTTGGGCCACGCTGGCGAACAGTCGTTCCCGGTCGAGCGTCCGGTAGAACCCCACGCCTACGAAACACGTTTGCAGATTACTTGGATCGTGAATCAGCTTCCACGGAACTCCGTTCGCTTTGTAATACAACGCCGTGTGAAAGTTCCATGCCCGTGTCGCCTCGTCTTGAAGGGGACGAATGTCTCTGCCTTTTGTGCGCCCCCGCCGTCTTTTTTTGGGATCGTATGTTCCGGGAAGTACAAGTTGCAATGGGCAGGCTCGCGGAAGCGCCATGCAGCGAGCCTTGAGCAAGTGGTGAAAATCAAGGGTGCTCTCCTGTTTTCCGCCGTCATCCGACTCCTCATTGTCCAAGTCAATCTTGTCCGCGTCAGGCTCGAACGCATCCAAAAGTTCGTGGGGAACTGCACATACGACAACATCGGGCTTCTTTTCAAGAAGAAGGCGAACTTCCCTGACAATTGCACTAACGGCCCGAACCTTCTGCTCGTCCCGCACCGTTCCATCAATGATTTCTGCGATTTCTGTGGATGAGATCGAGCGTTCAAGGCTTGAATCGAAAGCCAACTCGGAACAGAACCCTACCTCTGACGAGAATCCAGGAAACTTTGGAAAGAGATTGGGCTGACGGCTCTGTTTCGCAGGAATCTCCTCGCGGCAGCGTTCCAACCAATCCCGCAAGCCTTCAATCGACGCCGCACTCCCAACGATACCGATGCGAATGCGTTTGGGGGCATCGTCGCTGTCGAAATCGAGCGGCGAATAGTTCATCAGACCGAACCGAATATCGATATGGCGGCTCGACCCAAACTGAAGTTCCGGTTCGTCAAATCGCGTGATCTTCATCAGTCAAACAAGCTCCTCTGGTCGGACGTGCCATCTTGATCTTCTTCGCCTGATGGCTGCGGCAGCCAGGCCGATTCTGGCACACCCCAATCGACCTCGAATGAAACGAGCGGATCAAAAGAGAGAAGCGAATATGGAGTGATCGGCGCTTCGGACTCAACCTTGTCGTCGAACAGAGATCGCTGCCTTGGCTTCGGTGGGGAAGGAACCAAGTGAGTTTGGCAAAGCACTTCCTCCCAAAGTCGGACTTGTCTTAGATGCGTCTTGTTTTGTCGCTCAAGCTGTTTGATTCCAGTCAATCTTTCGTCGAAATATCGGGACAGCTTCCAGCCATCCTGAGTGAAGTGGTACGTCGGAGTGATCTCGACGTACCACTTTTCGCCAAAGCGTATAAGGCTGAGTTCTGCGGCACGATGACGATAGTAAGCGATGCGATCGGGAGTGGTTTTGCTTGGGTAGGCTTTGAAAACCGATAAGCCGCCGACTTTTCGCTCGGTAAGGTCGGGAGTAGATCGGAAGAAATGATGCCTCCTGTCCTTGGAGAAACGGACACCTTGTCGGTACAGGATCTGTTCGAGACATGCTCGAATCATTCTCACAAAGACATAGCGCCAATTGGGATCGTCGGAGAAGGCAAAATCGTTGGCTGCGAGATTTTCGGTTGTCGAGGAAATACAGACCTTCGTCCAAGGCGCAAACGTCAGGTCGTGGAAGGCGTAGATGAAGCCATTGTGCAGAAACCACTCCGGCTTGGCTTGGTCGCGAGTCTCGTTCAGGTGTTCCCATACTTGCGTCGGAAACCTAAGCTTTGTGGCCGCGCGAAACAGCCGTTTCGGATAGTCGGCAACCGGCAACAGATTGCTGACCAAAGTGTCGGACTGCGGGAGTGCCGTAAGGTAGTGGCCACTATCGGCAGGAAGCGCGAGTGCTGCCAGTCGGTCTCGGCATGCAAGTTCGAATCGATCACAATCCTTGGAAAACACGATCTTCCGCGCCTTGCGGAGTTTTGGATCGTGGAAATAGTCCTTGATGGAAACCCAGTATGCCTCGTCCTGCTCAGGGCGTGAAACAACGAGGACGACTGGCGCGTTTCCTCGGAGCCAATAGTCCAAGTCTCGTTCATCGCAAAGAAACTCGAACGCCGTATCTGTTTCGGCCTTGAAGTAGCTGCCGCCGGCCTTGCTTTGAACTTGAATGATGAAATTGGACACTTCGGCAGTAACCGCGTCCCGAATCTCGATAATCCCGTCGATGCCCGCTTCAAGGTGAAGTGCATTCCAGACGAAGCCCATGTCGTTGACAATGCGATGAATGAGGGCGATTCCTTTATCGCCCCGCATGTCTGCATGTCCGATCTGCTTGTGCTTTGCCAAAGTCGTTCATCCTTGATTCATAGTCACGCTGCCCAGTCGGCGCACAGAAGTTCTGCCTGCTTCAAAACCGTTTCGGTCGCCTGAGCTTGCTTGTCCGGTGGGTAACCGTGTTTCTTGAGGATCTTCTTAACCATCACGCGGAGCTTTGCCCGGACGCTTTCCTTCACTGTCCAATCGATGGTGACGTTCCGACGGACGGTATCGACCAGTTCGCGGGCGATGGCGCAGAGGGTCTTGTCACCAAGGACGGCCACGGCACTGTCGTTGATTTCCAGGGCTTCGTAAAAGGCTTCTTCGTCTTCTGTGAGGCCGAGGGCCTCGCCTCGCTGGCGTGCTTCTCGCATTTCTTTTGCCAGTTCCACCAGTTCTGCAATTACTTCCGCAGCGTCGATGGAACGGTTTTGATACTTCTTGATGGTCTTTTCGAGCATCTCGGCGAACGAGCGGGACTGGACCAGGTTCTTTCGTGATCGTATTTTAATTTCATCGCTCAACAGTTTTCGGAGGACTTCCAGAGCGAGGTTCCGGTGTGGCATGTCGCGGACTTCGGCCAGAAACTCGTCCGAAAGGATCGAGATGTCCGGGCGATCCATGCCGGCGGCGGCGAAAATGTCGATTACTTCGTCCGAAGCGACCGATTTCGAGATGATCTGCCGGACTGCCGCGTCGAGGTCTTCCTTGCTGGGGCCACCTCCGGTTCCACCACTGCTCAATTTGGCAAACTGCGCCCTCAAGCATTGGAAGAACGCCACTTCTTCTCGGAGCTTCACGGCGTCGTCATGTGTGGCCACCAGGGCGAATATCTTGGAGAGTTCGGTCACCGCTTGCACGAAGCGAGATTGGCCGTCTTCCAGTTGCAAAATGAAATCCATCGCCTCGGGGATTACACCGACGCGCTCCGATGCCGTACCCGTGAAGAATTTCGAGTATTCAAAGCCATGCAGAATACCTTGGACAATCTCGTACTTCTCAAGCAGCAATTCAAGAGCCTGATCGATTGGAATGCCGGTGTCCTCCTGATCGGCCTGGGTGTATTGGGCCAATGCCTTTTTGAGTTCCGCCGCCAAGCCAAGATAGTCCACGACCAGCCCGCCTGGTTTGTTCCTAAAAACACGGTTGACGCGGGCGATCGCCTGCATCAGATTGTGGCCACTCATCGGCTTGTCAACGTACATTGTGTGCAGGCACGGGGCGTCGAAGCCGGTGAGCCACATATCGCGGACGATCACGAGCTTGAGTGGATCGTCGGTCTTTTTGAACCGTTTGGCCATCTCCTCGCGCCCCCGTTTGGGGCGGATGTGCTGCTGCCACTCCACCGGGTCGCTGGCCTGACCAGTCATGACGACTTTGAGCGTTCCGTCCTCGTCATTGGCACTGTGCCAGTCGGGACGAAGGGCGATCAATTCCTTGTAGAGTTCGGTACAGATGCGGCGGCTCATGCAGACGATCATCGCCTTACCGTCCATCGAAGCCAGCCGCTCATCCCAGTGCTTCACGATGTCTTGGGCGATGAGTTTGATCCGTTTCTCGCTGCCGACCAGCGCCTCAAGGGCCGCCCACTTGGTCTTGAGTTTCTCCTTGGCCGACTGTTCCTCCCCTTCGGTGACTTCCTCGAACTCTTCGTCAATCCTGGGTCGCTCCTTTTCGGTCAACTCCAGCTTGGCCAGACGGCCTTCGTAGTAGATTTTGACCGTGGCCCCATCCTCGACCGCCCGGCTGATGTCGTACACGTCGATGTAGTCGCCGAAGACGGCTTTGGTGCTTTTGTCGCCGAGTTCAATCGGAGTTCCGGTGAAGCCCAGATAGGAAGCGTTCGGCAGCGCATCGCGCAGGTGCTTGCTGAAGCCGTAACTGATCTCGCCGGTCTTTTTTGCCTTGGCGTAATGGCCGTATTGGCTGCGGTGGGCTTCATCGGCAATGACGACGATGTTCCGGCGATCGGAAAGTCCCGGATAGGATTGGCCCGGATCAGGGGCGAACTTCTGCAACGTCGTGAAGACCACGCCCCCGGACGCCACCTTCAGCAGTTCCTTTACTTCGTCACGATCATTGGCCTGCACCGGCTTTTGCCGCAGCAGTTCGTGGCAGCCGGAGAATGTGCCGAAGAGTTGATCGTCCAGATCGTTCCGGTCGGTGATGACCACGAGAGTCGGGTTCTGCATCTTCGGATGCCGAACCACCTTGCCGGCATAGAATGCCATCGTCAGACTTTTGCCGCTCCCTTGTGTGTGCCAGACGACGCCGACACGACGGTCCCCCTTCGGTGAAATCGCCTTCAGCGTGCAGTCCACGGCTTTGTTCACGGCGTGGAACTGGTGATACCCGGCCATTTTCTTGATGATCGTCCCGGCATCGATTTCAAACACGATGAAGTGCTGGACCAGGTCAAGGAATCGGGATTTTTCGAACACCCCTTGGATAAGAACATCCAGTTCTGGCTTCCCCTTTGGGGCGATCTCCTCACCGTCCGTCGTCCGCCACGGCATGAAGCGAGCCCAGCCGGCCGTCAGCGTGCCGATGCGGGCAGTGATTCCATCGCTGGCGACCAGACAGATGTTGTAAGTCATCAGCGTCGGCAGTTGGAGCTTGTAGGTTTGAAGCTGGTCGAATGCCTTGCGAGTGGTGGCGTTTTCATCAGCGGCATTCTTCAGTTCGATCACGACAAGCGGGAGACCGTTGACGAACAACACGACATCGGGTCGCCGGGTGTGCTTGTCTTCGGTGACGGAGAACTGGTTGACCGTCAGCCAGTCATTGTTGTCCGCGTCCGCGAAGTCAACCAGCCACACCTTATCATGGATGGTGCGACCGTCGGTTTGGTATTCGACGTCGATGCCATCGACTAACATTCGATGAAACCGGCGATTGTTTTCTAACAGACTCGCCGTCTCGCTGCGCACAACTCGCCTGAATGCTTCGTCGCGAGCCTCTGCAGGAATTTGGGAATTGATTCGCTCGATGGCGTCCCGCAAACGCCCCGCGAGTAGCACATCGGCAAACGAATCTCGCTCCGACGCCGGTTCGCCCGGTGCAATCTCTGGCCCGTGCAAGACAGAATACGTCAGCCCCTCAACCCATTCGAGGACGGCTTCTTCAATGGTGGATTCGGTGAATTTGTTGGTCATGTGCTGCTTGGCCTTGTTTGACGACGAAGCGTTTCAACTGCCTCGGTGATGGCCACCGCGTCGGTGCCGACTGTTCCCCATTCCTTCCAGAAGTCTCTTGTTGCACTTGCTGGGTGAATCGATGGGGCATCGAGTCGAATACGACTCGGAAGCAGAACCGCGTCGCCGAGCAGGATGGCTTCTCCCGTGTCCATCAGCGGCAAAATATCAATGATTCCAGACATCGAGTCTGGCATGAGACGACGAACAACGGACTGATCCTCGTCATTGGTCAATCGTAGGACCAAGAAGTTGTTGCACTGGCTGAGAATCGTGCGGCTGACATCAGATGGACGTTGGCTTACGACGACAATTGACACTCCGTACTTCCGTCCCTCCTTTGCAATTCGCTCGAACGTGTCGAGTGCCTGTCGTTCAACAGCATCCGCATCGGCACGTACTGGCAGATAAAGGTGTGCTTCATCGCAAACCAACGCGAATGGCGTCCGCTTATCTGGTTCCATCCAAAACTGGACCGTATAGAGCAGTCTTGCAAAGACCCCTGTGACGACTGGCAGAACGTCAGACGGGACTTCCGAAAAATCGATGATCTTTACCCCCGGTGCAACGCCGTCAGACACCAGAAGTCTACCTACCTGATTTGCAAGCCAGTCATATTTCAAAGCGTCTGGGGGCGGCTGGAACATGAATCCGTAGCGCCGATCGTCGAGCTTGGCACGCAATCGCGACACAAACCGTGTCAGCCGACCTTCCCATTCGCCTTTCACGTCTCCACCTCTCGCACCGACGCCTTTTCGGGTATCATCGTCATGGAGTAAGTCAACAAGTTCGGCGATCGAATAAGGAATCGGCGAATCGACGGTAAATGTCTTGCGAACGTCCTCCTTCCTTTCGGCTTCCAACGTCTTCTCTTTGAGATTGCGTACATGGGACGTGAAGCGAGACGCCTGGTTCGGTGCATTCTGATCGCTTCGATCGAGAATCATCGAAAGCATCTCATCCCGATTCAGCATCCAGTACGGCAGGAATACGGCGTCGGATGGCGGTGTGTCTAAGTCACCCGGCCCAGCGATATGGAAGCCCTCCGCGAATCCGCCCTGTGCCTTCGTAAGCGGCGAGTACTCGCCGTGCATATCAAAAACGATAAGATTAGGGAATTTCAACCGCGATGCACGCTCCAACATCAGCGCGACTGACCAACTCTTTCCTGAACCGGTGCTGCCCAGGATCGATGCATGCCGTTGGAAGAATTTGTCTCCGCTCGCGATCGCAGCGGCGGATCGATCGACCATGAAATGGCCTAGTTGCAATCGTTCATCTTCTGGGATGTCGGCTCCGAGAAGACCCATAAAACGCTGTAAATTACCACCGTCGAGGATGAAACAATCGCGATCAATCTGTGGGAATGAGTCTGCCCCTCGTTTGAAAACATTACTCTTTGTTCCATCGACCGTTCTGTAAGTACCGACGAGAACCACGCGAATAATGTCTTCCGGATGTGGCGTCAGCGGCAATTCAGTGGCGTAGTCGTCATCTTGTTCAAGCATCGCATCGCGAAGACTTCTGGTGACACGTTCAGTCATGCCGATGAGAAACTCACGCTCTGTGGCGCCGCGTACGGCAACGAGGTTTCCAATGCCAACGCGAGTGATCAACGCTGAATCCTGTACTTCTATCAGCACTCGGCTCGTATCGACTGCTTTGACTCGCCCGACTCGGTCGTCTTCTTTGAACTGAAGGGCTGCTGGTTGTGTTGGTGAAGTCATGGTTCAAGTACCTCCGCGATAAACTGGCTTAAATCCCAAATGTTAGCACCGTTAAATGCAGTCGTCCCGATTTTCGTATGCACGATTGCGCCTGGATCAGTCGCCGGGTCGTAAGCAATCACGGTCATCGCAGGCGACTCAGCAAGTAAATTAGCACCATTCGGCGAAAGCGAATGAGTGAGTACCAGCGTTGGCGTACCGTCACGAATACGTGGGGAAAGGTGAGTTTCCAGGTGGTCGTCGTTGAAGCCATACCCGAGGATGAGAAATCGCGACGCGCGATCAATGTCTCGATTCGCACGCTCGCGGTGACTGTCAAAAGGACGGTCATAGCCGGTGCGAAACTTGTTGCGCCCTGGTGTTATCAGCAATCGTGGGAGATCAAGATCGTAGGGGCATCGCATCGGTTCACTATTGTGTTGGTACCAATCAAGACTTCCGTGGGGTTTGGAAAGCACGACGCGATCCGCATAGCGCAAATGCACATTGCGCTTGATCGTTTGCGTGTCACGACAAAAGCTCATTCGACACTCTTTGGCATCCAAGCGTGCGTACGAGTGTCCAACGAATTGCGTGTCGACGCCTAGCCCAGCCATCTCGGCGGCGATCTCGACGAGTCGCTCATAATTCGTTGTGATGATGGGAATGCCTGTCGGAGGCTTTAGCAAGTGCTTGAACAACCGTGTCAGTCGCAGGGTGCGGGTGCCGGAAAATACTTCCTGAAGGACTGCGGACTCGTATTGAGCGATGAAACGTGATGTGAGCGTGACGATCACCGATTCCACCTCGGGAGTCGGAGCGTGGGCAAGCATCGCGGATTCCAGGTCGTAGCCCGCCGTAAGCAGTTCAGCGATTGGCTCCCACTGTGTCTGAAGAGACGTGTCCAGGTGACGAGGAACTTCAACATTAAGATGGCCGCCCAGGGTCTTCATACCGGGAATGCCTTCGGCACATGACAACCCGGAACCGACGATCGTTACGAGTCCGTCAGTAAAGTGAGCTTGCAGCCGTTTCTTGAGTTCATCCGAAGTCATTTACTGGTGCCCCAAAATCTGTAAATCACCTGCCAAAATCCGGGGAAGAAGTTTGTCGCGGGTTGCGGTGAGCGCAAACGATTCCTCGTCGATCGTTTTCATCTGCGCAAACAGATCGCCGGTCGTTCGTGCGAAGCATTCGGCGATTTCCTTCGGTGGCGTCACAAGTGGGAATGTGTTGAGACAGTCCGCCGGTACTCGTTGCCGTCCCGACGTGCCGGTCATGTTGGTAATGAGGTGCTGTCGGAAATCGTCCGTTCGGGCCAACAGGTAAGCGAACACCGGTGGTAGTGGCGGTGGCGGACGAAGCACGATGTATTCCGTCGAACCGGCACCCACTTCGTCGTCTTCGAGGAAGTCGACGAACGCGGTCTTGCCGTTCTCCAGGCAGGGAGTAATGCGGGCTACGAGTGTGTCGCCGTTGATGAACTTCGTTCCCGATTTGAACTCCCGTCGTTCCCAGGCCAACACACGAACCGAACGCGTCGGCATGTTCGCCATTTCAAGCCACGGAACGACGGTTCCTTTGGTGATTGAGCGAGACGGATTCACCTCGATTGCGTCCGGCACCGTCCTGGCATTCCACCCCTTCGGAACAGGACCCAGCGTTGACTCCTCGAAGCTGTCGGGGAAGATCCCGGCGATTTCGGGGGCCATGTTGGGGAGAGCGCGGCGAGAGAGGTCGGGGTTGCTGAGTTTGGGGTGCTCGCGGCGGAGGGCGGCTTTGATGTGGACGGGGTCGAAGTCGATGAACCAGCTCTTGAACAGCCGCCGAGCCATCGCTTCCAGCGTTTCGTTCATCCGGCGGTTCAAGTCGATCTTGTCATCCAGCGTGCCGAGAATGTCGGCAATGTGCTCCTGCTGTGTAATCGGTGGCAATGTGATGCGGAGACGACGCTGGTCAGTCAGACTCAAATAGGGAGCCATGTCAGTCGAGGCAGACATTCCGCGAAGCTGTGTAATGAACTCTGCCCCACGAGACCAGTATCGGAGAAACCCTCCGCAAATGACTTTCGGATTCCGCGAACGCCAGTAAGAAAGATGCGGTGAATACACGAACTCAGGCATCTGGTCGGTGACGAATGATGTTCTGCCCGTGCTATTGCCTTTGGTTGTGACAATGGTGTCCCCCGGCATAGCAAACTTCTGGCGCAATCGGTCCCGCAGGTTTTCGTAAAAACGTTCGACGCCGGAGAAGTCGATATGCGTATTGCTGACATGTCCGGCGCGAAGAAAGATTGGCCCAGTACCGCCAAGCTCGTTGTTCTTTGCGCGATATCCGTCTCCGATTTCAAGGCTTCCCTCGTCAATCAGCTTCTGAAATGTTGCCTCGCGCGAGCCGTCATTCACCATGCTTCACCTCAAAAGAGCGGAGACAATGCACGGCTCCTCTCCTACGGCTGGCTGCCGTGGATGATCGCTGTTGCCGGTGATGGAATCGAACGTCAGTCATTCTTGCGTTTCTTACCCTTCGGCTTCTTCGCCGCTTTCTTCCTGGCTGTCTGCTTGCGAGTCGTCTTCTTCTTGACCGGTTGCTTCGCCGTGTCCGGCGTGTTCAGTTCGGCTTCGATCTGCTCGACCGTCGGCAAGCTGCCCTCCAGCGACGCCGGGAGTTTGCTGACGAGTTCGGCTTCCCAGTCTGCCACGCCAACGGGTTGGGTGAGGCCCCGCAGCGCATATTCCACTGCCACGTGGCTCTTGCCACGGCATAACAGCAGGCCGATGGTCGGTTGGTCCTCGGGCTGCTTCAAGAGGTCATCGACGGCGGACAGATACAGATTCAGCTTGCCGACGAATGCGGCATCGAACGGTACGGCTTTCAGTTCCACAACGACGAAACAGTGCAACCGGAAGTGATAGAACAGAAGGTCAACGACAAAGTCTTCGCCGCCGACCTCCAGCACGATCTGCCGTCCTACGAAAGCGAAACCCTGCCCCAGTTCCAGCAGGAGTTTCTCAACCTGATCGATCAGGGCCTGCTCGACTTCGCGCTCGCGTCGGGGATCGGCAGTACCCAGAAAATCGAACAGGTACGGGTCTTTGAAAGCCTGAGTCGCGAGATCGCTGTCGGGAGCCGGCAGGACCGTCTGAAAATTGCTGATTGCGCGTCCAGATCGGCGGTGCAGTTGGCCGTTGATCTGCATGACCAGGATGTTCCGCGACCAGCCGTTTTCGATGGTTTTCTGAATGTACCAGAGGCGATCTTCGGCGTTATCCAGCTTGTCGAGAAGCATGCAGTTGTGAAACCACGGAATTTGTGCAGCAGCCTGCTGCACAATTGTCCGATCCGACCAGGCTTCTGCAAAGGTTCGCATGTATTTCAGGTTTCGAGGGGACAGTCCCGACATGTCCGGGAAAGCTTTCCGGAGGTCGGTAGAGAGCCGGTCTATGACCTTGGTGCCCCAGCCTTCTTGCTGCTGGCGTTCCAGAATGGTTCGGCCAATGTCCCAGTACAGCAGGACCATTGCCGCGTTCGCGGCCAGAACGACGCGGACTCGTTCGGCGGCGATCCTCTGTTTCAATTCATCTAGCAATGGCCCATACCCATGAGTCATCTCGTGACGGGGGGGCGGAACCGGGATCATGGCCTCATCGCGTGCTCGGCCGAGTGATCGACGAGATTGCCTATCGGCGCTGGACGATCGTTTTTTCTTCATGACGACTCCTTGCCGGTAAAGCCGAGACTGGCCAGGTTTTTCAAGATGGCCTTTTCGAGTTTGGCCGATTCGGCGAACTGCCCCTTGAGCTTGGCCGTGAGTTGCTCCATGCGTTCCTCGAACGGCATGTCGTCATCATCTTCGGTTTCCGCCGCCCCGACGTAACGGCCCGGCGTCAGAACATGGCCGTGGCTGGAGATTTCCTCAAGGCTGGCGCTTTTGCAGAATCCGGCGATGTCGGCGTATTTCCCGGCGTCCTTCTCGCCGCGCCAAGCGTGATAGGTCTGGGCGATGCGACCGATTTCTTCGTCGGAGAGTTCGCGGTGGGTGCGATCAACCAGAGCGCCGAGCTTCCGGGCGTCGATGAACAGCGTCTCGCCCCGACGGTCACGGAACTTTCCGTTTTTCTTATTGCGAGCCAGGAACCACAGGCAGACGGGAATCTGCGTGGTGTAGAAGAGCTGACCGGGGAGCGCGATCATGCAATCAACCATGTCATGCTCGATCAGTTGGCGACGAATCTCTCCTTCCCCCGACTGATTGCTACTCATCGAGCCGTTGGCCAACACAAAGCCCGCGATCCCGCTGGGAGCGAGCTTGTGGACCATGTGCTGCACCCAGGCGTAGTTGGCGTTGCTGACCGGCGGTGCGCCGAACTTCCAGCGGGCATCTTCTCGCAACCGATCGCCGCCCCAGTCGCTGATGTTGAACGGGGGATTGGCGAGGATGAAATCGGCCTTCAGGTCTTTGTGAACGTCGTTGTGGAACGTGTCGGCATTATGCGGGCCGATGTTGCCGTCGATACCGCGAATGGCAAGGTTCATCTTGCACAGCCGCCATGTCGTATTGTTACTCTCTTGTCCGTAGATAGACAGGTCACCGACGCGGCCACCGTGGGCGAGCACGAACTTCTCGCTTTGCACGAACATGCCGCCGGAACCGCAACAGGGGTCGTAGATGCGCCCCTTGTACGGCTCGATCATTTCGACCAACAGCTTCACGACGGACTGCGGCGTGTAGAATTCACCGCCTCCTTTGCCTTCAGCACTGGCGAATTTGCCGAGAAAGTATTCGTAAACGCGGCCAAGCACGTCCTTGCTGCGGCTTTCCGCATCTCCCAGGCCAATCGTGCCGACCAGATCGATCAGTTCGCCCAGGCGTTGCTTGTCGAGCGACGCTCGACCGTAGTCCTTCGGAAGCACGCCCTTGAGTGACGGGTTGTCCTTTTCGATGGCGGCCATCGCGTCGTCGATCAGCTTGCCAATCGTCGGCTGCTTGGCGTTGGCCTGGAGCTTTGCCCAACGGGCATCTTTGGGCACCCAGAAGACATTCTCGGCGATGTACTCGTCGCGGTCTTCCGGATCGGAGAGGTCGTCTCCCGCCAGCCGGTCGTGGAGTTCTTGGAAGGCGTCGGAAATGTATTTGAGGAAAACCAATCCGAGCACGACGTGTTTGTACTCGGCGGCATCCATGTGGCCGCGCAGCTTGTCGGCAGCCGCCCAGAGCTTCTCCTCAAAGCCCAGGTTGGCACCATTTCCATTCTTCGCCTTTGCGGTAGCACGTTTTGCCATAGTTTGCTTCATCACCTGCGAAGATTACGCTGAACATATACCCAAAGCAGTTTGTTGAATGCCATTTCCAGATTATCGCGAGGATCTCCGTCGAGAATTAACCCGCACGGGCTTTCGCAGTTGTTCCACTAACTTCTCTAGATCGGACTTCTTGTAGAGACGATAGTTGTTCAACGGATGCCGATATTCCTGCAACTTCGCATCTCGACTCCAATTCCGGATCGTATTCGGGCAGACGCCGAGGAATTCGGCTGCTGCCTTGACTGTCAAATACTCCGTACCACTGGGCATCTGGTCTCTCCCACGGCGCTCAAACAGTTGAATGCCAACTCGCTGCAAAGCTTACCAAACCCGCACAGAAAAGGCGAGTACTGATGGATTGTCTGCCCGATTTGGCTCGGGGCAAGGGGCATTCGGCCTCAGATCGAAATTCGTTCCACGATGTTCCTCGTTACCTTCCGTTGTCGACGGTCATAGAGCCGTGTTGTTCGCGGGTCGGCGTGACCAGCCAGATTCTGCACGTCCTCAAGCGGAACTCCTTGGCTGAGCAGGTCGGTGATCGTCGTCACTCGGAAGGAATGGGGCGATAGTCGACTCGGTAGGCCAGCATCGCGGATGCGGCGTTTGACCATGCGGCTCATGTCGTCCGGGGTCATGGCTGACTGGGTAAGTTGCTTGGTTCTCCGAATCGTGGAGCGAAACAGGGGAAAGGTCTTCTCGGCGAACTCCATCCGCCCGGCCTCCTGGTATTCCGCGATGAACCATCGCAAGTCGTGGCGGACGGGGATTTCGCGGGACTTGCCTCCCTTCTCGGTGAATCGCAGGCAATGCTGGTCACCAAGGTCGTAAAAGTCTTCCTGGCGGAGCTTGGCAACCGCTCCGACTCGGGCAGCGGTGTAGATCAGGATGCCGATGATCGCCCGGTCGCGCAATCCGACAACGTGGCTCGTGTTGATGCCGCGAATCAGGAGCCTCGCCTGCTCAATACTGATCTCCGGCGTCTTGCCCTCGACCACTTGCAACCGTTCGCCCCGCACTGAAGCCGCCGGGTTGAGAATCATCACGTGCCGATTGACCAGGGTGTCAAAGAAATGCCGGATTCCGGCCAGGTGCAGTTTCTTCGTGGCGGGAGCGTAGCCCAAGCCGTCCAGGTAGCTTCCGACAACTCGCGGAGTGATGGTTGGCAGTTCCACTCCGAGACGCTCACAATGGCCGAGAAACTGGCGAATCGCTTGCTCGTAGGCTTTCCTCGTGTACAGATTTCGTATCTGCCCGTAGATGAACTCGTCCCAGGCGAATTGGGCGGCTGGGCCACCTGTGGCGATCAGCGCGGGAAGGGAGGTATCTTCGCGAACTGTCGGTGTCGCCACGAAGGGAACCGGCATCGAACTTATCAGGTTCTCTGCATCGGGTGACCAAACATCTTGTCGGGTTTTCATGCTGTCCATCGAATATGCCAGAAGTCGTCCCGAAATCCAGCAGCCGATTCAATGACACGGCTACTCGGTAATCGGGATCGATGAGTTTTCCCCAACTCTCTCATTAACGCCGGACAACGTCCTTTGTCTAGCATTATTTGATACAGCGCGTTTTTCTGATTCGGAACGAAATTTGTTGGCGAAACGAGCGAAAGGGGGTACAGCAATGGAATAGGGAGGAACCGGCCATGAGACAGATGATTGATTCCGAGAATTACATGTTTCGGGAATCCAAAGACGGAGGCGATATCTTTTCGCGATTTGCTCTACGATGGCCTTCTGCCGATGATCGTGGGGCTACGATGCTACAGTTTGCTGTAGCATTGCCGGTGTTTATGATGTTCGTCATCGTGATCGTCGATTATGGCCGCATCAACGGACTCACTAATGTGATTCGTGAATCACTGGCTCTAGGAATGCAGCAGGCAATCTCAGTGCCAAATCTCGACGTAGACCCTGGCGGGTTGACATCCGATGATTTTTGGTACCAGCGTTCAAAAATTGCTCGCACCATGGTTCAAGACAAAGTCTTGGAGCTTGTCGGCGGGATCGGAATGATTGCAACCGAAGATGACTCGATAACTGCCGACTCCACAGGGCCGAAGCTATACGACTTAGTATTCTCCGAGGATCGGATCAATGGAGAGGCTGATCGGCATGTCTATAAGGTTGCCGTTCTCTTGCCCGGTGAGTGCCTATATGTTCCCGCATTGAATGTCACGGATTGTAATCGCGAGACATTAGGAACTGCTCCAAGCGACCCATATCCGGCTCAGGCTCCAGAAGTGCTGGTTCGGAAGCATCCAATCAAGCTCGTTGCTTATGCCTACTTCGACGCATACACGCCGTGGCTATTCGGTGGGTGGCGAAAATTTGAACAATATGGGTATCGGCAGCCGATTCCTCGAACCCCATTTCCATCAGACATTGATCCGCAGCCCGTGGCCGAAATCATGGAAGAGATGGTTCCCGATAAGTTAGAGCCGCTGGGAACGCCCCGACTGCCAGATGAAGAGGAGTCGGAACAGTGTGAGATGAATTTCGGGGTGTGCATTAGTGTGGGGTTGGGCTGTCCATGTGCAAATAACCTAAACGTCAACGATCCGCCAAATTGTCACTGTTCTCGTGCTTGTTGTGGTCCCAGGTGATCTCCTTCATGGAATCACCCGATTCTTCTCTTCCCAAGCAGAAGCAAGCCCAACCCAAGCAGTGTCGCCGTCATCGGTTCCGGCACCTCTGTTCCTCCCTGACCCGCACTCGGATCGGAGGTAGTATGCGTGGTGAGAAATGCTCCATTAGCTCCACTTGCAAGAAATCCGGCGCTGCCAACAAACAGACCGTTCTCGTAAATCACTGACTTTGCCCCGAGGATATTTTCCAGGGAGATCATGGAAAAATCGCTGATCGCGTAGAGAAAGCTGTCGTCGAAATCGGTAACAGCAGCGACTAGCTGCCCCTCCCAGACTTCAAAGTCGCGAAATGTTGTGCCATCGACTGTTGCTCCAATAAATGTTCCGTCAGATCGCCAGAACCCAACCCTGGATGAAAAAGTGTTTAGGTCGAAATAGCTTCCTGCAAAGACAGCATCTCCGACTAACGGGTCGATTGCGACGCCGATGAAGTTCGGCATGATGCCGGGCTCACTGAAATCGAAGTCGGATGTGCTGAGCACGTTGTAGCCGCCGAGGTCGTTCTGATGCCAGATGAAGTCGCCGCCGACGATGTACTGGG
>Ga0182745_1000797_pt1 | contig 32421 bp, 24 predicted proteins | sample eDN3rd30CKraftBY_FD_128523 | JGI IMG/M metagenome (GOLD analysis project Ga0182745, IMG submission 128523) | Enriched backyard soil microbial communities from Emeryville, California, USA - eDNA 3rd pass 30_C Kraft BY (version 2) (version 2) | ecosystem: Environmental > Terrestrial > Soil >... | reverse complement strand
TCGCTGTCCGCCCGAGAACGTCCTTGACGCAACATTATGGCTGGCTGAGCCTGCTGCCGCCAGTAGCCGCGATCGTCCTTGCCTTGTGGCTGCATCGGGTCGTTCCGGCTCTGCTGGCCGCCATTGTGCTGGGATCCGCCCTGCTGGCTGGGAAGAGTATGGGGTAGGTCCCCATGGCTGCCGTGGACCATCTCGTCTCGACAGCGGCGGTTGCCGACAATTTCCGGTTGATCCTGTTCAGCGTCCTGATCGGGGGACTCATCGCTCTCATGCGCTTGGGGGGTGCGTTCGATGCATTCGCGCGCGTGTTTCAGCGAGGGCGGCCCACGGTCGAGAAACGCACTTTGTTTACGATGACGTTTGCTCTCGGAACGGCACTTTTCCTGGAAACCTGGAGCAACGTTCTGGTCAGCGGCACGGCGCTGGGTTCGTCGTTCGACCGGCTGGGCGTTGCTCGCCAGCGCATGGCATATTTCATGCACACCATCGCCATCAATGCGGTCGCATTGATTCCATTCAACAGCTGGGCTGCGTTCTACCTCGGGCTGCTTGCCGCCCAGCAGGTCGAGCGGCCCTTCCAGTTTCTGCTGGCGTCGCTGCCCTTTGCGCTGTATTGCTGGATCAGCCTGGCGCTGGTGGCGATTGTCATGGTGACCGGCTGGACCTTCGGGCCGATGCGACGTTTCGACCTGACGGGTGCGTCGCGGGCAATCGCTTCCACCGCACCAGGTGCGAAAGCACCGACTAGCACACCGGAGAACGAGCCGGGCAGCACGGTTGGAAGCCTGAGCCTGTTCGTGGCTCCCCTGGTTACGCTCGTTGCGGTTGCGGTGTTCGGGCTGACGGCAACCGGAGCTGGTGACCCCCGCCAGGGCAACGGTGCCGCAGCCGTGCTCTACGCCGTCATTGCGGCAAGCGTGGTCGCCGCTCTCGATTTGCGACTGCTGCGCAAATTGCGGTCCTCCGAGCTGGAGAAGGTCTTCGTGGAAGGTTGTGGATCATTCGTCGGTGCGGCGGCGCTCGTGCTATTGGCACTGACGCTCGGGCTGCTGATCAAGGAGCTGGGCACCGGCCTGTACGTGGCGAACCTGTTCGAGGCCGCCGTGCCCCGAGCGCTGTACGCACCCTTGGTGTTTCTGACAGGGGCGGTGATGTCATTTGCGACCGGGACCTCGTATGGCACATTCTCCATCATGACACCGATTGCCGTGCCGCTTGCCTATGCCACGGGGAGCGATCCGCACTTGTTGTTCGGCGCCTGCCTGGCAGGAGGAGTCTTCGGCGACAACTGTTCGCCGATTTCGGATACCACCATCGTGACTTCGATCGCCACCGAGGTCACGCCGGTCGATCATGTGACCACGCAATTGCCGTTTGCGCTGTGTGCGGCGGCGGCCGCCGCTGCCGGTTTCACCGTTCTTGGTACGTGGCTCGATTGATGCCTGATCACCGGCGTGAGGCGGCGCGGGCCTCGGCAAAGAGCCACTCCAGGAAGGTTCGCACTGCTGAATCCTGTCCACTGTTTTCCGTGGTCACGGCGTAATAGCGCGCCCTTGCCGCAACCCTTACGTCGAACGGCGCGACCAGCTGTCCGTCCGACAGGTGCTCCTGAATGAGAGCATCGTGCGCCATCAAGACGCCTCGTCCGCGCAAGGCGGCGTCGATCGCTTGTGTATACGTCGAGAAATCGATATAGCGCGAGAACGTCATAGGCCCGGCACCCGCGGCCTGGCTCCATTGTTCCCAATCGGACTTCCAGTTGACATCGCGGATGATGGCAACGCTGCACAGTGCCGCTGGTGTCGGTAACGGGTTCGCGGCCAGGAATTCCGGCGTCGCGACCGGAAAAATGGCCTCGCCGAATAGATCATAGGTTTCCATGCCTGGGTAGTTGCCGTCTCCGCGGCGGATACCGACGTCGAATCCGGTGGGCGCCAGGTCGAGTACCGCCGAATCCGCGGACAATTCGATAGTGATATCCGAGTGACGACTGTAGAATGAATCCAGCCGGGGGATGAGCCACAGATCCGCGAACGAAGGCATGACGGTCAGCTTGACCGGCTGATCGTTGACTCGCCGTAATAGCTCGGCAGTTCCGGCCTCGATCTGCATGATCGCCGGCTGCATCAGCGTCGCGAAGCGACGACCCGCCGTGGTGAGTTCCACCCCGCTGGGCCTGCGGACGAACAGCGTGACACCGAGGAATTCCTCCAGTGACTTGATGCGCGCGCTGACGGCTCCTGACGTAACCGACAGCTCCTCGCTCGCGACGGCGAAGCTTTGGCTGCGCGCGGCTGCCACGAACACACGTACCCAGTCCAGGGGTGGTACACGCCGATACATAGATCCGGACCGCCTCGGGGGTGACCAAGCGATGAGCGGGCCGTATTGTCCCCGACCTTGCCTGAATGCACCAGTGTCGGGCAGTTGTTTAGCCGCCAGCGGATCCGGATCGTAAGGATCGATGGCCCACGGTCATGCTCCGTAGCACACCGTCGCGCCGGACCAGCCCGTGCATTAACGCAGCGGCGAGATGCACCAGGATCAGCGTGAAGAATAGTAGCGCCACGATCGTGTGGGCCGTACGCAGGGCGGCGTAGAGTTTCAGGTCGTGCGGCAGGATCGCAGGCAGCAGCAGCCCCTCCGTCACCTGGATCGGATAGCCGCCGGCGGACAGCATGCCCCAGCCGATCAGCGGCATCGCGATCATGCTGGCGTAGAGCAGAACATGTGAGCCTTTGGCAATCGTGCCCTGGAGCGGCGACAGATTACGCGGCAACGGCGGTGCACCAGTCACCAGCCGCAAGGGCATCCGGATCAGCACCAGCATCAGGATCGCCATGCCAATGGGACGGTGCCACGTCAGCAACGCCGGGTAGAGCGGGCCGGTAGTGGAGACCATGCCAACCCCGATGAACAGCATCGCGAGCACCAGCATCGCCATCAGCCAGTGAACGATACGCAGGGCGAGGTGGAAATCGGGTGAACGCTGCTTCATCGGCTGTGCTCCTGGAGCTTGGCGGCGGCGCTCGGTCCGGCATCCTCACCGGCGCGACGCGTGAATGACGAGGAATAGCTTTTCGACCGCGCGGCGAGCAACGGATCATCGGACAGAGCGATGCCGGATGGCAGGATGGTCGGGTCGAAAACGATGTCGCGGCAGGCTCCCGTCTCCTCGGGCTCGACCGCCGTCAATACCAGCGTGCCGGCATCGATTGTCCGGTGCGGGCCAGTCCACGCCACCGTCGCCTTGTCGGTGATGTCACCGGGGTTGGCGACGACGAGTTTGAGATGCCAGCGCGATGGTCCCCTGGCGGTTCGCGTGATCATCTCCTTGAAAAGAGCGTCACGTGGCAGCGAGCCCAGATGTGCTTTGTCGATCCCGGTGAGCGGCGCCTCGGGCACGAACTGCCAGCGAACGAACCGGGTGATGCCACCGGTATCGGTGAAGCGGAACGCGTTGATGCTGTAATAGGTCGCGTTGGCAAAGCTGTCCGGCAGCACCGCTTTCGCCATGTAGTCTTGAAACGCCTTCACCTCTGGATGTGTCGCTAGAAATGGTTTCATCACCACGGGGTCGGGTTTGCCCGTTGCCGGGTCGGGCCGGGTCGCGCGTTGGAGCGCGACGAACGATGCTGCGTCCGCAACAGGGAAGATAGGCGTATGATCCAGCGCCATGCGCCATTCCTGTCCGTCCGGCGTCCGGATCAACAGTGCCATCGAGTGGAATACGTTGCGCCCGTCGGTGGCGAGCGGGTTGCCACCGGCGAGCGAGAAGCGGCCGATCACCGGGTAGTTGCCATGACCCAACGCTGCGGCGGACGAGAGGGCGGCGCCAGCATCGTTCGCTTCGAACGAACCGCTGAAGCACAGGCCTTTGGCGTGCGCGCGGCGATAGCCGGGGTGGCTGCCGCCGTTGTATTCGATCGCCGCGAGCACATCGTCGCCGCTGATCCGTCGGTCGCCAATCCAGCCTGCCGCCCAGGCGAAGCCGACGACGAGGAGGAGCACGATCGTGCCGATCAATGCGGTGGCACCGGCAAAAGTACGTTTTGAGGGTGGAGGCATGTGGTATCCGACAACCATTGGTGACGCCGGTAGAGACGCTGGTCGCGGCGCGTTTATTCCGGCGACAGCAAAAAAAATCGCACACTGGAATAATTGGCGCATGGCGGCGTCTTATCCGTTATGACATCGATCATGCAGCCGAGCGGCGAAATGATTGCGCTGGTTCAGCCGCTGATCCCGGCGCTCCGGCGCTATGCACGTGCGTTGCTGCGTGACAGAGACGAGGCCGACGATCTCGTGCAAGATGTTCTTGAACGCGCGATCGAGCGTTGGTATCAGCGCCAACGCTCTTCGAGTCTGCGCGCATGGTTGTTCACGATCCTGCACAACTGTGCGATCGACCACCTGCGTCGGCGCGCGCGGCGTGGACACGTCGCGCAGCTCGAGGATGTGCCCGAAGCCAGGTTGGCGACGCCGGCGACGCAAGAGGCGGTGGCCGCTCAGCGCGACATCATGGCGTTGGTGTCCAGTCTGCCGGAGGAGCAGCGCAGCGTGTTGCTACTGATCGGAGTCGAGGAACTGACCTATGCCGAAGCTGCGCGGGTACTCGACGTGCCACAGGGAACAATAATGTCGCGCCTGTCGCGAGCCCGCGAACGACTGCGGTTGCTTATGGGAGAAGATAAGGTGGAATTGCCGCGGCCGACGCTGAGGATCGTACCGTGAACGACGCGCCCGTTACCGAAGCTGAGATCCATGCTCATGTTGACGGCAGGCTGCCGCCTGAACGTGCGGTCGCGGTGGATGCTTGGCTCTCCGACCACCCGAACGAGGCCGATCGTGTCGCCGCCTACCGCACCCAGCGCGATGCGCTGTGCGCAGCGCTCGATCCGGTGCTCGATGAACCACTGCCCGCGTCGCTCGACCTTCGGCTGCGCGCCACGGTTCCGGCCAGTCGGCCGGAGTCTGGTCGTTCGGCTCTTGCGGCAAGCATTGTGGGGCTGCTCCTGTTAGGCGGCGCTGGCGGCTGGACCTTGCGTGGCCTGGACACGCCGGCCACGACAGGAACCGCCGCGCTCGCCCGCGAAGCCGCGGTGAGCTACACGATCTATGCCGGCGATCGCGCACGCCCGGTGGAGCTCGCGGCGGATCAGCGCCTCGCGCTCGACGATTGGTTCTCCAGGCGTCTCTCGCGGCCGATCTCAGCGCCCGATCTCGGCGCGGCGGGGCTGCAGCTGATCGGGGGACGCTTGTTGCCGACCGAACATGGGCCGGCTGGCCTGTATCTCTACCAGAACGCAGCGGGTGAGCGGACCGTACTCTATTTAAGAATCATGAAGAACGAAGGCGCCACCGATCGTATGACGCGGCGCGCCGAAGACGGCGTGCGCGGCTGGACCTGGGCCGACGATGGCTTGGGCTTCGGCGTTTTCGGCACCGCACCGGAAGACATACTGCACAGCACCGCTGATATGGTGCGCGCGCAATACCAGCGGACCTGATAGCCCGGAGGTAGGAGGACCTCCGATCGCGTCAGCTCTCGGCAGCGGCGTCAAAACTGTCGGTGCGGGCTATGCGCCAGGTGCGGGTGTAGAAATTTTCCTCGGGCGGCTCCGCCAGCAATTCGCCAGGCTCGAGAAAATGGTGCAGCTGGGAGAACAGACGAATCTCCGTATCGCTCACTCGCCGGACCAGATGCCTGGCCTGCAGCTGCGAAGGATGGGTGAGGCCGGCCGCGGCGAGCATCTCCGCCAGCGCGTGGAGCGTGTTGCGATGAAAGTTGCGGACCCGCTGTGCCTTGTCTTCGACCACCAATGCCCGCTGCCGCAACGGATCCTGGGTGGCTACGCCGGTCGGGCAGCGATTCGTATGGCAGCTCTGCGCCTGAATGCAGCCGATCGCGAACATGAAGCCACGGGCCGCGTTGGCCCAGTCGGCACCGAGGGCCAGCACGCTGGCAATGTCGAAGGCGCTGACGATCTTGCCAGCGGCGCCGATCCGAATCTGCTGGCGCAGATTGACTCCAACCAGCGTGTTGTGCACCAGCAAGATGGCTTCTCGCAGCGGCACGCCCATGTGATCGGTGAACTCCACCGGCGCGGCTCCCGTGCCGCCCTCGGCGCCGTCCACGACGATGAAGTCAGGCAGAATTCCGGTCTCCAGCATCGCCTTGACGATACCCATGAACTCCCAGGCATGACCCAGACACAACTTGAACCCGACCGGTTTACCTCCTGACAACGCGCGCAGGCGTTCGATGAACTGCAACAGCTCGACAGGCGTGGAGAATTCGCTGTGACGTGCCGGTGAGACACAATCCTGGGCCATGGAGATTCCGCGGGTTGCGGCGATTTCGGCAGTGATTTTACGCTTCGGCAGGATGCCGCCGTGGCCTGGTTTGGCGCCCTGGCTGAGTTTGATTTCGATCATTTTGACCTGTGGGTCCCGCGCCTGTTGCTGGAACAGCTGCGGGTCGAAGCTGCCGTCGCTGTTGCGGCAGCCGAAGTAGCCGCTGCCCAGTTCCCAGATGAGGTCGCCGCCGGCCATGCGGTGATAAGGACTGATGCTGCCTTCGCCGGTGTCGTGCGCAAATCCGCCGAGCCGGGCACCTTGATTCAGAGCACGGATGGCGTTCGCGCTGAGCGAGCCAAAACTCATCGCCGAAATGTTGAATACCGAGGCCGAATAGGGCTGCCGGCAGCCGGGACCGCCGATGTCGATCCGGAAATCATTTGGATTGCCCGGCAGCACCGGTAACACGGAATGACCGATGAACTCGAACCCCGGCTGGTAGACGTCGATCAGCGTGCCGAAGGGTTTGTCCGAACTCTGGTTCTTGGCCCGGGAATAAACCAGCGTGCGCTGCGCCCTGGAGAATGGCAGCGCCTCGCGATCGCCTTCCAGCAGGTACTGACGGATTTCCGGCCGGATGCTTTCCACCAGATAGCGCAGATTGCCGAGAATCGGGTAGTTGCGCCGGATGGCATGGCGCTGCTGAATCAAGTCCAGCAAACCGATCAGCACCAGCACACTCACCAGGCCGATCGTCAGCCAGCGCCCATCGAAAGGCAGGAAGGTCAGCGCGATCAGAATTAACGCACAGCAGGCAAAAAAGGCGTAACGGCTGAGCAACGACAGGTTCATGGGGAGGGCGGACCTCGTACTTGGCATGCGCTACGGCGCGTGGCGCCGCCAAGTCTCCCATGTTACTGTCATGTTCCTCAATGAGGGTTGTCCTCCAGAATCAGGTCCGCGGCCTTCTCGCCTATCATCAGCACCGGTGCATTGGTGTTGCCCGAGGTGATGATGGGCATGATGGAGGCGTCCGCCACCCTCAGGCCGGCGATGTTTCTGACTCGTAAGCGATCGTCGACCACGGCCAACGCATCGTTGCCCATCTTGCAAGTGCCGCAGGGATGGACGGTATCGCGCACGTGCTTGCGCAGATGGGCCGTCAGATCGCTGTCCGATTGGCAGTTCACGCCTGGACTGATCTCGGCCGTCACATGCTCGGCCAGCGGTGAGCTTGCGAAAATGGAACGCACCGCCTGGATGCCTTTGCGCATGCACTCCAAGGTGCGCTCACCCGCCAGCAGTTGCGGCACGATCACCGGATAATCGCGTGGGTTCGCCGAGGCCAGGCGCAGCTCGCCGCGGCCTTCGGGCTGCAGTGCGTTGACAACGGCCATCACCAGATTCCTGCCGGTGGGTACATGGATCTGCGACGTAGGATCGATTTCCACGCCGGCCGGCATGAATGACAGCTGGATGTCGGGCTGCGGCGCCTGTGGCCCAGAGCGCAGGAAGGCGACCGACTGGCACATGCCGGAGGCGGCGGGTCCTTTCTTGAACAGCAGCCAGTTCAGGCCATGGCGCAGTTGCCGTGACAAGGTAATGTCGCGATTCCATGTTGGCAGGGTCAGTTCATAGGTGATGTACGCCGCCGGGTGCTCCATGTGATTGCGGCCTACGCCGGGACATTCGCTGATGACCGGGATGCCGGCTGCTTGTAGTTGTTCGCGTGGACCGATACCCGACAGCATGAGCAGGTGAGGTGAACGCACCGCGCCGGCGCTCAGAATGATTTCGCGGGATGCCCGGCATTGCCGCACCTGCCCCTTGTGTTCAAACACCACGCCGACTGCCTTGCCCTTCTCGATGGCGATGCGCTGGACCAGTGCCCGCGTCAGCACCGTCAGGTTGCGTCGCCCTCGAGCCGCCGCCAGATAGGTGGTCGCTGTACTCTGTCGGATTCCCTTGTATGTGGAGCATGGCGTTCGTGTCACGCCGTCCTGCTGCGCGCCATTGATATCCGGGTTGAATGGCAGCCCCGACTTCACCGCCGCCTCGATGAAACGCTCGGACACCTCCATCATGGGAGTCGCGTACTCGACCCCGAGCAAGCCATCGCGCCCATGATGAGCGTCCGCTCCGATGTCGGTTTTTTCTATTTTTCTGAAGTACGGCAGCACCTCATCGTAGCTCCAGCCGCCGTTGCCGAGCGCGGCCCATTGATCGTAGTCACGACGGTGTCCACGGATGTACATCATCCCATTGATGGAACTGCTGCCGCCAAGGAGTTTGCCCGCGTTGAGTATTTCCTCTCGGTTATCGCAGGTCGAATCGGGCGACATGCGGTAGTTCCAGTCGAAGCGCTGGTTGCCCTCCAGGTACACCACGCCGCCGGGAACCTTGACGAGCGGGAAGTTGGCGCTGCCGCCAGCTTCCAGCAGCAGGACTTTGTTGCGAGGGTCCTGCGACAGGCGATTGGCCAGCACTCCGCCCGCTGAGCCCGCACCGATGATGATGTAGTCCCATTGATCGATTGTTCTGGAATTCATTGTTCCGATCCTTTGATCGCGGCCGGCTGTTTGCCCCGGGCTGGCGGGGAGTTGCGATAGAGCAGGGATTGCCGGTCGACGATCTTACCGTGTTTGATTACCGCGACGATGTTGCGCGTATGCGCGATGTTCTGTGCTGGATTGCCGCTGACAACTAGCAGATCGGCAATCATGTTCTCTTGCACCGAGCCTACTTCCTGGTCGATCTGCAGGATCCTGGCATTGCCGTGCGTGGCGCTTTCGATGACGGCGAGATTGGGGATCCCACTGTGCGCCCACACCGACATTTCATAATGCATGGCTTCGCCGTGGAACAACCCGGGGAATATCGGGTCGGTACCCAATCCGACCAGTACCCCGGCATCCAGCAGTGTCTTGATGTTTCGCAGTGCGTAGCTGGGCCATTGAGGAAAATCATCGGCGAAGAAAGTCGGGCCGTAAGCCCGTTTGGCATCTGCGACGAATGCCTCGATCACCCGCTCAGAGTATTCGGCGGACCGGATCGGCGCCAATTCATCGGCGCTGTAGAATCCGCTGATCAGCGGATCGTCCAGGAAATCCGTGCCTTCGTTCAGCATGCGGTTGGTTTTTCTTCCGAGCTGGTGAACCACCGCCGCGGTGCCGATGGACCACACGCCGCGCCGGCGTGCTTCTGCGATCTCCTCCGGTGTCAGCAGATGCGTGAAGGCCACATGCGCAAATCCATCCACTCCCGCGCGCATGTAGGCACTCGTTCCTATCCAGGCCGCCACGTCCACCACCAGGCGCATGTTCCGCAGCTTGGCCTGGGTTGCCAGCTGTTGCATGCGGATCAGCGGGATCATGACGTAGCCTTTGATGAGTTTGATACCGCGCTGCTGGTGCATATCGAGCAGTTGTATGTAGTCCTCCATGCGGCCGAGCTGACGGGAAGCCAGGAAATTGTCGCGCTCGTTGGCTTCCTCGAATATGTCGCCAACGGTGTGCAGGGTGGGGCCGGCCAGGCGGCCAACGGCAACGGCATCGCGCAAGTCTGTTGCCGTCTGCAGGCTGCTGCCCAGGTCCGACACAGTGGTCACGCCCGCGTAGAGATTGGCCATCAACGGTCGCCATACCTCGAGCACCGGGAATTGCCCACCGAGCGAGTTGCTCAGCAGATGCGAATGTCCTTCGATGAGGCCGGGCAGCACGGTCTTGCCCGCGCCAGCGATGATATAGGCACCGTGCGGCGGCTCGATCTGTCCGTGCGGAGCGATCTTGTCGATCCTGCCGTTCAGGACCAGCACGTCCTGTCCTGCGGCCGGTGGATTGCCGAGGCCGTCGATGACGCGGATATTCTCGAGAAAAATCGGCCCGGTGTGCAGGTAGGTGGGGGCGGGCGCCTCACCGGCCATCGCGGCCGGCCCTATCAGGATCAGAACAAGACAAAAAGACCGGATGAGAATGTTGCGCATGGCGGTGCACTGCCTTGAAGTGTCGAATCCGATGCTACCAGGAGGATCACGCCGCCACCTTTGCGGTCCGCGGCCGACGTATGCGTTTATTACCCATGCCCTTGGCGCTGGCAGGATTCACAAAGATCCAATAGGAAAGCCGTAGCTATCGCATATGAATCCCGCCAAACCGCGGTGCTATGGTTGGCCCGATTGGCAGTTGGCGTGGTTGCAATGAGAAAGAAATACGGTATTCCCTCGACGTTTCCGCTGCTGGCGTTGCTGGCTTCCCCGGCTTCGCCCGCCGCGCCCGAACCGTTGCAGGATACGTTTGCAATCGAAGAGATCACGGTGACGGCCACGCGGCGTTCGGCGGGTCTGCAGGATGTGCCGTTGGCCATCACCGCGATCGGCAGCGAGCAAATGGAGAAGCGTGGTCTGCAGCAGTTCAGTGACTATCTGCCTGCGATTCCTGGCGTCTCGCTGCAGGATCGCGGCGCCGGCCGCAACAAGATCGTCATCCGCGGCATTTCCTCCGGTCCTGATCCGGCGGAAACGCCCACGGTGGCGACTTATTTCGGCGAGAGCCTCATTTCGGTGCTGCCGACCACCCAGGCGAGCAGTCCCAACATCAAGTTGTTCGACGTCGAGCGCGTCGAGGTGTTGCGCGGGCCGCAGGGCACGCTGTTCGGCGCTGGATCGATGGGGGGCACGGTGAGAATCATTCCCGCGGCACCCGAACTCGATGCCTTCGGAATCACTGCCGAGGCGGGTGTCAGTGGCACCGCGCACGGCGAGGATCTGGGCAGCGACCTGGGGGCAGCGGTCAATCTGCCCATCGCGCCCGGCAAATTCGCGCTGCGAGTCGCTGCCTATCACCAGCGGGACGCCGGATTTACCGATAACGTCAGTGCCGCGGTGCCCGAGTATGACGTCCCGGATGTCAGCCGACGTGACGTCAATGATGTCGAAATCTCCGGCGCCCGCATTTCCGCGCTGTGGCAGGTCACCGATGATCTGCGCGTCTCGGCCATGGCATTCCTGCAGAAGACGGAATCCGGGGGGCTGCCAGACGCCAATCCACTGACCGTCGGCGAGTATAGCCAGTCGCGTTATCTGCGCGAGCGCCTGGGCGATGAGATCAACCTGTTCAGCCTGGATATCGCTTATGCCAGCGCTATCGGCGAGTTGGTCTCCAGCACCAGCTATCTGCAGCGGGACACCACTCAGATCCGTGATACCTATGGAATCTTCGGCATCCCGGTGGGGCTGTACGACAGCCAGACAGGCGATTTCTTTTCACAGGAGCTGCGCTGGTCTTCCAGTGGTGCGGGGCCATGGTCGTGGATCGGCGGTCTCTACTTTTCACGCGAACAAGGCCACTTCAGGCAGGGGGCGCATTTCTCCGGCACCACCCTGGACGCCGAACGTCGACTGCAGATCGACATGGGAATTCCCCTGGTGCCCGGCAGCGCCCCGATGATGTGGTACGACTGGCTGGCCCGACCGGAAACCGAGCAGCTCGCGGCGTTCGGTGAGGTTGCGCTGACGGCGGGACACTGGACTGTCACCGCTGGCGCGCGTGTCATGGAATACAAGCAGAAGCGCGTGGAAGACAACCGGGAATCCGTACTCGGTGGGCCCGACAGCTTCGATACCGCGCAGCGCAAGGAGTCCGTGTTCACGCCGAAGCTGAACGTCGAATACCAGCACAGCGACGAGATTCGCTATTACGGCCAGGCGGCGAAAGGCTTTCGCCTGGGCGCCGTGCTCAGCACGCTGCCGGATTTGTGCAATCAGGATCTCGTCGATCTGGGCCTCGGCCTGGATCGCGACGGGGCCAGGTCGGATTCGGTATGGAGCTACGAACTGGGTGCCAAGACCCGTCTAGCCGATCGGCGCGTCACCTTGAATGCCGCGGCGTTCGTTATCGATTGGCGGGACATCCAGACCAACGTGCTGTTGCCCACCTGCGGTTTTCAGGTTACCTCCAACGGTGGCAAGGCCTCCAGCAAGGGGGTGGAAGTGGAGCTGTCGGCCCTGCTGGCGCAGCGGCTCACCGTGGACTTCAGTGCTTCCTATGTCCGCGCCCAACTGGAGCAGGACACCAGCGCTGAGTCCGGCCTCAATGGTCTCTCGGGCGATCGGCTTCCCGGCATTCCCCGCTACAACGTGCATGGCGGCCTGGGATACGACTTCCCGCTCGGGCTGGCGGATGCGTACCTGCGCGCGGACGCAACTTATGTCGGCGGGTATTACGGCAGCTTCAACAACCTGCATGATCGCGTGGGCGAAGTCGGTGACTACACGCTGGTCGACTTCAGGTTCGGCGCACAGTTCGGGCAGTGGAGTGCGGAGGCCTTCATCGACAACGCCTTCGATGAGCGGGTGGTGTTTCTCAATGATCCGGAGTTTCCGGATGGCCGCCAGAGCATCGGCCGGCCGCGTACGTATGGCATCGTCGTCCGTTATCGATTGTAAGCAGGGGCCGAAAATTGAACGCAACCAATGGGCATGCGCCGGACGGGAATTGGACACGGCGCGCACGGGAGGTGTCGTTTGACGGCCGGCCCCTGATCGATGGCGTACGCAGGGAGGTGTCGGTTCCGGCCGCATTCGACGTGGTCGACCCGGCAACGGGAGCGACGCTCTATCAGGCTCATGCCTGCAGCAGACAGGACGTCGATGCCGCAGTGGCGGCAGCCCGCCGATGGGTCGAGCGCGACGAACTGCGACGGATCGATGCTGCGACACGCATCAGAATCCTGCTGTCCCTGGCGCAACGAGTGCAGCACGACGCCGCACGATTTGCGTTGTATGACTGCCTGGAGACCGGCAAGCCAATTGCCTTTGCACAAGTGGAAGTGCAGGCCGCGGCCGAGATTTTCCGCTACTGCGCATCGGCGGTGGATAAGCTGCGGGCCAATACGGCAATCCCGGCCCACGGTGCGCTGTCGATGGAACTGCTGGAGCCCTCTGGCATCGTTGCCGCCATCATTCCTTGGAATTTTCCCACTATTCAGGCAGCGAGCCGTATAGGCATGGCGATCGCGACCGGTAACGCCTGCGTGCTCAAGCCTTCGGAGATGGCCATGGCGTCGGCCCTGGCGCTGGCTTACGAAGCCATCGAGTGCGGCTGGCCACCGGGCGCGCTGGCGGTCCTGACCGGCGATGGCCGCGTGGGCCACTGGCTGGCCTCGCATGCCGACGTGGACGTGGTGAGCTTCATCGGCTCCACGAAAACGGGCCAGGAAGTCAATCGTGCGGCGGCCTCCGGCGGCTTCAAGAAAGTAGGCCTGGAATGCGGCGGCAAGTCGCCGGTCGTGGTGCTGGCGGATGCCGGCGCGCTGGATCGTGACCTCATCGCCCAGACGATCGTCCAGGATGTCATGTGGAACCAGGGACAGGTCTGCACCGCCAAGACCCGGCTCATCGTCGAGCAGCCGCTGTTCGACGATCTCATGGCGCGGGTGGCCGTAGCCTGCGAACAGTGGGTGCCGGGCGATCCGTTGGATGAGTCGACCAATTTCGGGCCGCTGGGTAGTACCCGCCAGCAGGACCTGGTGCGTGGATACATCGCCGATGGATTGGAGCAGGGCGCGCGGCAAGTTTACGGGCAGAACGTAGCGCTACCGGCAGCGGGCGCTTTCGTTGCACCCACCATTCTCGCGGTGACCGACCCCGCGGCCGGAGTGCTGCAGGAGGAGATTTTCGGCCCAGTGCTGGCTGCCATTCCGGCGCGCGACGCTGCCCACGCATTCGAGCTCGCGAACGCCAGCCGCTACGGTTTGTCGGCCTGCCTGTGGACCACCAACCTGGCGCGCGCGCACACCTACATCAGCCAGACCAAGGCCGGGATGATTCGCGTCAACGGTTCGAACCAACTGGCCGAGGAGCCGCTGTGGGTCAGTGCGTCCGAGCCCTACCAGGCATCGGGTGTGGGGCCGGAGGGAGGGCTCAACGGTCTGGAGAGCTGGATGCGGCGCAAAGCCGCTTTCATCTCCTATGGCTCGTAGAAGTCACGACGGCAGTCCGCGCCCGACGCTGCGCGTGCCGCCGTGGGCGATATGCCGATGACTTTCTTGAAAGCGGTGGCGAAATTGCTTGGGTAGTCGTAGCCCACTTCGAAGGCGATTTCGGTGATGCTGGTGCTGGTCTGTCGTAACAGGGTCAACGCATGGTGCATGCGCAATTGCAGGGTGAAATCGTAGATCGTGATACCGTACACCGCTTTGAATGCCGTGCACAGCTTCGGCTCGTTCAATCCCACCATGCGCGCCAGTTCGCGAATGCTGTAGGGCTTGACGTGGTTGGCGCGCACGAGTTCGTGGGCCTGCTTGATCTGGCGCAGATCCCGTGCCGACAGGGTGGCTCCCTGCCGCGAACCGTCGACGCGGCCCTGCAATGCGGCCAGGGAGTGGGAAACCAGTTCCAGCGCCTTGCTTTCCAGATACAGGACTCGCGCCGAGGAGTCGCTGGCGCAACCCATCAGCTCACGTGCCGCGATGGCCATCGCGGCCGGCATGGGCATGGAGGTGAGATAAAAATCCGGAGGGTGTCCTTCGGCAAAGCGGGTGATGGGCGGCGGCTGCGGTCCGGTATCGAATGCCAGCAGTCGCGATGTGGTCTGCGCGTCACACAGGATCGTAATGGATTCGTAGCGCTGATCGCCGGGAAAGTGATGCGTCTTGGCGGCGCCCCGCGGGTGAATGAAGGCGCTGAACGTGGATGGCCCGATGTCCGCCCTGGACACGCCTCGCGCATCGATCCTGCTGCATCCCGACAAGCGCATGTGCAGTTGCAACTGGCTCGCGTGCTCGCATTGATTGATCTCGTCGAATTCGGACAGCACATCGTATCGCTCATGGCCGATATGCAAGCCGGAAGGCAGCCGGATGTATGTCCCCAGGCCACGGGCAGCCGGATGCAGAGGCAGGGGGTCTTTCGTAAAGCCGGCGATTTGCGCCTGCGCCCGCGGGGATGCTGATCGGTGGGCCGTGCTGTCGCGCGAGGATGTATTCATGTGCAGGCTACCTGTGCGTATTTTTCTGTTCGCCGTGGCGGCGAACAGCCTCATCGTCTGTGCAGCGGTTAGATTGCCATGAGGCACTGTAGCACAAAGAATGGATCGCCCGGCCACCGGCGCGGCGTTCCGGCCGGTAACGGTCATGTATTGAAGGCGGTGCGCATGCGCTCACGCGGATCATCGATCGTGGCCGTGTTGTCGCTGTCTGTTGCGTTGGCGGGATGCTGGGATGTCGATCGGTCGGAGCCCGCTGCGACCGGTGTCACCGACACCGACACCAATACCAGTGGCGGCGCGGTATCGGGCCCCGACGGCGGCCAGGCAAAGACTCATGCCCTGGGTGGGCAGATCGCCGGCCTGGCCGGCTCGGTGACCCTGGTCGACTCAGCGGTATCGAGTCACGGCGCGGAAACGTATACGGCGACCGGCAATGGACCTTTTGTCTTTCCGTCGCCGGTGGCGGAAGGCTCCCCGTATGCCGTGAGCGTTCAGGTCCAGCCGCTCGATCAGACCTGCGTGGTTGGTAATGGCGCCGGCACGATGGGCACCAGCGCCATATCGAACATTACCGTGAACTGCACTTTCAATAGCTTCAACGTCGGCGGCACGGTGTCGGGCCTCGTCAGTGGATACGCAAGTGACGTGGTGCTTCAACTCAATGGCGGCAGTCCCATCGTGGTTGCCAGTGCCGGTACATTCGTCTTTCCCGCATCGTTGGCGGCGGGTGCGAGCTATTCGGTTGCCGTTGCAGCCTCGCCAAGCGTGCCGGTACAGAACTGCACGGTGAACAACGGCAGTGGAACCATGGCTGCGGCTGATGTCACCAATGTTGCAGTGACCTGCTCGACGCCGGTTCCCTGGTACGCCTATCTGACGGACAAGGGCGGAACCGTTGGAATTTACGCCATCGATGCCGCCACCGGCGCAATCTCCCCTGCAGGCTCCCAATCGGTCAGCTCGTACCCTGTCTACGGCCTGACGCTGGCCGCGGAGAACCGATTTCTCTATGTGGCGGCCATGAGGGAAAACACCATCGCCGCTTTCTCCGTCGATGCGGCGACCGGCAATCTGACACCGATCGCCGGTTCGCCGTTCGCTGCCGACGGCGGTTGGCCTCGCACCATCAGCGCCACCCCCGATGGGCGGTTTCTGCATGTGGAGAACCAGAATGGCGACTCCGTCTCGACATTTGCCATCGATGCTGTGACCGGAACGCTCTCGATCAGCGGCACGCCAGTTGCAAGCGGTAGCCAGCCGACGTCGATTGTCACCGCGCCGAACGGAAAATTCACTTACGTATCCAATGCCACTTCCCGCGACGTGTCCGCTTACTCCATCGATGACGATAGTGGAGCACTGAGCCCGGTTGGTACTTATGTGCTGCCGTCGAGCGCCATCGCATCATCCATTGGCATCGAGCCACGCGGAAAATTTCTCTACGCTTCGAATTACAGCAATGCGATCTTCGGCTTCAAGATCGATGACGGTGCTGGAACACTGACGCCCGTGTCGGGTTCGCCGTTCGCGACAGGCCTGGCAGCCAGGTTCATCGCGACGGAGCCCAGCGCAAAATTCATCTATGCGGCGAATCCTTCAGCCCAGGCGATTTCTGCTTACAGTATCGATCCCACCAGCGGAGCATTGACCGCCATCAGCGGGTCGCCGTTCGTCAATGGAGCGGCTCCTGACGGAGGTCTCACCGTCGCTCCGGACGGCAAGTTCGTCTATGTGGGCAGTGAGACTGCCAGTACTGTGAGTGTGTATTCCAGGAACCCTGCCACAGGCGCGCTGACCCCCATCCCCGGTTCGCCGTTCTCCACCGGCTCGTTGCAACCGACCAATCTGATCATCCTGGCGCAGTAGCCGCCGCTCACGAGGGCGGCGTAAGTCCGTGGTCACCGATCCCGCCCGCGAGCCTGTGCCGGGCCGCCGGAGTGAGATAGGTTGCGCGCGGTATTCACTAGTGCAACATGCGTCAGCGCCTGAGGGAAATTGCCGAGTAGCTCCTTGCGTACCGGATCGTATTCCTCCGACAGCAGTCCCACGTCGTTGCACAATTCCAGCAAACGCTCGAACAAGGCTCGGGCATCCTCATACCGTCCGAGCAACATATAGTTGTCTGCCAACCAGAAGGAGCAGGGCAGGAACACACCCTCCCCGCCGGGCAGACCGTCCTTGGTGCGGCGCGTGTTGTAGCGAAGAACGAAACCGTCCCGGGTCAGGCGACGTTCGATTTCCTCGACGGTTCTCTGCACCCGCGTATCGTGTGCCGGCAGGAAGCCGACTTGCGGAATCAGCAGCAGGCTTGCATCGAGCTGCGTCGCCCCGTAGTGCTGTACGAAGCACCCCTTGTCCGGATCGACACCGTGCCGGCAAACCTGGGCATGAATGGCCTTGCGCAACCGGCGCCAGCGCTCGACCGGCCCTGGCAGCTTGAAACGCTCGACAGCTTTCACGGCGCGATCGAAGGCGACCCAGGCCATCACCTTTGAATAAGTGAAGTGCTGCGGCGGACCACGCACTTCCCAGATGCCGTAGTCGGGTTTGCGCCAGGCCGATTCGAGGAATCGCAGCAGCACCAACTGGAAACGCCACGCCTCTTCCGCAGAGGCAAGGCCACTGGAACGCGCCAGGTGCATGCTGTCGAGCACTTCGCCATAGACATCGAGTTGAAACTGATTGGTGGCGGCATTGCCGATGCGCACGGGGCGTGAATGCCGGTAACCCGCGAGCCAGTCGAGTTCCAGCTCGATGGGGCGCCGCTCGCCCCCAATCCCATACAGAATCTGCAAGTCCTGCGGCCGGCCCGCGGCAGCCCGCAACAGCCACGCACGCCAAGCCATGGCTTCGTCGCGATAGCCGGCGGTCAGCAGGGCGTACAGGGTGAACGTGGCGTCGCGCAACCAGCAATACCGATAATCCCAGTTACGAGGTCCTCCCGGTTGTTCGGGCAGCGAGGCAGTGGGGGCGGCGACGATCCCACCCGTAGGTGCATAACTCAGCGCCTTGAGCGTCAGCAACGAACGGCGCACCGGACCTTGCCAGGCGCTGTCGTAAGTTCCCCGCGCACTCCATTTGCGCCAGTAGCCCTCGGTTTGCCGACACTGCAGTAACAGGCTGCGGTCCCTGGGAGGTTTTTCCAGCGAGGAAAAATACCTCAAAGCAAAGGGCAGCCGCTGACGCGCCCGAACTTCGAATTCAACCAGCGTGCTGAAATTTCGGCCGTGACTCGCGACCGGGGTGACGAACTCCAGCGCATCGGGGCCGGCAATCGCGGTGATGCCGCCGTTCGTGCGTTGCACCCACGGTGCCACCGATCCGTAGTCGAAGCGGATCAACAGTTCGCTCACCATTTTCACGCGACCTTCCAGGCCCTCGACGATGCGTACGACTTCATTACGTTTAGGGTCCGTGGGCATGAAGTCGATCAGTCGTACCCGGCCGGTACGCGTCGAGAATTCCGTTTCCAGGATTAGGGTGTCTGGGCGGTAGCGCCGTTGTATCTTGACCGCGGCGGTGACCGGAGCGATGGACCAGCAGCCGTTGTCCTTGGTTCCGAGCAGGGCCGCAAAGCACGCACCCGAGTCGAAGCGCGGCCAACAAAGCCAGTCGATGGAGCCACGCCGGCTGACCAGTGCCGCCGTGCGCAAGTTGCCGATGAGGGCATAATCGCCGATGGCGGGCTGTTGTGTACCTTTCTTGCGTACCGGCATGGCGCGATCGAATCCAGGTGCGGAAAGTAGCCATTGCCACTTTACCGGCAATCCGGCTCGATTCAACGCTTGCGCCGCAACTCGACCCAATAAGTCAGCGTTTCACCACGTGGCGGATGCAGTAGCTCCGAGTCGACCTCCAAGCCACCGTTCAGCACGTCACCGCGTTGTTTGAGTCCGAACCTGAACCGGTAAGGCCAGTTGCGATTGGCATCCGGAGTGCCGATATCGCCAGTGCTGGTACCGCTCAACCAGCCGCCTTCGAGGCGCGCGCCGTCCAGCAAGGTGGCGGGCTGGTCGTCGAGCTTCACCTTCACAGCGCCCGAACTCAATATCTCGAAAGTCAATGGCAGGTCGCGCAGGTAGGTGTGCACGATGCCTTGCCAGGTTCCCGCGAGCGTGGCCACCGGTGCCGGTGGCTGCTTCGGTGGCGGCGGCAACAGGTTGTCCTTCGCCTGAGGTGCCAGGGTCTGCTGGATCCGATTGGCGATCTCGTCGACCTTGATACGGCGATCCTTGGGTGCAAACCAGCTGTTGTTGGCCAGCACCACGATCGCCATGTCGGCTGACGGCACTACCTGCAGCACCGTGGCGACTCCCGGCATGCCGCCGTACTTGCTGATCAAGCCCGGGATCCTGGCCAACTCATCGACGGAAGCGTCGGACAATACATGCGCCTGGCCGGGTGGCCGGTGCTTCAAGTGCAGCATGCCGAACAACGCCATGTCGTGCGCGCTCGAGTACACATCGCCCGAGCCTGGCGTGGGTATCCGATAGAACGGGATCCGCTTGCCATCCCCCTCGTAGCGGATCGCCTGGTAATCCTCCAGACCAGGGCCGATGTTCACCGAGGTGTGGGTCATGCCCAGCTTAAGAAAGACTTCATCGCGCATGAAGTCGGCATAACTGCGGCCCGACACGCGCTCGATGCTGTAACCCAGCAGTCCATAACCCAGGTTGGAATAGTGGGAGCGCTCGCCGGGCGCCGAGATCAAGATGCCATAGCGCAGGATGGTCTCGTCCATCGACGGCAGCGGGTAGGGCTCGTCCTCGAAGAAGAACTGCGAATGGGTGGGTAGTCCAGCGGTGTGCGAAGCAACCCTGCGCACCGTGGCGTCGCGGGCATCGCCGACCCGTGCCTGCAGCTTGGCGTCACCGAGGTAGTCGTTGATCGGCCGGTCGAGATCGATCAGGCCTCGTTCCACCAGCACCATCAGGCCGGTCATGGCCATGGGCTTGGTCACCGAGGCCAGCGAATACATCGTGTGCTGGGTCGCCGGGATGCGCCGCTCGCGATCCGCCCAGCCGAAGCCTTCCTCCCAGATGATCTTGCCTTTGCTGGCCACCGCGACGGACACGGCCGCTGTCCCGGTTTGCGCCATCCGGGTGACGATATGCTGCCTGAGTTCGGCGATCCGGCTATCCGTGGGCACCAGCGCCCCGGCGTGGGTCTCCAGCCCTGCCGATGTTCGCGGTGCCGCGGTTGCGGTGGCACCCAAGCTGGCCAGCACGGCGCAGAGAATGACGGTATTGCGTGAGGTGCCAGGCTTCATGATTGCGTCTGTGCGGAGGCGGTACGTGTCCGGCACGCTCCTGTCCGCAGTCGTCCAGTAGTTGATCTTACGGACGATACTAGTCAGTGCCTACCGCGGAAGCATCGGTGGAACTGCCGGATGGCGGTTGATGTTACATTTGGGTCAGCCGTCGCTGCGGCGCTTCCAGCGACAGCAGCCACCGTTTGGCATCCAGCCCACCCGCAAAACCGGTGAGTTTGCCGTTGGTGCCGATCACGCGGTGGCAAGGTGCAACGATGGAGATGGGATTTCTGCCATTGGCGGCACCCACGGCGCGTACCGCGGCCGGGCTGCCGATTTGCCGGGCGATGTCGCTGTACGAACGGGTCTCCCCGTAAGGAATGGTGAGCAGCGCCGCCCATACCTGGCGTTGAAACGGCGTGCCCACGAATTCCAGCGGCAGCGTGAATGCTTGTCGTTGTCCGGCGAAGTACTCCTTCAACTGCCGCCTGGTTTCAGCGAGTATGGGATGGTGCCGTGGTGCCGCGGTGACGTTGTTCAGGCGCACACGCCGCGGATCTTCGCTCGGCCACAGAATGGCCGCGAGGCCGGTGTCGCTGGCCACCAGCCTGAGTTCGCCCACCGGCGAGCTGAATGCCTGGCTGTAGTAAGTAGTCATGGGGATCATGGGAGTCTGGGGGGGGCGGGGTAGCTTGCTGGGCCGCAGCTTAACCGTCGCCGGGCGGCAGGCTCGCCATTTTCGGACCTGGATGCCGCGCGCGCTTGCTGTCCGAAAATGGCTAGTCGGGCCGGGTCCGGGCGCCTATAGTCTTTCCCATGATTGACGATAGCAATGCCTTGTACAAGGCGCTCAGCGCCCGGGATGCCCGCTTCGACGGAGTGTTCTTCGTCGGCGTGACCTCGACGGGTATCTACTGCCGGCCGATCTGCCCGGCCCGCACGCCCTTGCGCAAGCACTGCGTGTTCTTCACCAGTGCCCATGCGGCGGAGCACAGCCGCTTCCGGCCCTGCCTGCGCTGCCGGCCGGAACTCGCGCCCGGCAATGCGCCGATCGATGCCTCGCAGCGCATCGCCCAGCTCATCATGCAGCGCCTGGAGGAGGGCGATCTGGCGGGAGGTGAGGGGCTGAACGACGGCGAGGAGGGTGGCCTGGAAGCCATCGCCGCCCGCTTCCAGCTCAGCTCGCGCCAGATTCGCCGCATCATCCAGAAGGAACTCGGTGTGCCGCCCATTCAATTGATCCAGACCCGGCGCCTGCTGCTGGCCAAGCAGCTGTTGACCGAGACCAGCCTGCCGGTCACTCAGATCGCATTTGCCAGCGGCTTTGCCAGTCTGCGCCGCTTCAACGATGCGTTCAGTTCGCGCTATGGGCTCGCTCCCAGCAACTTGCGCAAGAAGGCGCTGACGGGCGATCCCAGTGCCGCGAACGACGCGGAAACATCGATTCTGAAGCTTGCGTATCGACCCCCTTACGATTGGGACGGCGTGCTCGCTTTCCTGGCCACCCGCGGACTGGCGGGCGTCGAGTGGGTCACCGACGATTTCTATGCGCGCACCGTGGAACTCAATGGTCACCGGGGCTGGATCAAAGTCACGCAAGCCCGGCGCAAACACATCTTGCTGATCGAGTTTTCACATGGCCTGGCGCGGGTGCTGCCGGCGCTGTTGAGCCGGGTCCGCGATCTGTTCGATCTCAGCGCCCGGCCGGATATCATCTCCAGGCAGCTGCGCAAGGACCGGCAATTGGCGCCGCTGGTGAAGCGAAATCCCGGCATGCGTGTGCCGGGTGCCTTCAGCGGCTTCGAACTAGGCATACGCGCCATCCTGGGGCAGCAGGTAACGGTAAAAGCCGCCACCACCCTGGCAACCCGCTTCGTCACCGCCTTCGGTGAACCGATCGTCACGCCCCATGCCGAGCTGCATCGCCTGTCACCGACACCGGCGCGAATCTCCGCCGCCACCGTGGATGACATTGCAAAGCTCGGGATCGTCAGTGCGCGCTCCAGGTGCCTGATTGCCCTGGCGCAGGCCCAGGTGTCGGGCGAACTGGCCATGGAGCACGGCGTGCATCCCGATCCCGCCGCGGCCATCGAGCGCCTGGTGCAACTGCCAGGTATAGGTCCTTGGACTGCTCATTACATCGCCATGCGGGCGCTGCGCTGGCCGGATGCCTTCCCCAAGGAGGATATCGTCGTCCGTAACATCCTGGGGGGCGTGTCGGCGCAAGTGGCGGAACAGATGTCGCTGGCCTGGCGCCCGTGGCGCAGCTACGCCGTGCTGCACCTCTGGAAGAATTCTCCGTCGCCCGCCAAGGCGCGCAGCCGCCGGCTCAATGCTGCGTCACCGGAGTCAGCAGCAAGTCCTGGTAATCGAAGCTGAAGTCCGCCAGCGGCGAGATCGCCTGCACCTTGGCCTGCTCGATGTCGCCAGCCACGGTCAGCGCGAACGTCACGAAGGCGTCTTCCATGCGTCGATCGGTGAAATGCGTGCGGAACGTGTCATGGCGAACGTGCTCCAGCGTGCCGTGCATGCCTGGGTTGCCCGTGAAGTTGATCGACAGTTGGCCGCCGGACTGTTTATCGCCGGCCAGTTTGTCACCAGATTGGGTGATGACGACTTCGCCATACCACGGGTCGCGATACGTGCCGGCGTAGCGGGCGAGTTCGAGCGACGGTCCCGGCGCCGAACCTAGAGATGCGCTTTGAGTTGCTCCGGCACTGGAAAGATTGGCCGCTGCCGCCAGTACCTGCTTGGCGTTGGCCACCTTGTCCTGGTGAGCCTTGGCGAAGGCCGCGACCCAGTCCGTGGCGGGCAGGCCCAGGTAATGATCCAGCAGGCGATAGGCAATGGCGTCGTGCGCCTCGCCATCCTCGGAATTCATCATCACGATGAATCCCACGCCACGCTCGGGGATCAGGTAGGTGATCGATGCCGAGCCTTCGACGAAGCCGCCGTGGGATACCACGCGATGACCGCGATAATCCTTGATGTGCCAGCCCAAGGCGTACGTATTGAAGTTCGGCTGCGTGGCTTGCAACTGCGCGGGCAGGGTGTCGATGGGCATGAGCACCCGGGGCGTCCACATTTCCTTGGCCGCTTCCGCACTGAACAGCCGCGTCTTGCCCGACACCCCGCGATCGAGTTGCACCTGCAGCCAGCGTGCCATGTCATGCGCACTCGCGTTGATGCCGCCCGCGGGTGCGGCGTTGGCTATGCTCGGAATGAAAGCCAGCGGAGCCACCTTGCCGATGCCGCGCGAAGGGCCATCGAGCCGCGCGTGCGGCCAGCTCCGATTGGTCGACTTGACGTACTTGGGGGAGGGGGCCGAGTCGCTCATGCCCAGCGGCGTGAAAATGCGCTTTACGATGAAGTTCTCCCAGGAATCGCCAGTGACCGCTTCGATGAGCTGGCCGGCCACCACGTACAGCACGTTGTCGTAGGCGTAGCCGCTGCGGAAGCTGGTAGCTGGCTTGATGTAGCGCAGACGCCGTACCAGCTCCACGCGCGAGACGGTCGATTCCGGCCAGAACAGCAGATCGCCCGCGCCCAGGCCCAGTCCGCTGCGATGTACCAGCAGGTCGCGGATGGTCATTTCGCTGGTGGCGTAGGCGTCATACATGCGAAAGCCCGGCAGCCGGTCCACCACCTTGTCGTCCCAGCTCAGCTTGCCTTCGTCGACCAGGATGGCCAGCGCCGCGGCGGTGAACGCCTTGCTGTTGGAGGCGATCGAGAACAGCGTGTGCTCGTCCATGGGGGCGGATTCGCCCAGCTTGCGTACCCCATAGCCTTTGGTGAGCGGCGCCTGGCCGGGTTCGACCAACGCCAGCAACATTCCGGGGACCTCGAAGGTCCGCATCGATTGCTTGACGACGGCGTCGAGATCCGGGGGCGGCGCGGCCCATGCATTCATGCTGAGGCCAACGAGGGTCGCGCATATGACGGTTACAGGGTGGCGAACGCGGGTTCTCATGCGTTGTTCTCGTGTGGAATCCGATCCCGAGAATCATACCCGCCACTGCCGTCCAAGCGGCATCGATGGAACTACCGTAATGCGCCCGGCCGCTACTTTGCGAATTTCTTGGCGCCCGCCACGCATAGCACCACGGCGACGGTGACACCCAGCATCGCGCCGCTGACCTGTTCGCCGAGCAATGTCATCGCGAGAATGAAACCGAAGAACGGCTGCAGCAGTTGCAGTTGCCCCACGGCGGCTATGCCGCCTTGCGCCAGGCCGCGATACCAGAAGATGAAGCCGATCAGCATGCTGAACAGGGACACGTAGGCGAGGCCGAGCCAAGCCGGAGTGCCCACCTGGCTGAAGGTGGCAGGCGCGGTCATGACGAGCAGCGTCAGCATCACCGGCAGCGACAACGCCAAGGCCCAGGAAATGACCTGCCAACCGCCCAGCTTGCGCGATAGCTTGGCTCCCTCGGCATATCCCAGGCCGCACAGTACGATAGCCGCCACCATCAGCAGGTCGCCGATCAGCGAGGCTGACTGGCCTTGGCGTAGTGCGAAGCCGACCACCAGCCCGCTGCCGATGCATGAGAACAGCCAGAAGGCTGGCTGTGGACGCTCGCCACCACGCAGCACGCCGAAGACCGCGGTTGCCAATGGCAGCAGTCCAACGAAGACGATGGAATGCGCCGAGGTGATGTGCTTGAGCGCCAGGGCGGTCAATAAAGGAAAGCCGATCACCACGCCCAGCGAGACGATACCCAGCGACAGCAGGTCATCGCGGGCCGGGCGCTTCTCACGGAATGCCATGAGCAGGGCGAGTCCCAGCAGCCCGGCGATGGCGGCGCGCGCCACGGTCAGGAAGATCGGGTCGAAGTCCATGACCGCCACCCGGGTGGCTGGCAGCGAGCCGCTGAAAATTACCACGCCCAGCAATCCGTTGAGCCAACCGCCCGCCGTCTTGTCCACTGCCGCACCCTATCGATGTGATTGGGCTGCAGCATGGCCCGGCGTGACAAGCAGGGTCCAGGGACAATGCGATACAATCTAATAGAACTGTATTGGCCTATGGAGCAGTACGGATGGATTCACAAGTGGGCGGAGCCGAGCCCGGCGCGACCCTCATCGGCAGCGTCGTTACCACCATCAAGCAAAGAATCGCGGCGCGCGTGCTGACGCCCGGCGCGCAATTACCGTCGATTCGTGCTTTCGCCAAAACCATGGGCGTCTCCAAGTCCACGGTGGTGGAGGCCTATGAGCGGCTGGCCGCGGAAGGTTTGATCCGTGCCCGGCTGGGCTCGGGGTTCTATGTCACGGGGCCGCTGGCGCCGCTGACATTGGCCGAAATGGGGCCCAAGCTGGATCGTGCGGTCGATCCTCTATGGATTTCGCGGCAATCGCTGGAGGCCGGTGACGAGACATTGAAGCCTGGCTGCGGCTGGTTGCCGGCGTCATGGATGCCAGAGGCGGCCGTGCGGCGCGCACTGCGGACTCTGTCGCGTGCCGAGGATGCGACGCTGACAGATTACGGCATGCCACTCGGCTTGCTGCCGCTACGGGAACTGCTGGCGCGACGCATGGCGGAACGCGGCGTGGAGGTGGCGCCTGGCCAGATCATGCTGACGGATTCGAGTACCCAGGCCATCGATCTGCTGTGCCGGTTCCTGATCGAACCTGGCGCCACGGTGCTGGTGGACGACCCCTGCTACTTCAACTTTCATGCGCTGCTGCGCGCGCATCGTGCCAAGGTCGTCAGCGTGCCCTATACACCTTCCGGGCCGGACGTGGAGCGGTTCGCACGCGCCTTGTCGGAGCATCAACCGCGTCTCTATATAACCAACTCCGGACTGCACAATCCGACCGGCGCCTTTCTTTCGCCGGTCACGGCCCACCGGATATTGAAGCTGGCTGACCAGGCCGGCCTGACCATTATCGAAGATGACATCTTCGCCGACTTCGAGACCGCCCCGGCACCCCGGCTGGCCGCCTTCGACGGTCTGCAGCGAGTGGTGCAGATCGGCAGCTTCTCCAAGACACTGTCGGCCTCCGTGCGTTGCGGCTTCATCGCCGCACCGCGCGCCTGGATGGAGGGGCTGATCGATCTGAGGATCGCCACGACGTTCGGCGGCGGACGCTTGTTCGCCGAATTGATATTCACGCTGCTCAAGGATGGCAGCTACCGCAAGCACGTCGAGGCGCTGCGGGTCCGGCTGGGGCAGGCCATGGCCGAAACCAGCACCCGGTTGAAGGCACTGGGCATCATCCCCTGGCTGGAACAGCCGACCGGCATTTTTCTGTGGTGCCGTCTACCGGAGGGAGTGGATGCGACGACGGTGGCGCAGCGCGCCCTGGCCGACAATGTGGTGCTGGCCCCCGGCAACGCGTTCAGCCTGGCGCAAACCTCCGCCGGTTTCATGCGCTTCAACGTGGCGCAATGCGGTGACGAACACATTTTCAAGGTGCTCAAAACCGCCCTGCGACCTTGATTGCCGGATTGCCAGTGCTTCAGCGCCACCGGTCGCGCACCGCGCGAATGGCCGTTACGACGGCCAGTTCGCTGGCTTCGTCCTTGGGGTTGGCATCTTCGGCATGCCATGAAGCGGACAGGCAGCCATAGGCGATGGCATGGTCGAGCAGCCGCCGCGGGCTTTGCCCCAGCGTTCGGGAGAACACCCGGGCCATATACTCGATACGTGCCGGATCGCGGGTGAGATCGATTCGATCCAGGGGGTTGTAAAACAGGTTGGCGGCATCGAAGCCGGGATCGCCAAGCACCCCCTTGGGATCGATCACCAGCCAGCCGCGCGATCCCAGCATGATGTTGTCGTGATGCAGGTCGCCATGGAGTGGCCGGATGTCCTCGGCGGTAGCGAGCAGGGTAGCGGCAAGGTCCGCAGCTTCGAGATAGGGGCTGTCGATGCCGCGGGCCCGATCCGCATCGGCCTTGTCGAACAAGCTGGTGAAGCGTTCTCGTAGCGGCTGTAAATCTCCGGGTGGGGCGCTTGCCGACGGTGCGAACAGCTGCTGCATCACTTGCGCCGCGATCCCGGTTGCATGGGCATCCCCATGCTCGGCGAGGTCGTGCGCCAGCAGCCGGTCCCCGGCGTACTCCAGCAGCATGCGCTGCCCATCGACGTCCAACAGCCGCACGGCGCCTTCGCCGTTACGCCATGACAAGTAGTGCGCGCCACGCAGCTCATCCTCGACATCGTCGAAGGGCTTCAGGTCCTTGACGACGGCGATGGTCCCGTCGGCGAGCCGAACCTTCCAGATGCGGCTGGAGAAGGTCTCGGCGATCAACTGGTTGGCGGTGATCTGCCACCGGGTGGGGAAATGCACTTGATTCACGAGAGGCGGGAGCGGCGTGCGCGCCGTAGAATGTCAATTGGACGCATCCCGGGTATGGTGCAGGATACGAGGTACGAGTGCACGTATTGCTGGTCGAAGACGATCTGCTGCTCGGGCAAGCCGTGGAGACGGCGCTGTCGCGCTGGGGGCATACCTTGTTATGGGTGCGCGATGGCGCCGCCGCGCTGGAGGCTGTCCGGCTGGGCGGTTTCGACCTGGTGCTGCTCGATCTGGGGCTGCCACGCGTCGAGGGGCTGCAAGTGCTCAAGCAGTTGCGCAAGGACTCGAGCAATGTTCCAGTGCTGGTCATCACGGCTCGCGATGCGCTGGCGGATCGCATCTCCGGGCTGGATGCCGGAGCCGATGACTACCTGGGCAAACCGTTCAGCCTGGACGAACTGGCGGCGCGCATGCGCGCCCTGCATCGGCGCTCCATGGGGCAGTCGAGGAATTTGATCGCCGTGGGCAGCCTGTCACTCGATCCCGCCAGCATGGAAGTCCGCTTCGAAGGAGCTTCGATCGAACTCTCCCACCGGGAGTTCGCCTTGCTGAGAGCCCTGGCTGAACGGGCCGGGCGCGCAGTGTCGCGTGAGGCGTTGGCTCGCGCCCTGTATGGAATCGAAGCCGGCGTCGAGAGCAATGCGCTGGAAGTCCACGTCCACGCCTTACGGCGCAAATTGTCACCCGCCATTATCAGGACCGTGCGTGGCTTCGGCTACCTGCTGGTCAATGAGGGTGCGTCATGAGTTTATCGCTGCGTGCCCGTGTCACGATTTATGTACTGGCCGTGATCGCGCTGGTGGTGGTGCCGCTGGGTGTCGTCATTTATCGAACCTCCATCCAGGAATTCGAGGAGCTGGGCGATGCGCGCCTGGTTCAGGCCACGCGCACCATCGATGTACTGGCCGAAAACGCCGGGCTGCGCAATCCACAGCCCGGTGCGCCTCTCGATGTGCTGGTCTGGCGCAGTCCGTTTCCGGGGCCGGTGGTCACGGCGGCCGGCCATGCCTATGAGGCGCTGCTCGGCTTCCAGTTCTGGAACGGCAACGATCAGCTCCGGGTCACCAGCGATAACTTCGAGACGGTGGCGCTGGATGCGACCCCTCATGGTTTTGCCGATGTCGAGCTGAACGGCAGCCTCTGGCGCGTGTTCACTCTGCGCGAGGAAGACGGTGACACCATCCGGGTCGCGGAACGCTACGACAGTCGCAATGCAATTGCGCATGACTTGCTGTGGCAGCACTCGGTACCGCTGTTGTTGGCCTTGCCGTTGCTTGTCGTGCTGATCGGCTGGGCGGTGCGACGCGCCTTGCGTCCCCTGGATACCCTGTCCAGGGAGTTGGCGGTGCGCCAGCCCGATTCCTCCTTGCCGGTGCAGCTTAGCCCAGCGCCACGGGAGCTTGCGCCCGTACTGGGGTCGCTGAACGGTCTGCTCGCGCGGATCGGTGCTTCGTTGGCCAGGGAGCGCCAGTTTGCGGACAACGCGGCGCACCAACTGCGGACTCCCCTGGCGTCGGCCATGCTGCACCTCGAGAACGCCGTGGCCGCCGATTCGGACGAAGCGCGCAACCTGGCTTTGACGCGCGCGAGTGAGGGGCTTGGCCGTCTGCGTCGCATGGTGAATCAATTTCTCGATTTTGCACGTTGGGATACCGTCGGCAACACGCCACCGTGTGAACTCGTGGACTTGCTCGAGTGCGCGCGCGCCGAGGTGGAGGAGGCCGCGCTACTTGCGGCCCACAAGGATCTGGAGGTTTCGGTGGTCGCTGACGTGGCGACCAGCCGCGTCGCCGGTTGGGAGCCAGCCCTGCGTGCATTGCTGCGTAACCTCATCGATAACGCCTTTCGTTACACCCCGGATGGTGGACAAGTGGAAGTCCGGTTGCGGGCCGGCGCTGCCGGCACGCAGCTGGAGGTCAGCGATTCCGGCCCGGGCATCGCCCCTGAGGAGCGTGCCGCCGTGCTGTGTCGTTTCAATGGCGGCGACGCCGCGACCGGGCACGGCCTGGGCTTGTCCATCGCCAAACGTGTCGCCGAACTGCACGGTGCGACGCTCGAACTGCGTGATTCGCGCTTCGGCCGGGGATTGTGTGTGGCGGTCGCGTTCCCGACCCTCATAATTCCACCTTCACCCCCAGATTGAACGTCCTGCCGGCCAGCGGCGCCCACACGTCGACGATCCGCTGGCCGTCCGGTGCCGCGTTGGGTAGCAGTAGCGGATCGAAACGGGTCTGACGCACATTGGTGAGATTGATGGCGTTCAGGAAGACCGCGACACGCCCGAATTTGATTTCCGCCAGGGCATTGAGCTCGACATAGTCCTTGCTGACCGTGCGGTAGGGATTGTCGAACAGCGGCTGCTTGCCGGTGTAGGAAAGCTCCAGGCCGATTCGGCCGCGCTCTTCGTCTTCGAGCAGCGCGGCCAACTCACCGGAGAAGCGCGGCAGTAGTTCGGAGGTGCGTCGGCCGCCCCCGGGTGCTGCTTCCGTTGCATCGAGATAGGTGGCGCTGCCGATGACATGCAACTCACCGATGGTGTAGTGCAGCAGCAGCTCGGTGCCGGTGATGCGGCGTGGTCCGGCAGCGTTGATCAGCTCCAGTCGCCCCTGGGGCGCCGAGTGCAGGGTCAACGGATCCCGGATCTCGGAGCCGAACACGCTGGCATTGATCTCCCAGCCATGATCGGCCCATTTCACGTCCAGCGACGAACTCACCGCTCGCTCGGCTTTCAAGTTGCGCCACGGCAGTATCGCGGCCAGGCTGGTTGCCTCGGTTTCATCCATGAGTGGTGTCGGTGCCGAGAAACCACTGCCGACCGAGGCGCGGATGGTCCATTCTTCGTGCGGGCGGAACAAGGCCGAGAGGCGCGGGCTCACGAAGGTGCCGTACTCGTCGTGTGCGTCGACGCGAGCGCTGGCGGACACCTTGGTCGCGTCGCCGAGTGAGAAATCGTCCTGCACAAATGCGCCCGGGGTTACATAGCTGTATTCGGCAGCAGGCGCGTTGGCTGACTTCAAGCGCTCGTATTGCAGCGCCAGGCCGAGCAGCCAGTGATGACCGCCGGAATGGCCGGAGAGGGTGCCTTCGCCATAGACGGTGGTCTGAGTGTCGTCCACCTGTTGGGTATCGAAGCGGCGCTCCCGGCTGGTATGTGTGGCCGACCAGCGCGTATTCAGTTCCTGGTCTCCCGTCAGCGTGGTGTTGGTCACCACGCCGCCATCGAGACGCTGGGTCTCGAGCTGGTCGCGAAAGCGGGTTCCGTCATGAAAAGTCCGGCCGGACAGGGTGCCGCCCTTGCGGTCCTCGTCGACCAGCCCGAGCGTGGCGAATACCGAGGTGCCGTTGCCGCCATCCCAGAACAAGCGCGGTCGTACCGCATAACGGCGGTAGCCGGCGAGGTCGGCCCAAGCATCGCCATCGATGTCCTCGCGGCTTTGATCGTGCGCGCCCGCTGTCACTGTGTAGCCCAGGCTCGACGTTGGTTCACCGGAGAAGAAGCCCACCGCGTCCGTGGCGCCGCGAGAGGATCGATTGAGAAGCACTTCGGATTCGCTGACCGGTCGGCGCGAGACCAGGTTCAATACCCCGCCCAGGGCCGAACCACCATACATCGCCGATCCAACTCCCTTGATCACTTCCACCCGGCCCAGGTCGAGCGGCGGTGTCTGCAGCAGCCCGAAAGCATCCGTCTGTGCTCCGAGCAAGGGCAGGCCGTCCTGCAGTACCAGCGTGTGCCGGCCCGAAAGTCCGCGCATGCGCAAAGTGGTGCCACCGAGGGCGGGGGCGCTCGCCTGCATGTGCAAGCCGGCCATTTCACTCAACAAGGTGGACAGGTTGCCCGGCTGGATGGAGAGGTTCTCCTCGATTTCCTCCTCCGGCAGGACTTCGACGCGAACCGGCTCGTCGCGCACCAGGTTGCCGCTGCGGGTGCCGGTCACCACAATGGTGTCCACTGCTTGTTCGTCCTCGTCCTCCTCTGCCGATGCACCGTTGATCGGCAGCATCGCCAGGGCCGCGATGAGCGGCAGAGGCAGCCGCCGCGGCCAATAACATCCAGAATCGTTCATCTTCCCATCATCCCGGCCATACAGCGCCCATTCGGTGCCGGGCGCCATGGTAGCCAGGCGAGCTTAGGGAAATCTTAAGCCCCCGCTTTCGGTAAGATCCGGGCCTGGCCAGCCCATGAGAGACCGCCGTCCCATGCAACCCAAGAAGCAACACATGCAGCAAGCTCGCGTCGTATCGCTGGTGGCCGCCACGGTCCTGCTGGCCCTGTCCGGTCAAGCCCAATCCGCTCAAACCCGGTCCGCCCAGGCTTCACAGCAAGTCGCCACTGCCTTCGAGAGCGCAGTCACAGCGCAGGAGCGTGCGCGCTGGCAGGAGCACAGCCAACGAGTCGGCATCCAGCGCGATGACTGGGGCATCGCGCACGTGCAAGGCAAGAGCGATGCCGACGCCGTGTTCGGCATGATCTATGCCCAGGCCGAGGACGATTTTCCGCGCATCGAAACCAATTACCTGAACGCGCTGGGCCGGCTGGCCGAGGCGCAGGGTGAATCGGCCATCTACCAGGATCTGCGC
>Ga0182745_1000796_pt1 | contig 32445 bp, 26 predicted proteins | sample eDN3rd30CKraftBY_FD_128523 | JGI IMG/M metagenome (GOLD analysis project Ga0182745, IMG submission 128523) | Enriched backyard soil microbial communities from Emeryville, California, USA - eDNA 3rd pass 30_C Kraft BY (version 2) (version 2) | ecosystem: Environmental > Terrestrial > Soil >... | reverse complement strand
GGGAGTGCCTTCGGGTGATGGGTGGATTATCCATATCAACTGATTTTTTGTCAAGAGGAGCGGGAAGGAACACGCATTCCTCCCACCTCTAAAGAGGTGGGTTTCCTGCTAATTTTTTATGAGGTTGAGCCGTTCGCTCGATTCACTTCGCGTCCGGGCCGGGGCGGGCGGCTTGCCAGCCGGCCTTCGACTGTTCGAGGAGGCGGGCAACCAGGTCTTTGTTGGCGGGGTCGTTCGCGATGTTGTGGTTTTCCTGAGGGTCGGCCTCGTGGTCGTAGAGCTCCAGGGCCACCGTCTTGGTTGGGTTACGGCGCTCGACCCAGCGGGTGAAGCGGTAGCGGTCGGTTCGCATCGAGTAGCCCATGAGTTGCCGCCCGTCCGCGGGACGGGGGTACTGGCTGAATACGGCGGGCTTCCAGGTTCGGTTGGGATTTTCCAGGACCGGGAGGAAGCTGGTCCCTTCCAGGTGAGCAGGGCGGTCGAGGCCCGCGTACTCGGCCAGGGAGGGATAAATATCAACGAATTCGACCAGGGCCCTGGAACGCGTGCCGGGCTGGGTTTTGCCAGGGGCGGACACGATCAAGGGGACGCGGGTATCGAGCTCCACGTTCGAATGCTTGCACCAGGCCCCATGCTCACCGAGCTTCCAGCCGTGGTCGCCCCAGAAGACGACCAGGGTGTTGTCGCTCAGCTTGAGCCGGTCGAGCTCGTCGAGAACCTTGCCGAGCTGGGCGTCCATGTAGCTGATCGAGGCGTAATACCCGTGCTTGAGCGTACGCGCGAGATCGTCCGGGATCGGCCCATTCGGGATGTGAGCATAGGATCGGAGCTCACCACCGTCGAGGACGGCGAACTCGGGCGAGCCTTCGGCTCGGTGCGGGTTCGGAGCGAGCTCGATTTGGCTCGGGTCGTACAGGTCCCAGTAGCGCTTGGGGGAAATGAACGGGAGGTGGGGCCGGGCGAAACCGACGGCCAGGAAGAAGGGGTCCTCTTTCTGCTTGAGCGTTTTGAGGGCATCAACGGCCAGCTCGGCCACCGCGCCATCGAGATAGGTGTTGTCGGGCACGTCGGCCGACTCAAACGCGGGACCGCGGCTTCCTTTCTTGGCAACACCCTTCAACTGGGCCTTGCCTTTGACCTTGGCCTTGGCGACGGCGGCCCGATTGTTCTTGCGCTGGAGGGCCTGATTTTGGTCGAGCGCGTAGGGCTTGGCCTTGGGTTGGCCGGTCTGCCAAGGGACCGACCAGGAGGGGGTGTCGTCGAAACCGGGGTGGTAGATTTTGCCGATCCCCTGCACGAAATACCCGTTCTGTTTGAAGTGCTGGGGGAGCGTGACCACGTCGGGGATGGCCTTGCGGAAGTGCGTGACGAGGTCCCAGACCTTGGTTGTGTCGGGCCGGGCGCCGGTGAGGAGGCTGGTTCGCGAGGGGGAGCAAACCGCCTGCTGGCAGTAGGCCCGCTCGAAGGTTAGCCCGCGGGCGGCGAGCCGGTCGATGTTTGGCGTCTTGACGACCTTGCTTCCGTAGGCGCCGAACTCGGGACGAAGGTCGTCCACGGCAATGAACAAGATGTTTGGCTTGCTCGATGGTTTGCTCGGTGCGGTTTGGGCCGATGCGTTGGCCGAGGTCAGCAAGGCCAGGGCACCGAGTCCCAGCGCCGCGAGGGTTGGAATGGGGTGTCGCATCATCATTAGGAGAAGCTCGAATGATAAAGAAAGGTTGTGGTGTGGAGCGGACGTTCGGCTGGGTGGTCGAAGCCCAACGAAATCGATAGGGGGAGTCGCCGCTTCCTTCCTGTTCCTCGTGGCACGTCACGGGAACGTGCGATGGTGGAGCAGGGGAGGGCGGATTGCAAGGATTTTCGATTTCAGGAGAGGGCCGCCGCGCGGCGGCTCGGACGGCTTGATGCCGTGCCAGAAGCGGAGATGGGGGAAGAGCTGTAGCACGGCCAGAGCAGGTGAGCCACCGCGTCGGCCGGTTGAGCCTTGATCTGGCTTTCGAGCAGTTCGAGGTAACGCGCGAGCGCCGCGCTCTCTTCGCCCGTGGAGATCCGCCAAGGGGGTTCGATGTGGAGCTTGTAACGTCCCCCCGGCTGATGAGTGCAGAAGAGAACGAAGACCGGAACACGGGTTAGCACCGCCAGGTCGGCCCAGACCGAAAGGAACGAACGAGGCCGGCCCAGGAGGTGCCCGGTTCGCGTGTTCGAGCCGTTCCAGGGGATGTCTCCGGAGAGGTAGACCACTTTGCCTTCGCGCAAGGCCGAGCGTGCCAGCAAGAGACGCTCGGTCGCGAGGCTCGGCGTGAGATCCCTGCGCAGGAAGAAGCTCGACTGGGGATAAGGGAGATCCCGATCGAACTGACGGTTCAGCTCTTTCGAAACGTGCCGGGGGCGCTGGACCAAGAGCCGCAAGGGGACCTGCTTGCGATAGAGCCAGTGCAGGCCGGCGATGTGCCCCCCCAGGTGGCTCCCCAGCACGATGGCCCCCTGGCCGGCGCTCAGGCGTTCTTGAAGGGCGTCGAACCCCTGGACTTCAAACCGGGCGAGAATTTCCTCGTCCGGGGCCGCGTCGAGCGGATAGTCGCGAGCGGAGAACCGAAGGGCATTGCTCGCCAGGGCAGACCGGACTGCCCGCTGGTCCCAGCCTGCGCGGAGGACGCCATCGGCGGACGCGATCGCCCGAGAGAGTTGCTTGCGCCAGGGAGGCCAGGCCGAGGCGGCCGCCAGGCCAAGCAGCCCGAGCGCGGCATCGCACCGTTCGGGCCCCAGGCGCCGAAGACCGGGCAAGAGCCCCTCGTAGAAAAGTGTCTTCCAACTCAGGAGATGGCGGAAAGTCACGGTTGCTCCGTTGCAGAGAGGAAGACAGCAGGTGCGTTGGAGTCTCTCTTATGATTTGTAAGGGGCACTGCCCACCGTCTTTTAGACGAGGCGTGCTGATCGACCCAGGGATTTGGAGATCGTCCTGGGAGGGGGCCGGTGGGCGATGCCCACCCTGCGAGTCATTCAAACACCATCGAATCGCTAGGCCTCCACCGCGTCGAGCCGCTTGAGCCGCTGGTAATCGACCTTGTCGGTCGAGGTGGTAGGCAGGGCTGGGACGAAGGTGATCGAGTCGGGCACCATGTAGTGGGGCAGGTAGTTGGTGCAGTGGCGCTTCATGGCGATGATCGACTTCTTGTGCGTCGGTTTCAGAGCGACGAAGGCCGCGATTGAAACGCCCTCATCGTCCGACCTGGCGATCACCGCCGCGCGATCGACGCCGTCGTGGCGGTAGAGTGCCGACTCGATCTCGCCCAGCTCGATTCGGTAGCCCCTCTTCTTCACCATGCGGTCGCGCCGGCCGTGGTAGGCGAAGCACCCCTCGCCGTCATCGACCACAAGGTCGCCGGTGTGGTACCAGGCCGTACCGTCCTCCTCGTGGAGAAACGCCTGCGCTGTGAGGTCGGGCTGGCCGAAGTACCCATGCATGACGCCGGGGCCGCTGATCACCAGTTCGCCGATGGACCCTTGGGCGACATCGAGCCCTTCCTCATTCACCACGCGAGCGCGCAACGGCGGGCAGACCTTGCCGATCGGGAAGGGGCCCATCTGTTCGTCGGGGATGACCGAGGGGATGGGGTGAGCCGTGCAGACATTGGTTTCGGTCGGCCCGTACAGGTTCCAGAGGGTGGCGTTCGGCCAGGCGCTCCGCAGTTGGCGCAACGGGGCGATGGGAAAGACCTCTCCAGCGAACAAGACGACCCGAGGCGCGGGGTATCCTGCCTGGTCGATCCCGCCATGGCGGATCAGCAACGTGAGGATCGAAGGGGCGGAGTACCAGACGCTGATCTTACGCTCGGCGATGAACGCGCCCAGGCGAACGGGTTCCTTGCCCAGCGCCTCCCCAATGACGACCAGTGTCGCCGCGTCTCGGCAGGAGACGAAGAGGTCGAAGACCGAGAGATCGAAGTGGAAGGGGGCGTGCGAGGAAAACCGGTCGTCGGTCCGGGTGCCCAGGGCCTCGCCGCACCAATCGAGAAAGGTGAACGCATTACGATGCGTGAGCATGACCCCCTTCGGCTGGCCCGTCGAACCCGACGTGTAAAGGACGTAGGCCAGGTCGTCGGTTTCGCGCGTGGGGGGGAGGGGAGTTGGTGTGTCGTCGCTCAGCACCTCGTCCCAGGCGGCGTCGGTCGGGTCGGCGGTTTCGGCACAGGCCCCGACAACGATCAGGCGAGGCAGGGGGCCAGGTCCGGGCCAGGCCTCGCGGAGTCCGTTGGCCAGGTCGGCGGCGACCACCACGGCCTTGACGCCACTACTGGCGAAGATCCCCGCGCCTCGCACGGCCGGGGCGTTCGGGTCGACGGGGACGTAAGCCGAGCCGGCGCGGAGGATGCCGTGGATCGCGGAGACGGCTTCGAGGCTTTTGGGTAGGTAGAGGCCCACGCGGTCGCCGCGTCCCACCCCCCAGCGCGCGAGCCGGGTGGCGAGGCGGTCGGCGGCCTGGTCCATCTGTCGGTATGTGATCGCTTGGCCGTTCTCGTCCTCGACGGCGAGGTGATCGGGGCGCCGGGCGACGGCGTCGGTCAGGAGCTGGCTGAGGTGTTTTCCATCCATGGTCGTGCTCGAAGTCGTTCAGGCCTGGTCGCCATCCACATCCTCTAGGAGAGGCGTTGGCTGCCCCTGCGGTGCTGGCTGGACCGAGCTGATTGGGGGGGCTGGAGACCTTGCCGTGTCAAAGAGGGTCTCGTAAAGGGAATCCTGTACCAGGTTGTGCGCCAGGGCCCGGAAGAGACGATGGTGCCCCAGAGCGTTCGGGTGGTCATCCTGGGGGCCGATCTCCAGGTCGGCCGAGTCCAAATCGTCGAAGGCGTCGGATAAGTCGAAAATCGCGTTGGTGTGAAGCTGGAGCATCCTCTTGAGCCTGGCGACCGTGCCGGCTCGGGCGCTGGGGGCGTCGGCCTTGCCAACGCGCGGAATGATCAGGCCGGCCAGTGGAATGCCCGCCGACTGACAGTCGCCGGACAGGGTGCTCATCGCATCATTGTAAATGGTCCAGTAGTGCGGGCTGAGCTTCTTCTTGAGCCGGTCCTTGTGCCGTAGCTTCTCATCGTGATTCAACTGGAGATCATCCGAGGTAATCCCCGACTTCTCAACGGTGCTATTGAGAAATGGATAGGAGGTCATGTCGACACGCTGCTGAAACATGTCGCACAAGTGAATTTCGATGAGTCGGGTGTCGAGCGTCGTGGCCGAGTAAAGCACCATGTCGGGATTGAAGAGGAGGGCCTTGCGCCGGAATGACTCGAGGCGTTGGATTGGGCTGTACGCGGGGGCCGCGAAGTTCAAGACCTCGAACCGGCGCGTGAGTCCGAGCTTGGCCGCGTGGGTATTGAGCCAGGCCTCGAGTTCATTGGCGTACATCTGGTTGGTGCCAATTCCCCACCCCATGTCGATCGACGAGCCCAGGAGGGCGATTCGGAACGTGTCGGGCGGTTTCTGGAGGGGGTAGGGGCGATCTCGCATGCCGTAATCATTCGTGATGAACGGCTCGCTGTTGAGAAGCTGATTGACGTTGGGCTTGAGTTCGAACATCAAGATGTCGTTTTCAAGAGACTGTTTGATGTTTTCGGCGAAGGGCCGGCCCACGCCTCTCGGTTTGCCGAGGAGTCGGATGGCCAGCTCGCTCATCCCCTCGTCCTGATGGTCGACGCCGATCAGCCCCTGGTAATAGCCCCCTGAGCTGGCTTCGCGATCGACCCGGTTCAACTCGTTCGATCGCAAGCTGTCTTGCAAGGAGCGAGACCAGACCCAGGCGGCGGGAATGGGGGCGAGGCCCAGCAAGAGTACGGCGATGGTCAGCAGAAACTGGTTTCGAGAGGCTTGATACTTCATATCAGGGAGACTCATTGCCCATCCCCCCCTGGTTTGGCGGATCGGCTCAGAGCCAGCGACCAGCACGATGCCAACTGCTCGGAGAAGGCCGCGTGAAGTCTCATCGCGAGCATCTCATGGCCTTTGGCGTTGGGGTGGTAATCATTGGGGCCCACGGCCAGCGACGCGGGGGGTAAGTTGCGATAGGTATCCGAGAGGTCGAGAATCGAGTGGAACCGGGCGCGCTGAGCCATCTCGGTCAGATGGCGCACTTCCATGGCTTCCGCTGGTTTTCCAACACGGGGAATAATCACCAGGGCCACGGGAACACCTCGGGCTTCACAGTCGGCTCCCGCCGCTCGCATCACGCCCGCGGCGAATTGCTCGCGGTAGGGACGAAGAACTCGTTTGTACGAATCCAGGCTGCCCCGACGTGGGGGCCGCGCCCGATCCAGCACGTCCTTGTACATGGGGGAATCCCACCCAATCCCGCGAGGTAGGAGCCCTCGAAGGCGCCGTTCGTCCCAGCCGAGGTCGGCTTGGGTGGATTCAAAGAGGATGAGGTCGGGTTCGTATTTCCAGCCGACCCGGTTGAAGTGCTCCCAACGCTGGCCAGGACCATGTCCGGGCACGGCGAAGTTGAGGATTTCCACCGCGGGGCCTCCTCGCGCCTTCGACTCGCGGTCAAGTGCCGTTTCCACTAACGACTCGAAGGGCTGCCCATCACCGACGCCCCAGCCCGCCCCGATCGAGTCACCGACCATGGCGATTCGAATGGTATTCGGCGGTTTGGAGATCGAATACGGTTGGTCGCGCATCCCCTCCGTGTTGGTGGTCCAGCGGGCCCCCGCGTGATCGACCGAGAGACTTGGTTTGAGGATGAACTCGCGCAGGTCATCCACGGGTTGCGCGAGCGGCCCCCCTTCAAAGGGAGGAGCCGGAGCCTTCGCGGCCCCTTGCCCCGCGAATTCGAGGTCGGCATTTCCCGGAGTGCCGAGCTTACGCCCGGCATCCAAGATCTCCTCGTAATACCCGCGCTCCATCTTCTCGTAGTCGGCCAGGCTGAGTTGGTCGTTGCGCAAGGTTTCTCGGAACCGGTTCGACATGCCGGGCGCCAGACGTCCGGGCGTCAACCCCCAAACGAGGATCGCCGCCGTTGACAGGAACCGTACGGTTTGCGGTGAGCAACGAATTATCACACGCTTGATCCTTCCCAACTCTCTCATCCCCGTTTCTCGACCGTTCCGGCGTGAATGGGTACGTGAGTCCTCGGCTCCGCGACTTCTTTCCCGCACTGGGTGGGCGATGCCCGCTCAGAGCGTGGTGCCGCGTTTCAACAGGTCTATCCAGGCCGAGACGCTCGGCGCCGACCAGAGAGACCAGAGCAGAGTAATGGTGGCGAAGGTCGTCGCGATCTTCGCGCCTCGGAGGAGGTGCGTCATGACGGAGGCTTCTCCCTTGGCGTTCCGTGCTCGCGCCGGGCGCGCCCTCGACCGCCTGGCGTCGAGCTGCACGTTAACCAGGACCAACGCGCCGAGCGTTCCCCAGAAGAGAGCGTCGGGCAAGCTGAAGCCCCAGGTGTTGCGGAGCCAGAACGACTGGTAAGCGTGCAACGCCCAGGTGGTCAGGAACACCACTACCGTTGCCACCGCCAGCGCGGCCGGCTGCGGCCAACGCTTGAGGCGGAACACCACCGGGTTGAAAACGAGACGGACCATGAAATCTTTCCAGTAGATGTTGATCCGTCTCCAGTAGTCGGTAAACCCGGTCGCAAGCAGGTAATGATGGTGCGTTGGCGGCAACTGATAGCCGAACAGGTGGAGCATTCCACAAGCCATGTGGAACTGGCCTGAAACGCGGAGATAGAGCAGATAGTTGCAAACCAGGTAGCGAACCAGGCTCGAGACCCCTTGAACCTCCTCCGCCGGAATCAACCACTCATGGTAGACCAGGCGGTAGAGAAGGAGATGCAAGGTCCCATGGAACATCATCTGAAGGCCCGCGCGTTGAGTTGCGTGAACCTCTTTGGAAAAGTAGCCCCGTTGCAGCGTGCGGTAGTCAACCACGGGGAAGTGGAGAAAACAGTAGTTCGGTAATAGAAAGAAATAGCTCAGCGTGTCGGTGAGCGTCTCGGGCCCTTTCGCATGTTTCAGCTCGTAGAGATAGATCAACATGCGAAACATGAACATGGTGGCCAGGACAGGCCAGACACTATCGGGGATGGCCGAAATTTGCCCCTTGGCGCGGGCCACGCCGATGGCCAGGGTCAGCAGTGCGATCGTCGCGGCGCGGGCGTTCCAGGAGATCGGCAGCCGGCTGACGCCAATCAGGACCGCGGAGAAGGCCAGGATGATTGAGGAGGCGACTGGACCGAACACCACCGTTAGGCCAACAATCGAAGCGACGACGAAGAACGGCTTCTTCCATCGCATGGGAAGAGCATAATGAATAGGCAAGGCGGCGAGGGCCACGGTCACGAGATATTGGAAGGCTCTGCCTTCGAGCCGGAACACCTTGAAGACCGCCAGGAACAGGCCCAGGTGGGCGAGTACGGGCAAGAACTGCCAGAGGTCGCGGCGGCAGACTTCGGGTTCGCCCGGATAGAGCCCCCCCCTTGCGTCCTCGACTTCCACGTTGGCGTCGTGAGACACACCGCGCTGGAATCGATGGTGGAGTGCGGGCCGTTTGGTTTCTGGGCGTTGCGTCTCAGGCCGCATGGGCCAGCCCCCCCTTTTGAATTGTGGCGTGCCTCGGCGGTTGCTGACGGCCCAACCGCGCGTTGCGCTTCGTTGGGCACGCGCTAGCAGGTGTCGACTCGTGGCGAAGTTGGGGAAGACGTGGTTGGCCGGGGGCTCGAGTTGACGGACCCGGTTTATTGATGGAGCGGGGGCCAGTCCATCCTTGAACTGGTGATTCCCCCGCCGCGGCCGCGACATCCCTGTTTCGCTACGTGTTCCGCTGGGAAATACCGTGATCGAATGCCTTACGAGAGAAGAAGATACACTCCGCCAACCTGGTACGGACGGCTGTTCTGGAGATACCCTTCCACCCAAGGGACGACAGGATATAACCGATCTTCCGAGACCCTGTCAACCCGACTGATCACCCAGGGAAGAGGCCGGGTTTAAACACGTTTGATGCGAGACTTTTCATTTTTTTACAAAATGATGCCCTTAAACCTCGACCTGACCCGAAGGCGACTCTGTTTCCTTCGAGGCGACCCGTATCGACGCGGATTCATTGAAGTAGGTGCGGTCACGCGTTGCACTTGGAGCGAATCCACAAGCCGCCTCGCCTACGCTGGCTTGTGACATCTGTCATTGGGAATTAGCGGGTTTTCACAAGCTACGAAAGCGATGGGAGACGTCATCGAGATCGGGAACGATGCGTGGCCCGCCGAACAAAAGCAAGGAAAGCAAGGGATTTACGTACGTCGGCCAGTCTGAAATTTCTCGTTTTCTGGAGGAAGTCGCGATCCGATTCCCACCAGGCTGGGTTAAATCTGCTTAATGCGACAGAGGTTGTCGAACCAGGTTTAGATGGCCGGAGCACCCTATGAATGTGATCGAGAACCGTTTTTCTCGGCGGAACCATGGGGTGGTTATCAGAGCGGCTGGATGAAGGGTTGTTCCAACCAAACTCAGCCTTGGAATCAATCCGCGTCGTTTGAGTTGGCCAACCTTGGGTTAGAGACCCCTTCGTGACCCCTTTGTGGAGTACGGCCTGACCGCGTGTTGAACTGAGCATCCATTTAGGATCGCCGAATCATTCATGTCATCAAGCTCGCCTGTGAACTCTCGCCAGGCCCCGAGCTTGAGGCCACGAACCCTGAAGTTCGCATGAGGCAAGGGAAGCTCTCCTCCCTTCCCCTCAATCGTGACCGGGGCTCATTTCTCAGCCTTCAATGGGGTTGCGAGTTAGAGCCCGCAATTTCGATCGTGTCGTGCCGACTGCTTCCGGTGCTATTGTGGTGGCCCATACAACTCCAACTCTCTGAAAATATGATGCGACAAGAGACTTGGAAGAGTTTGATTATGGGCCGGAAAAGGGGCGACAGCTTGGTGGAATCCTGTCGGGGACCTTTCTGGCGTAAGCGTATCCAGGGGCTGTCGACGAGTCATCCTGGGCTGGTCCGCGATCGCCTGACCTGTGCGGCGTTAGCGTTCCTGACCTTCGTCGCAATGACGATGGCGCCTATCTTACGCTTGTCTACTTTCGATTCCGGACACGGTCCTTGCCGGTTCTTGCGCCCCGCGTTCCACCAGAATCGCCTCCCTGAGACGGCGTACACCCTGGACGGAACCGAAACGGTTGACTCGTCAGCAGAGGTTGAATTCGATCATCCGAGTTTGCCTTGGTGGTTGGCGCAGACTGGCCCCTTTGCCCGCCGTGCCGCGATCGCTCCTGTTCGTATTGCATCACGTTGGAATCCCGCCGACTCAGTCCTCGACTTGAGTCCGCTCCCACTTCGGTGTTGAGACTCCCTTACCCACACCAGCATTGAACTCGACCAGCCAGGGTCGACGCGTCTCCGGCAACCGTGCGACTCTCCTCGCTCTCGGTGCGGCCCCAATGGATTGACGTCTCAAGAGGCAGCGGCTTTACGCGTTCCCAGCAAGCCGATTAGGTGTCTCTCCGAAGCACTTAATACGATGTCGTGTCTCTTAAGGGACTCGTGCGTGGGCTGGGTTGGTCGCGGCGTAAGGGGACTCTTGAGGCAACGAGCGTTTGCATCGCCTGGAATACGTTTCATACGATGCAATTAAGTTCAAGAGATGATGAGAGTGATTCTTGTCGCCGGGCTTCGTGCCGACGAGGATTTTAGCCATGAGCATGATACGATTTATTATGCGTCGCCCTGTCGTGGCCTTCTTGCTCGCCCTCGTGATTGCGGGTGGCTCCATCGTGGGGATGACCATGATGGGAGTCGAGATCTTTTCTCCACCGATCACCCGTAAAATTCAAGCTTCTGTTGACCGTGCCAGAGCAGGCGCGAAGCAGGCATCCCGGTTTGTCGTTCGCCGGGTTGAGACGTACTTGCATAAGCATGGAGAACCGATTCACCTGGAGCCGCATAAGATCGTGGGCACCAGTCCTGAGGCGAAGGATGTCATCCTGACTCAGGAATATGTCTGCCAGATTCATTCTCAACGCCACATCAACGTTCGAGCCTTGGAGAATGGATACATCGAGCAGATCGCCGTCAGGGAGGGCCAGGCGGTCAAGAAGGGTGATGTTATGTTCAAGGTCTTGCCCATTCTGTACCAGGCGAAGCTGGACGCGGAGATGGCCGAGGCTCAACTCGCGCAACTGGAATTCAATAACACCAAGAAGTTGTACGAGGACAAGGTTGTCTCTCAGAACGAGGTCTTGCTTCTCCAGGCGAAACTGGCGAAGGCGCAGGCCAAGGCGCGTCTCGCCAACGCCGAGTTGGGGTTTGCCAGTATCAAGGCCCCCTTCGACGGCATCGTGGACCGATTGCACGAACAGTTGGGGAGCTTGGTTGAGGAAGGGGACGTACTGACAACCCTGTCCGACAACAGCGTGATGTGGGTCTACTTCAACGTGCCCGAAGCTCGTTACCTTGAATATATGGATACGTTGGATCATGGCCAGGAGGATCAGCGCATCGAGCTCGTGCTTGCGAACGGTGAGACCTTTGAGCAAATCGGCAAGATTGGGGCGATCGAGGCCAAGTTCAACAACGAGACCGGGAACATTCCCTTCCGAGCGGACTTCCGTAACCCGAGAGGTCTGCTTCGCCACGGGCAAACCGGCAAGGTCTTGATCCATCAGGTGATGAAGAATGCCATGGTCATCCCCCAGCGGGCGACCTTCGAGATCCTCGACAAGCGATTTGTTTATGTCGTTGACAAGGACCATGTCGTCCATCAGCGCGAGATCAAGGTCCGGAACGAGATGGATGACATCTTCGTCATCGAAAAAGGGCTTGGGCTAGACGACAAGCTCGTGCTGGAGGGCATTCGGCAGGTGCGCGACGGGGACAAGGTGGAATACGAGTTTCGACGACCGGAGGTGGTGGTCGCGGAACTCAAGAATCGGGCGGAATAATCTTGGGTCTTCCAAGCGAAACCCTTCCCTCCAACAGATTATTGTACAACCATGTTCGCAAATATCCTGCACAGGCCGGCGTTGGCGATTGTGATCTCCATCGTCATCTTGTTCCTCGGGACTTTGGCAATCAACACCTTGCCGATTTCCCAGTTCCCATCGGTTGCGCCGCCGAGCGTCGTCGTCACGGTGGCCTATCCTGGCGCGAGTGCCGCGGTTCTGGTCGATTCGGTTTTGATCCCCCTGGAACAGGCCATTAACGGGGTCCAGGACATGCGCTACATGGCTTCCGCCGCCACCAGTGCGGGGGAGGCCACGATCCAGATCATCTTTGAGCCGGGCACCGATCCCAACGTGGCCGTCTTGAACGTCAACAACCGGATCGCCATCGTGAAGAACAGGCTTCCACCCCTGGTCGAGCGCGAGGGGATCATCGTCATGCAGGCCATGACGAGCATGTTGATGTACGTGAACGTATTTAGCACAAGTAAGGGGGTTGATCAGAATTTTCTCTATAACTATGCGAACGTCAATATTCTGCCCGAGATCAAACGGATCCGCGGCGTGGGGAGTGCGACCATTCTCGGCAGCCGCCAGTATGCGATGCGGGTCTGGTTGGATCTCGACCGCATGCGAGCCTATAACCTCTCCTCCGACGACATCATGAAGTCTCTGGGCCAACAGAGCATGATTGGCTCGCCGGGACGCCTCGGGCAGGCGACGGGGAAAACGTCTCAGACAGTTGAATATGTTTTGACTTACGTGGGCCGCTACAACAAGCCGGACCAGTATGAAAACATTATCTTGAAGGCGAACCCTGATGGAGAGATTCTCCGGCTGAAGGATGTCGCGAAAATCGAGCTGGGCGCTTCCTATTACAATATTTACTCGGATATCGACGGCAACCCTTCCGCGGCAATTGTTCTCAAGCAAACGCCCGGGTCCAACGCCGCCGTTGTCATTGAGGAGGTCAAGGAGAAGCTCGAGCAGATCAAGGAGGATTCGTTTCCGCCCGGCATGGACTTTCAGGTGAGCTACGACGTGTCCAGCTTCCTGGAAGCCTCGATCGAGAAGGTGCTTCACACCTTATTCGAGGCCTTCGTGCTGGTCGCCCTGGTAGTCTTCTTGTTCCTGGGTGATTGGCGTTCCACCTTGATTCCAACCCTGGCGGTGCCGGTCTCCCTGGTGGGTACCTTTTTCTTCATGTTGTTGCTCGGCCTCTCGATCAACCTGATCACACTCTTCGCGTTGGTGCTGGCGATCGGCGTCGTGGTGGACGATGCCATCGTCGTGGTCGAAGCGGTTCATGCGAAGATGCATGAGAAGCACCTCTCTCCTTATCGCGCGACCCAGGAGGTGATGCGCGAAATTAGCGGGGCGATCATCGCCATCACCTTGGTCATGACGGCGGTCTTCATCCCCGTGACCTTCATGACGGGGCCGGTGGGAACGTTCTACCGCCAATTTGGCATAACGATGGCCACGTCCATCGTGTTGTCGGGCGTCGTGGCCTTAACGCTCACGCCGGTCCTTTGCGCGATGATTCTCAAGCCCACGACGAACCACGGAAGAATTCGTGGACCTTTGGCTCTTCTGCTTCATCTCTTCAACCGCGTGGTCGATAAGGTGACGGACGGTTATGTCGGCATACTTCGCCTGATCGTCACACGTCGTCTGTTGACCCTTGGTTTCGTTGGGTGTTTCGTCGTCGCCATTTACCTGGTGAACACCCTTCTCCCGTCCGGCTTCATCCCGCTCGAAGATCAAGGCATGATCTACGGGATTATCCAGACGCCGCCGGGTTCGACGATTGAATACACCAACGAAAAGTCGCATGAGCTGCAAGAAATCGCCAAGGGGATCGACGGTGTTAACTCCGTCTCTTCGTTGGCTGGCTACGAAGTCTTGACCGAGGGACGAGGCTCAAACGCGGGAACCTGTCTCATCAACCTGAAGAGCTGGGCCGACCGCAAGATGACCTCGCGTCAGATCATCGAAGAGCTCGAACGGAAGTGCAGCCGGATCTCGAACGTCAAACTCGAGTTCTTCGAACCCCCCGCGGTACCAGGCTTTGGCGCGGCGGGAGGCTTCTCGGTACGTCTGCTCGACAAGACGAATTCGAGCGACTACAAGGAACTTGGCGAGATGACCGACAAGTTCATGGCGGCCCTCTCAAAACGGAAGGAGCTCAAAGGGCTCTTCACGTTCTTCGCCGCCAGCTATCCGCAGTACGAGCTGGTCATCAATAATGACGTGGCCATGCAGAAAGGGGTCTCGATCCAGAACGCGTTGGACAACCTATCCATCGTGGTGGGGAGCACCTGGGAGCAGGGTTTCATCCTCTTCGGCCAGTTCTACAAGGTGTTCGTCCAGTCCGCCCCTGAATTCCGTCGGTACCCCGAGGACCTGGAGAACATGTTCGTCAAGAACGAACATGGAGATATGGTCCCTTACTCCTCATTCATGCAGCTCAAGAAGCAGCAGGGCTTGAATGAGATCAACCGCTACAACCTTTATCCCTCGGCCGCCATCCAGGGCGCGCCCGCGGCCGGCTACAGCAGCGGCCAGGCGATCAATGCGATTCAGGAGGTCGCCGACGAAGTCCTTCCGCGCGGCTATGGCCTCGGCTGGGAAGGTCTTTCTTATGATGAAGCAGGCAAGGGAAACCTGGCCATCTTCATTTTCTTGATCGTCGTTATCTTTGTTTATTTGGTCCTCGTTGGGCAATACGAGAGCTTCCTACTCCCTCTGGCTGTCATTCTTTCGCTCCCGGTTGGAATCTTCGGGGCCTTCCTGTTTCTGCAGGCGATGGGCCTTTCCAACGATGTCTACGCCCAGATCGGTCTGGTGATGTTGGTCGGTCTGCTCGGCAAGAACGCGATCTTGATCGTGGAATTCGCGGTTCAACGGCGTCGGGAAGGCTTGAGCATCAAGGATGCCGCCATCGAAGGTGGAAAAGCCCGCTTCCGGCCGATCTTGATGACGTCTTTCGCGTTCATCGCCGGTCTCCTCCCCCTGGTCGTCGCCACTGGTCCTGGCGCGATCGGAAACCGCACCATCGGCACCGCCTCGGTTGGCGGGATGCTGGTGGGGACCCTGATCGGGGTGATGGTCATTCCCGGTTTGTATTACTTGTTCGGCAGGATGGCCGACAAGCGTTACCTCCTTAAGGATGAGGCGGATGAACCCGTTACCGAAATCTTGGGGCATTAGCCGGAGGAAACGCGGCCTGGCAATCCTGATCGCCTTCGGGGCCTTGCTGGTTCTGCCTTCCTGCGGAATCCCGTTGCTGCGTCGGCCGGACCCAGGCCAGCCGTTGCCGGAAGATACGATGGGCACCAGCCTGGAGAACTCGGCTCAGCTTCGGATCGAGGAGTTCTTCAACGACCCGACGTTGACCGATCTGATCGGCCAGGCGCTGGTTGGCAATCAGGAGTTGAAGATCCTGGCCGAGGATATCCGGATCGCCAACAATACCGTGCTGGGACGGCGAGGTGCTTATCTCCCGTTCTTTACGCTCGGCGGCTACGCGGGGGCGGAAAAACCGAGCCAGTATACGCGGGACGGAGCGGTGGACCAACAGCTCAATATCCTCCCGGGGAAAGAATTCCCGAATCCCTTACCGAGTTTCCTGCTCGCGTCCAACCTCTCCTGGCAGATTGATATCTGGAGACAGTTGCGGAACGCCCGGGATGCGGCCTCGTTGCGCTACCTTGGTACGAGCGACGGGCGGGCCTACGTCGTTACGCGCCTGGTCGCGGAGCTTGCCGAGAACTATTACCGGCTGATGGCTCTGGACAATCGGATCGAGATCCTGGATCAAACCATCGCGCTGCAAGAGCAAAGCCTTGCCGTTGCCAGGGCCAAGAAGGCCGCGGCGCGCGATACCGAACTTCCCGTTCAGCGATTCCTGGCCGAGGTCCGTAGGAATCAGAGCGAAAAGCTGATCGTGCATCAGGAGATCATCGAGGTCGAGAATCGGATCAATTTCTTGCTCGGACGTTATCCGCAGCCAGTGGAACGGGTCAGCAGTAACTTCTTTAATTTGAATCTGCACTCGCTCCGGGTTGGGGTTCCCTCTCAACTGCTCAGGAACCGGCCCGACATTCGACAGGCCGAGCGCGAGCTGGAAGCCTCCGGACTCGATATCAAGGTTGCTCGAGCCCGTTTCTTCCCGGAATTCATTATCACGGGGGGAGTCGGCTACTCCGCTTTCAACCCAAGATATCTTTTCGTCACGCCTGAGGCCCTGATCGCGAACATCGCCGGCAGCCTGGTGGCTCCGCTGGTCAACAAAAAGGCGATCCAGGCGGAATACCTGACCGCGAACTCACGTCAGTTGCAAAGTGTTTACAACTATCAGCGTGTCATCCTCAATGCCTATACCGAAGTGACCAACCGTCTCTCCAAGGTGGAAAATTACGGTAAGAGCATCGAGATCAAGCAACTCCAGTTGCAAGCCCTCGAAGAGTCGGTCGATGTGGCTAGCAGGCTCTTCCAGAGTGCCCGCGCCGATTACGTCGACGTGCTTTTCGCCCAGCGGGACCTCAGAGATGCAAGAACGGTCTTGATCGACACCAAGCAGCAGCACCTCTCCGCGATCGTCAACACCTACCAGGCGCTCGGTGGCGGTGGATACCTGTCGCCGCTCTTGACTCCACTGCCTCTGCGATATGAACATCTCTGGAAGGTCAAGCATTCGAAGCATGCTGATGGAAATCAGGTGGCAGTTAGAGGGCTGGTCCCCTTGATCGCTCCGCCGGCCAATCCACCCACCTCGCCTTTGCCGGCCCCCGCTCCAGAGGGTGGGCGGACTCAAGAAGCAGCTCCTGGGCTCCCCGAGCCAAACCCGAAACCAGGCTCAGGCTCGGACTCGGTGAAAGAATCAGGGACGGAACCCGCTTCCACGCCACCGGATGCCAAGGATTCCCTACCTCTGCCGATTCCGCCGGACGCGAAGGATTCTGGACCGTTTTTCAAGGCTCCGGAGGAGACACCGCCAGGCGTGGAGGACGCTTCAATTCGCTAGTCAACGCGTGGTGGCTAGGGATGTTCGCTTTCCTGGGAGCATTTGGTTCTCCTCGCCAGATCGGACCTCGGCGTATTGAATCGAGGTCCGATCCGCGTTCGTGTTTGGGCTTTTTCCTTGGCGATGCCCGCGCATCGTGCAAGCGCGCCATGCCTGACGGCCGTTCTCGTTCTCGAGACTTTTGGCGGGGGCTCAGCCGATTCATGGCGAGATCGAACATCCAACAGATCAGACGAGGTCGGCCTGATGACTGGCGCTTGGCTCGGGTCGGCTTGCCGGTTTGGTCGAACTCGGGTATTGTCCCGCGCTGGCCTTTTCTCCCTTTTATTGTAAAGGAACATTAAAAGGGGGGAGAGAGTCGCTGTCCCGATGGTGCGAAATCGTCGGCACAAGCAAACGAGGCCAGGCGAGAGCTCAGGGAGGAGTCGAGGCCAATGCCGACGTCAGCGATAAGGACTTGGGCGGAACGTTGGGGGCTTGAGTGGATACTCGGACTGCTGGCGTGCCTGGTTTTCCTGGGATGCCTGGGGTCGGTCGACATCTGGGGCAAGCGAGAGCAGCGAGCCGCCGCCGAGGCGCTCGACACGGTTGATCATGGCCACTGGCGGGTCGCCCAGATTCAAGGGCGGCCCCGGCTCGAGAAGCCACCGCTCCCCCGTTGGACGATTGCGAGCCTCATTACCCTGACCGGTGTGCGCCAGGAGTGGATCGTACGGCTCCCCAGCGCTCTGTCGGCCATTGGAACCGTCGCCCTGGTCTACATGCTGGGAGTGCGTCTGGGCGGGCGCTCCGTTGGCCTGTCCGCGGGGTTGGTTCTGACCTCAATGGGTTTCTTTATTAGTGAGTTGCGGCAGGCCGGAAACGATGGCCCGCTCGCGTTCTTCACCACGTTGGCGATCTACGCAGCCTGGCGCAGGCTCCACGGCTCAGACGCACCAAGTGAAGATTCGGCCGCATGCGAGTCTCGAGGAACAGCTTCCGATTCCACCTCCGATTCCAAGGCGCACGCACCGCTCGTTGGCGGCCGCGTTTGGAATCTGGTGCTTTACGGCGCGTTGGGCCTGGGGTTCTTGACGAAGGGGCCCGTCATCCTCTTGCTGGTCGCGCTGAGCTTGTGCCCCTACCTGGCCATTGTCGGGCGGTTCAAAGTTGGAACACGGCTCCTTTGGGATGGATGGGGGCTGGTCTTGTTTCTGGCAATCGCTTTAAGCTGGCCGTTGCCGGTCCTGCTCAGCGACCCGATGGCGGCTCGGGTTTGGTATCTGGAGATGGGGCAGAAGGCGGGGACGGCTGGTGTCACGCATCATCGCCATCACGATCTTCTGGCGGTCGAGTGGCCAATGATGACCGTTCCTTGGTTGCTGCTCGCCACGACAGGAGCGGTCTTGCCGTTTCTCACCCGAGGGCGCCGGTATCGGCCACAAATCTGGCTCCCCTGGTGCTGGACCATCGTAAACCTCGCCATGTTCTGCCTGTGGTCGGTGGCCAAGCCGAACTATTTCCTCCCATGCCTGCCGGGGGTGGCGCTTCTGGTCGGATTTGAGTGGATGCGACTTTCCAGGGCCGCGCGGCAAGTTGGGGCGGGGGCGCGTGGAGCCCGCTGGTTCCTGCAGGCCCACTGGATTGGCCTGCTCCTGGCGTCGATCGTGGCTCCGTTCGTGATCCACCAGGTAGCCCCTCAGTTCGTGGTGCCGGTTTCCATTTTTTCAGGTTCGCTCCTGGCCGCCGTGCTGGCGAGCACCTGGCTTTGGCATCGAGGCGCCGACGCGGCGGCACTCACTCCGCTGGTGGCGTCCTGGGTGGTGGGCGTGCTGATCATGTACGGCACGTTAGCTCCCCAGTTCAACGAGAAGCGGAGTCACCGGGCCCTCGCGGCCTCGCTCGAGCGGGTTTTGCCAGCCGATGTCAGGACGGTGATGTTCTTTGAAGAACTGGACGAGGGCCTTTGGTTCTACCTGCACGGAAGAGACTTGAAGCCGGTGCCGGGCAGCCAGCCCCGTTACAATAAAGGGTTCGACCTCGATCACGACTTCCGCAATGGCCAGCTCGAGCTCGACCCCGCCAAGCGGCTGGAAGCCGAGAAGAAGCTCTTGGTCTCCTGGATGACCTCGCGCGAGCGCACCTCGCCCTACGTCCTGATCCGGAAGAAGCTGTACCTTCCGTTTGCCTCTTCTTTGGTGGGCCTGGCGTCGCCGGTGTTCATTGAGGACGAGATGGATCGGAACGAGCTCGTCCTGCTTCAAGCGACCGCCCCAGCCGCCCTGGCGACTCAGCCCGAACGGGCCGAGCTACGATAACAGTCGGTCCTAATCGATTAATAGCAACTCGTTCTTAACCTTCGCCCAGGCGCCGGCACGAAGTGGCTGGCCCCTGGGCGAACTTCATTTCGAACGAGGGTTTAGGCCGGGGCCTAAGGGGACACCTGGATTGAGTTGACGTCCGCGAGTCATCGAGGTTTCTTTCCCGGGAGCGCGAGTGTTCCGCCCGCAATGGAAATGGGAAAGCAATGCGCGGACGAGATACTCGCGCTCTCAGGAAAAGCGACCATTGACCTGAGTCTCCCCGTCGATCAACGCGGGTTGACCACTTGAGGCAGAGGCGAGCCTCTCGGCTGGTTCCCAACCGGGCCGAGAATCAAGTCGGGATGATTGATGCAACGTTGAGTGATGGCTTTTGCACGGGCCAAAGGCTCAAATCGTGTGAAATCTCCACCGAGAAACGGAGCGTCGGCCCTGATTGGGACGGGAGTGAGGGGCGGAGCCTTCCGTTTCCCATCTTTTCGAAAGGAACTTACGACCGCGAAAAGATTCTTTCGTGATGAAGCTGGGGGGAGATATCTGGTTGGCAAAGTCTTGCGGAATGCGACCCGGAGGGTTGTTTGGAATCTCCTGCCCGAACAGTTTGCGTGTTTTGCCATTTCTTCCCGACCGGGATGACCGTCAAGGGCGATCGCCGTAACTCGTTGGTACAAAACATGAAGCGACCTCAAGGACAGGCCCGGGATAGACGATAGTAAAGGTGGCTCGCCAAGGTAAACCACGGCGAGGACTCGGGAGCACCGAATGGGTGGTGTTAACTGAAGGGTTGGGTTGAAAGACCCCGGGCCCGGGAAGGCCTGCCAACAGAAGACGCCGTGACTAGCTCAATTAAAGCAGAAGCGCGAACGGATGGCCGGTTTCGCCTTCTCTTGACCGATTGAATGCCAAGGAGATATGTCTCCCATGTTGAAGCCCTTGACGTTGAGCCTCAGCCTTGCCGTTGCCCTGGGTATGAGCAGCGTGTCCATGGCTGGTCTGTTCGGAAATGACAGCGGCTGTTCGACCTGCGGTCTTGCCTCGCCCCAGGGCGTGGTGGCCCCCAGCGCTCAGACGTATGCCCCGGTCGTGGCTTCCGCTCAGTGCGATACCGGTTGTGCGCCGGCCCCGAGCTGCGGAAAGAAAAAGCTGTTCAGCTGCTTCAACAAGCCCAAGGTTTACACCTACGAGTGGGTTCTGAAGAAGAAGCGAGTTTGGGGTCACAAGGCGGATTCCTGCGGTGTGAGCTCTTGCTCGAGCTGCGAAACCTATGCTCCCTCGATCGTGCCTTCGGCTCAGAGCTACAGCAGCCCCCAGAGCTATGGCAGCCCTCAGTCCTACGGTAGCCCCCAGGCTTACGCCGCTCCTGCCTACGGCAGCGGCCAGGCCTACGGTGCTCCCCAGGCCACCTCGACCTCGACCCCTGTCGGTCACGGCGACGAAGCCCCCCCGCTGAATGACGCCGCCCCCGCTCAGGAAGCTCCCGCTCAGGAAGCCCCCACCGGTGCGGCCAACGCTCCTCAGAGCAGCCTGCTCTTCTCGACCCCCGCGGGTAACTGAGCTTGAGCCCGAGCTGTTCCTAACGCTTAACTTTCCGAGATCCATCGACTGACACGACGGAATCTTGGACGCCCAGCGGCCCACGCATCGACTCCGATGCGTGGGCCGTTCTTCGTTGATCCACCACTTGCAAACCTGGATAAGCAATAGGTTAGAAGAATATCCTACTGCCTCCGCTAACGAAAGTTGGCAGGCTACTCATCCAAGGCCGTTCCTCCCCCTCAGTTTTTCCGCCTCCTTAGGTCAAACATTTCAGCTGGTGTCGCCTCGCCCGCTTGCTCGAAAGCTTGTCGGAACAACTCGGCCAGCGTTGCCCTGTCGGACAGATCGCGACCATCGGTGAAGTAAGCCTTGAATAAGAGCTCCGCCGCCACATCCTGGACGCGCCGCTCGCTGGCGAGCCAGATGACCCGGTGCGCATCGAGCGTGTTCGGGGTGCGGGTTTGACGGTCGAAGTTGAATGTGAGCCCCTCGCCTAGTGCGGCTACGGCCACCTGGGCGTCAAGTTTCAGCGACCGCTCCCAGCTACCGAACTTCCCGATCCGGTATTCTCTTCGCTCGATTCCCTCGCGAGGTATGTCCGGGTTGAGTTGGAAAAGGTGCCAGCGGACAGTGACCGGACGTCCGTCCAGGGCCTTCTCCAGCCGCCGCTTGCCTATGAAACACCACGGGCAAATCACATCCGAGATCACGTCGATGGTCAGCATTAGGCCTCCTTCAGGCGTTTGACCACGCCCTTACCAACGCCGACTGCGCTCGCTGGATTCTGGCCCGTGATGAGGTTGCCATCCTCGACGACATAGCTCTTGAAGGGGATGCTCGACTTGCCATACCTGGCTCCCCTCTTCTTCAACTCGTCCTCGAGACTGTACGGCACGGCCTTGTCCCGCTTGACCAGTTCCTCCTCCTTCCATGAGAAACCGGTCAAATCCTTCCCCGCGACCAGATAGCCCCCACCTGAGAGCTTAACCTCGAGCAACCCGGCAGGGCCGTGGCAGACCGCCGAGACGATCTTCCCCGCCTCCCAGAAGGCAGCCGTCAGCTTCGCAAGGTCCGGGCTTTGGAAGTCGAAGCAGACGCCATGGCCACCGGTCATGTAGATCGCATCGTAGGCCGCCACGTCGGCGTCCGCGACCTTCATCGTCTCCGTGAGCCGGTCCATAAAAGCCCGGTCTTCATAGTGCTGGTGGACCTTGCCGTTGAGCCCGAGGGTATGGCCCGCCTCCTGGAGCATGAGGCTCTCCGGGTCAATAGGAACATAACCGCCCGATGGACTAGCAATGTCTTGCTGGAAACCAGCCTCCTCGGCAATGTCCCAGAAGTGGGTCAGCTCACCGAGCCAAAGGCCTGTCCGATAGCCGACCTTTTCGTACTCGCCCGCGTTTGTGACGATGATCAGGATCCGGTTTGTCCTGGGCATTGCCTCGCTCCTGAATGAATTCCGGGACATTATCTTCTTGATGGATGGAGCTCCGCAAACCGCAAGCCATCCGAGAGTTTCGTCACGGACGGAGCCTTCTGGCCGTGGCCCTCATCGAAATCAGCGACGCGGCACGGGAGTCACATCAAATCTCTGGCATCAGGAACCGCCCATCCCTACGATTCCGGAGGCTCATAATCCACGACACTGTCCACGCCTACTGAAGGTGTCGAGGTCGCAGTCAGGACCATGACGAATCCTCCTGGGCACGGTCTCTCACGGGATAGGCTCAATTTGACTCCGGGTTCTCGCCTACCACCTTGATTTCAGGTCCAGGCTGACATGTGCAAGGCGCACCCCAGGGATAACGGCAGCCAAAGTCGTGCATGATCAAAATTTGATTTGCCGATCCGGGCCTGAATCGAGTGCGGTTTGCGGCGAGCCATGCCTTGAAGCTTGGCAATGGCACGCGTCCAGCGTCCAGGATCACAAGGCGCGGGCGAGTCTGAGGGACCATGGGGCCTCCAAGTCATTTCGGACTAGGTTCCGACCATTTCGACCAAACAAAACGGATGGCTTGCCGCCAGGCGATTGCATTCCCTAACGTGGAGCAACGTCTTCATCAGCAGTAACGAGGCTTTGTTAATGTTGATGATGAGGGGCGAGTCGTCTTATTCTTACCGTGATCGCCCATTTCGCGGGTTCTCTGTTTTGTTCTGAAAAATGATCAGTCTTTAGTGTTGTCGAACGATTGATTCTATCTTCGGAACTCTCGCTGTTTCCATGACTCCTTGTGGAAGGCGTATCCGACGATCAAGGGAACCGCGAGGGTAGCTTCAGCGAAGACCATTTGTTCAAAGGCGGTATCCACCTTGCCCCAACTCGAAGCTTCCTTGAGTGTGCTCCCGGAGAGAGCACCGTCGCGGACGTCGGCCACCGTGATCTGGACCGCGTACTTGTGCATGGGGGCATCGAATCCGATGACCTCGGCTGCCACCACGATGTCCTGAGCGAAATTCTTCGGCACGCCACCACCGATCATGAACAGTCCCGTGGTTGGATTCTTGAGCTTGAGTTGGGTTAATTCATAAAAGTCTTTTGCACTGTCGATGCTCACCTTGGGAACGCCGTTTCGAGAGTGCTGGTGGGCATCCAGCCCGAATCCCGCTGAGCAATCACTGAAAGCTGGGCAAAAGATCGGTACATCGGCTTTGAAGGCTTCGAGCACGATGCTCTCATCCGTCTTGCACCCATTCCGATCCAGGTAGGCCCCCATCTCGCGAATGAACTCGCGCGACGAATAAGACCGAGGCGCGAGCGAATCGGCGATCTGGCGGGTTGTTTCGTCGCAGGTCCGGAGGTCGTCCTCATCGATCAGCGTGTCATAGATTCGGTCGATGTGTTGTTCGCGTAACATCCCGTCATCGAGTCCGGCCTTGAGTCGTTCGTCCGCGATATAATGACGGAATCCAAGGGCTTCGAAGAAGTCTTGGTCGACGATGTTGGCCCCGGTCGAGACGATCGCGTCGACCATCCGGTGCCGGATCATGTCGGTGAATACCTGCTTGAGGCCCGCGCTGATCAGAGATCCGGCAAGGCAGAGGATGACGCCGCAGTCGGAGTCGCCCAGCATCCGGTCGTAAATCTCCGACGCCCGTGCGAGGTCGCGAGCGGTGAAGGCCATGTGACTCATGGACTCGACGAGCGGTACGACGTTAAAGTCGGCAATGCGAATGTGTTCGATCGGCCTGGAGAGAAGCTGTGCCTTGGCTGGATTCGTCACTCGGCGCTCTCTTGTTAATGATGTGATGGATTGTTTTGATTTTCGGTGATCGAACGGCGCACACCTTCTTCCAATGAAGTCGCGGGACGGGTGAATCCCTCATTTTTGAGTTTGCTCATGTCAGCTTGCGTAAAATATTGATATTGCGATTGAAGACCTTCCGGCATCTCGACGTAGCGGATCCGAGGGGCTCGGTCCAGGGCGGCGAAGACGGAACGAGCCAGGTCGTCGAAGGTTCGGGCAACCGCCGATCCGCTGTTGAAGAGTCCGTGGACCCCCGGGTTCTCCCAGAGCCAGAGAAGATGGTCGATGCAATCCTCGACGAAGACGAAGTCGCGCATCTGGCCGCCGTCGTGAAAGGCTGGGTTGTTGGACTTGAAGAGCCGGACCTCATCTGACTCGAGGATCTGGCGGTGAGCTTGCCAGACGACGCTCGCCATCCTTCCCTTGTGGATTTCGCGCGGTCCATAAACGTTGAAGAACTTGAGCCCCGCCCAGGCTGGCGGAGTGGGCCGTTCCTGCTCGATCTCCTCGAAGACCCAGCGATCAAAATCGTTCTTGCTCTTCCCGTAGAGATTGAGGGGCAGAAGCGCACTGGGTGGAATTCGGTCATCAAAGCCCAACTGCCCGTCTCCATACGTCGCCGCGCTCGAGGCGTAGTAGAACGGGCAGTTCGCCTCCACGCACCATTCCCACAGTTCCTGGGAGTATTCGACGTTGTTTCGAGACAGGTAGGCCCAGTCGACCTCCGTGGTGCGGCTGCACGCGCCAAGATGGAAAATCACTTCGATGGGCAAATTCTTGTAGCGGAGCGCATCGAGAAACCGCTCGTGGGTCACGAAGCAAAACCGGTCCAGGCCGACCCAGTTCGTGAGCTTATCCCTGGTAAGAGGGTGATCAACCAGCAATAGGTGGTACCGCTGTCCCAACTGGGCAAGCTTGTGAGCCAGGCACGATCCGATGAACCCAGCGGCACCCGTGATCGCAATCATGTTGGTTGATTCCTGGATGAAATTCCTCTGGTCGTTAACCCGAGCTTCTTCGGTAAGCGCGTGACCCCCCGTCGTTCTTGACGCGGCCAGGGGAGTGACGCGTTTCCGCCGAATCGAATCCCACTGGTACGACCCGATCGCACCCGCACTCCTTGTTGCCGCACAGCGGTGTTACGATTTTAAAAAAAGTAATACCATTGCGACGGACGCATTGTAGCCCGGTTGGATGCTCGGGCTCAAGAGGCCACTCCTTCGGATCGAAGACAAACCTCATTGAGAAGTCGTAGAGGGAGGGTTGACTTCGACCAGACGGTCCGCGGTCGCTTCTCACGCAAAGGGAAAGGATGGGTCGGGGGCAACGTCCCGCGCTTCGCCTGGAATGATCGAGGCGGTGGAGTCGGCCGGCGCGAGGGTGATGTCACTGCCGCCTTGGAGCCCGGACTTGTCGCCGATCGAGGAGATGTTCTCGAAGCTCAAGGGAGCGATGAGGACGGCGGCGGCGCGAACGACGGAGGCGGTCTATGCGGCGTTCGGTTCGGCCTTGCATGACGTGACCCCCGAGAATATCACAGGTTGGTTCCAGGACCGCGCAGCGTACGCTATGCAATAGTGAGGCGCTCTAACCCGCGACGACTTCATCCACGGGATCATCGAGGGCCGTGGCGGGACGTGCGCCTCGATCCCGGTGCTGCTCGCCGCTGTGGGCCGTCGGCTTGGCTATCCGTTGAAGTTGGTCACGACCGCCCGCCACCTGTTTGCGCGCTGGGACGACCCATTCGGCGAGCGGTTCAACATCGAGATCAACTAAACGGGGCTAAACACCCATCCTGACGAGTATTATCATGCATGGCCGATCGACATCCGAGGGACGGTGTGGGAAACGGAGACGAAGTTCCTTCGCTCGCTCGCTCGCTCACGCCACGCGAGGAGGTCGCCTATGCATGGTCGAAAATGATGCACTCCGGGGACTCAAGTGAAAATCCAAGCATGTCGAATTGAGTCTATTCTTATCAAATGATACGTAACTGGACTAAACTTAGGGGTTGACAATAATGGAAATATCTATTGAACAACTCCCCCCGGTATAAACTTGGAAGGCTACAACCCGTGATAGTTCATCGCCGCGCCAAGACAAGATGGTTGATTCGAATCATATTAGCCAGCGGGTTCATTTTAGGAACTTATAGCTGGTTGACCCAAATGGTCGCGTCCGAAAAAAAAATGGCGAATCAAAAATGTTGTTCGGGTAATCTCACGGCGATTGGGTTAGCCTTTCATCAGTATCACGAACAGTACGGGACATTTCCTCCGACACACATATTAGATGCTTCGGGCAGGCCGATACACAGTTGGCGAGTTTTGATCTTGGGAGTTCTAGGTGGAAAATACGAAAAACTATATAGAACTTATAGATTTTCGGAACCTTGGAACGGTCCTAATAACCGAAAGTTAGCTGGCCTCATACCATCCCTCTACGTCTGCCCCAATCACAAGAGAAATCAAAACGAGATCAACACGAACTATGTGGCGATCATTAGACCAAAAAAGGCCGCTCAGGAGATGACGAAGGCTGTCGAAATTCCGCGTTCGCGATTGATATCCGACTCCATTTTGGTAATCGAGACCAACGCCAATATCAATTGGATGCAGCCGGACGATTCGGATATAAAGCAAGATTTTGTGAATAAGCGGCTGTCTTCCAGCGGATCGGTGATGTCAAGCTTCGATCCTGAGGGGCCGGCGGCTTTGTTCGTCGACGGGACGACGCGAAGATTTTCGGTGCCACTATCGAATGCGGAACTAAGAATCATGTCAGGCGCTTCCAATCGCTGATCATTTGTGCGTGTTCACGAGGCGGCTGTCGAGTCTCAGATTGATTCATGGGCACTTTTAAGAAGAAATAAGGATAGCGACAGTGTTGGAGAACGGGCCTCTGACTTTTGTCTTTCAGCGGAAACCCCGTCTTTCCAACACCGTCTTCTCGTGTTCCGTGAACAGACAAGGCACTTTTAGCTTGAAGGCACCGCTCGGTCGCCGATAGACGCCTTGTGGTCACGCAAACTCGTTCATTCGATCCGAGCGATCGTTACGGGCAAACGGAGTCCAGAACCTCGGGGCGATGGTTCACTCCCACTCTCACATGGTCGGAGCTTGGGTGCCGAAGCGATCCTTCAACTGCGTGCTGACGATCTGAGCGAAACCGGTGCCATGGACCCATTCTGGTCGACTCGCGAAACTCAGGCCGGCCACGCCCGTCCCTATCGCCGTGCGTCCTAAACACAGGTCAACTCAAACCGTGTCGTGTGCCTGTCCCGCGCTTCGCCTGCTCTGGGACCACGCGCGATTGACAAATGCAGCCAATTGTGGATAACACTCCCCTCGCAGGATGCGACTGGCCTTAGGCGTCTCATGGATGGGAGCCGGGCTGTGGATTGAGCTCTCGATCGCGGGGAACCTCGGGCTGTTTCGCCCAGCTTTCCGCCTCGTGATGTCCACCGTCGAGGTCATTCCCTCCGCTTTCCCTATCTCCCCGACCGTTACCGCGCGTTTCGAGGTAAGCCTCATGGATGGGTGCTCCTCTGGGTGGTTTGCGCTAGGCCGTGCAGGCCGATTCGACTTCTTCCACTTCGAGGGGGAGCTTGCGTCCCATCCCATCCTCGGGTTCGGCCAAGTCGCCGGGAGGAGAGTCGATGCGGACTGAAAAGTCTCCTTCCGTTTCACCAAGACTGAAGCAGGCCTTGAGCCACCTTTCGAACGCTCGACGCTCGTTCTGGGCGCGAGGGCCGGCCGTCCGTTGGCTCACCGGTCTGGGCGTCCTGGCCATCTTGGCTGGAGTGGTGTACCTCACCGCGCTCACCCCCACGCCGGGGCAATACCTCGCGGACGGTCGGCAGTATTCAGCCGACGCCCTCGAACTGATTTACCAGGCTCTGGACGAGGCCCGAATCAGCTATCGGGTTGACGACCGCAGGGTCAGCGTGGCGACCGAAAACTATGCCGAGGCGTCGGCCCTCGTCTCCAACCTCAAGCTGAGCCCGCGATCGATCTCCGAGATTCGTAAGTCGGTTCAAGCCTTCGGCATCTTCGATAGCCTCAAGAGCATCGAACAACGCGAGCATCAGGCCCGCGTGGAAGAGCTGGAGACGATGATCGGCAACCTAGATGGGATCATCACGGCCACGGTCTCAATCGAACGTAGCCCGAGCCGATCCGGCGGCCGGCCCGTTATGAACACGACGGCCTTCGTTTATCTCGAAGTCGAGCCGTCTCGAGACCTCAGCCCCAAGACCGTTCAGAGCATCAAGGGGATCATCGTGGGCAAGGAGCCCACGCTCAAGGCCGACGCGATCGCCGTGTACGACCGAAAGGGGCATCGCTACCTCGACCCCATGGACCCCGCTCTCGACGAGATTTCGCGGACCAAGGCGCGCGAGGAGGAACTCGCCCAGGAACTGCGCGAGGAAATCCCCTGGATCGAGGGGGCGACCATCGATGTTCAACTCGTGGCTTCCCCCGAGCCTTCGCCCCAACCCGTGGTCGAGGTCAAGCCGGAACGTGCGTTCGTCCCCGCCGAGCCACTCGTTGCGGTGAACCAGCCTCTCGAAGCCGAACCCCAGACGTCGGCCGTGGTCGCGGAAGCCAGCATGGTTGAGAATGGGTCCTCCGCCTCGGCTTCCGAAGCAAGGCTGGCCCAGGCGACTCGAGAACACGCTTCCGAGCCCGTTGCGAAGCCGGAATTCGCCCGGGTCTGGGTCAAGGTTCCGCGCAGTTTCTACTATCGCCGAGCCTGGCCCAACCGAGACCCCTCCCAACCGGAGCTTCAACGGATCCAGGAGCGTACGGAGAAGCAGGTTCGCCGCGCGGCGCAACTGATCTTCCCCGCCGAGAATTTCGAGCTCACTCTCGACACGTTTCCCGACAAGGTGAACCTCTGGGATCCGCGCGTGGCACCGGCGGTGCCCGAGACGCGGCGGATTCCTTCGTGGTGGGTCCCCGCGTTGTCGGGGGCGGGGATCGGGGCCGTGTTGCTGGTCGTGGGACTTCGGCTTCTAGCTTCGCGAGCCCCGCGCAAGGCCGCGCCGGCGGAGACCTCGCGCATCACCTATACAGTGGAAGAACCGGCCGACTCGGGGCCAGGCCCTTCCGAGCGCGTGCGAGAACTGATTCGCCATAACCCAGAGGCCGCCGCGAGCGTTCTGAATCGTTGGATCGGCAAGGGAGGGCATGCGGCATGACTCGCATGGAGACCTCTCGCGCCACGGCCGCTTCCGCCGGGACCGTCGAGCCTTCGGGTTCGGCGACGAATTCCTTGAATTCGGCGCATTCGGACGAGTCGATGCCGATCCGAAAGGCGGCGATTCTCCTGGTCAGCCTGGAGCAACCGCTGGCGTCGCAACTCCTCGCGCAACTGGATCGACAGGCCGTCGAGGCGGTGACTTTGGAGATCGCGCGGCTCGAACGGATTGCGCCGGGGGAGCAGCAGGCCGTTCTTGAGGAATTTTACGGCCTGGGTTTGCGCAGGCTTCGCTTTGTGTTCGAAGACCTGGTCAAGATGGACGATACAGACATCAGGGAGGCGTATCACGACGAGGACGTAACGACCTGGGCCCTGGCCCTGGGAGGAGCGGCCCGTCCCGTTCGTGCCAAGGTGCTTCGAGCCCTACCGGCGGCTTCGGCCACCGCGCTGGCTCGGGTCCTGGATCAGTTGGGCCCCTTTCGGCTCGATGATTCCGAGGCCGCGCAGATGGATATCGCCGAGCGGCTCCGACGCCTCCATGACCATGGACGACTTACCCTTCCCGACCCCAACGGTCAGGAGGCCATCCTTGTCTGACCTCGTCGATTTTGAAGACCTGCGCGACCTTGACGGATCGGACCTGCGGGCGGTCCTCAACCAGGTCTCTCCCGAGGAGCTCCTGGTCGCGATGGCGGGTACGCCCCCCGGGCTTCGCCGCAGCCTTCTGACCAAGCTCTCCTCAACCTCGGCCGTTCAGCTCGAGGCCCAGATCAACGCCTATGGGACCGTCTCGTTTGAATCGGCCAAGCACGCCCAACGCGTGGTTGTGGAGGTCCTCTGCCGACTCAGTCGCGCCGGGCAAGTCGCCTTCAACGATCCTGAAGATATGGTAGCCTGAGCGCCGGAGAGGTGGGCGCTGCCCCCTCCCGCGCAAAACAAGGCTACCCAGGACTGGGTCTTCGCAAAGGATTTGCGGATGCCGACCGCGACGCTTCGCCGATTGTTCTACTCCGGGGCCCTCCTGGTCTTGGGATTGCTGGCCCCGGCTCACGACTCCCTCTGCTCGAAGGTCGAAGCCGGGCAGGCTCCGCCTACTGCCTCGATCCAGCCACCCACTTCCTCAGTTCGTTCCCGCTCCGCCTCCGACTCGGATACCGATGCCCACTCCCAGGCGGATCGGCCCTTTCCTCCCCGGTCGTCCTCAACCCGGAAATCCTCGAAACGCTCCGAGTTGACCACCGGCTGGTGGTTTGGCACCGGCGGCATTGCCATCGCCCTGGCGGTCTGCGGAGGCTTGAGCCTGGCGGCTCGGAAGTATCTTCCAGGACGCGATCCCTCGACCTTGCTACGTGTGATCGCCCGAACTCATCTTTCTTCCAAGCACTCGGTTTATCTGCTGGAGGTGGGAGACCGGGTTCTGATCGTCGGGACCGGAGCCCAGGGGGCTCCTTCCTTACTTGGAGAGCTTGGCAACGCCGAGACAGAGACGGGACCGAATGTCTTCTCGGTACCCCCCTCCGCGCCCCAGGCGGTCGCCCCCATGGCGAGCGGGCGTCCTAACGCTCCAACAACCATCAATGTGACACGTCCCGTGGGGGGCTCGGCGAGCCGGTTCGACCGTTTGGTGGGGGACGACGAATGAACACGCGTCTTCGAAGGCCCCGGCTTGCCCTGTTGCTCGGACTGGTCGCGCTTCTTTCGTCGCTTGGCGATGCGCCGGCGAGGCCAACCCCAGGAGCGGAAGCGAACGCGGTCCCGTCGATACTCGCCAACCGCCCCGTCGCGGCGCTGCCGGGTCCGGCTTCAACCCCCGATCCGCTTCATCGAACTCCCGTACCCGCACCCGCACCCACGTCCACGCCCACGCAGACTCAGTCACCGAAGCGGTTCCAGGAGGCCAGACTCCAGCAAGAGTCCATGCCGCCGATGCCCGCGCCGAACGCTTCGACTCCGGCGGCCCCCGGCGGCCTTAATCAAACCGCGCTCGACCCTCAGCATCTCGCGACGGGCTTCCGGATGCTGATCCCGTTTGTGTTCATGCTCCTGCCCGCCGCGCTCTTGATGTTCACTGCCTTCGTGCGAATCAATATCGTGCTGGTTCTTTTGCGCCAGGCGCTGGGGAGTCCGCAGGTGCCAGGCAACCAGGTGCTCACCGCCCTGGCCCTGCTGCTCACCGCCCTGGTCATGCGCCCGGCCGGTGAGGTGGTCTACAACCAGGGGATCGAGCCTTACCTCGCGGGAAAACTCTCCGGAGCCGAAGCCTGGGAGGCCGGGTCGAAACCGATCAAACGATTCATGCTCGATCAGATCGAACAGACCAGGCATGAGAACTATCTCTGGCAGCTCTACGACCTGTCAACGCCGAGCACGGCCAACCGGCCCGACCCGGTCAGTGGCGAGGATTTCCCGTTTCAGGTCGTCGCGCCGGCGTTCTTGCTGAGCGAGTTGACTACCGCCTTGACCATCGGATTTTACCTGTACTTGCCGTTCCTGGTGATCGACCTGGTGGTCTCGTCGGTGCTGGCGTCGATGGGGTTGTTCATGCTTCCGCCCACCCTGGTCGCCATGCCGTTGAAGCTCATTCTGTTCGTCCTCGCCGATGGGTGGCTGCTGGTCGCATCCATGCTGATTCGTAGTTTTGCCTAGGTTGTGATTTGTGACGCATGGGGAATCGTGGCTGAGCCGTGGTGAGTCGAGTGGTTGCACTCGATCCAACGGCCGGTCCTCGGCCCTTTGCTTTGGTTCAACGTGCTCTTTTGAGATGGAATTCAGGAGAGGCCGGCGATGGAACTATCGCAAGTCATCGACTGGTCGCGTGAGGCCATTCGACTTTCGTTGCAGCTTGGTGGGCCACTGCTCGCCGTGGCCTTGGTGACCGGGCTCTTGATCGGCATTGTGCAAACCTTGACGCAGCTCCACGAGCCGGTCGTGGGCATGGTCCCCCGCCTGGTCATGGTCTTGCTCGTCTTTCTCGCGATCTTGCCCTGGCTGGTTGGGCACTGGGTGGAGTTTGAAACCACATTGATTCAATCCATTCCCAGTTTGATTTAATGGTCCGCATGTTTTGAATCAAAGTGGGGCCATCGCCTTGGTAGCACGAGAGAACATCGTTGGCACGAGCAAATTCCTCCCTGGGAGCGCGGGCGTCCCGCCCGCATTCGCCTTTTCATTTTCGAGTGCATTCCTCCCTGGGAGCGCGGGCGTCCCG
>Ga0182745_1000793_pt1 | contig 32496 bp, 27 predicted proteins | sample eDN3rd30CKraftBY_FD_128523 | JGI IMG/M metagenome (GOLD analysis project Ga0182745, IMG submission 128523) | Enriched backyard soil microbial communities from Emeryville, California, USA - eDNA 3rd pass 30_C Kraft BY (version 2) (version 2) | ecosystem: Environmental > Terrestrial > Soil >... | reverse complement strand
CCGAACACGCTGATCGACGGCGACGGCAATCCCGTCAATGCCGTGCATGGTTTTGCCCGGTTCCTGGGCGATCTGGTCGAACGCGTCAAGCCGCGGCACATCGCGGTGGCTTTCGACGAAAGTTTGGCAGTCTCGTTCCGCAAGCAGATCTATCCCGCCTACAAGGCCAATCGCGAGCCTGCACCGCTGGAGTTGCGGCGTCAGTTCGCATTGTGCCGAGAAGTGTGTTGCGCGCTCGGCATTGCGAGCTTCGGTAGCGGCGCATACGAAGCGGATGACATCATCGGCACACTCGCCACGCGCATGCGAAAAGCTGGCAAAAACGTCGTGCTGGTCACGCGCGACAAGGATTTGTCGCAGCTGGTGCGTCCCGGCGATGAGTACTGGAATTACATCGACGACCGGCGCTACGCCTACGGCGACATCGCCGAGCGTTTCGGCGTGGTACCCGAGCGCATGCCGTGCTTTCTCGCGGTGATGGGCGATGCGGTCGACAACATTCCCGGCGTTCCCGGCGTGGGCCGCAAGACCGCTTCCCTGCTGTTCAGGCATTTCGAGTCGCTGACGCACCTGTACGAGAATCTCGACGGTGTTCTCAAGCTCAAACTGCGCAACGCCGGATTCGTCTGCGGGCAGTTGCGCGATCATCACGAATCGGCGCTGCTGGCGCGCCGCCTGACCGAGATCGCCTGCGACATGCCATTGGATGCCACGCTGGAGTCGCTCGAACGGCGGCCGCCTGACCTGGCCGCGCTGGACGAGATCTACGATGCCGTCGGTTTCGGTCGGCTTCTGAGGAACCAGGCGGAGCGGATTACGCAGTTGTCGCCGGTCGCGTGACGCGCGCTCAGCGGTATTCGCGGTCTCTTGCTTTCAAGGAAGTCTGGGCGCCGAAGTAGTACGCGAAACCCACGGTGATGGTGCGGATGCGAGGGTGCACGTCGGTCATGGAGTAACCGACATGCACGCCCAGCACGTCGCCGAGAAATTCCGGCTGGTGGTCGAGCCGCAGGCCGTAACTGTCCTGGTCGTACAGATCGCTGCCGAAGGCGGTGATGCGCAGGCTGTCGAGCGGGTACCAGCTGGTGCTCCAGTCGGTCGATTCCAGCGTCTGGTGGCCATCGAGATCGGTCGATGTGCGTGCCAGCGCGAAGGTCAGAGCGCGCACGTAGAGCTCCGCATCGATGCGGTAGTGGTCGGTACGCAGGTTCGCGTCCCCGGTTTCGACGAACACCGAGCCGGTGCCGCAGTCCGACGACAGCCGGCCCAGTCCATAACTCACCCCGACCCTGCCCAGCGACGGCCGGCGTGCGAACAGCGCAACGTCGGCTTCGGTGCCGTTGAAGCCGCAGGAGTTCCGGCTGCCGCCCAGCACGTCGCGGGTCCTGACGTTCACATCGGAGTAAGCGCCGGCCACCGAGGCGCCGAAGTACGGGCCGAGTGGAATCGTTGCCGCCGCACCGATCTTGAGCTTGCCGCTGGACAGGCTGTCCTTGGTGTCGGTGTCGCTGGTCACCACGTTCAGCTGGAAGTTCGTCGTTCGCACCGCGCGTTCCTGCGCCGATGCGGCAGCGCTCCACAGCAGGGCCGAGGCGATCACCAGTGCAACGGGAAACGGACGTCGTGTACGCATGCTGCCGGGTCCTAGAGAGGCGGAGTCGGTTGGATGACGATCTGCGTGCTGCCGGCGAGGAACAGCGTGTTGCCGTCGGGGCTGATCGTCATCTTCAAGCCCGCACCGGGATTGCCAGCGAGGGCAGTGGCCGAACCGATGCGCGGGAACGCCGCGCCCTTCTTGCTGGTCGAGGTGTCGAAAGTGAGTACGGCAGCCGCGGCCGAGTCGTAGGTGTAGGCCCGTTTGCCGTCAGGCCTGAAGGCAACCGCGAGCGTGGTGGTCGGAAGGGTTCCCAGCAGCGCGAAGTCGCCCCCGTAAACTTTGACGCCGTTGAGTGCGATGCGCGTGGCTGCACGATCCACGGCAGGCGCGACGGACGTTTGCTTGAGCGAAATGATTGCGCTGCCGAAGGTGCTGGTCGATCCGGTATAGGTGGTCACTGCCAGATCGGACGTGGTCTTGGCAGTGCCCTGGATCAGCACGATCTTGGATCCGTCCGCCGCCGCGGCCGCGGTGGCGTTGTTCAGGGTCGCCGAAGTCTGGCTCAGCGCCTTGGTGCGGATGTCGTACGTGTACAGTTTCGTGGCGCTGCTCTCGCCGTTGCTGGTGCCGGTGGCGACGACGGCCTTGTCGTCGTTGGCGACGGCGATGTCCTTGAGGAAGTTGTTGGCGGCCAGCGAAGGTGCCGCAATCACGGCGCCCGGCACGAGACTGGCAGGATCCAGGGGCGTCAGTGCGGTGTTGGACACGGCGAGCAACTGCGTCCCGGACGGAGACAGCGCGATGTCGCGCAGCTGGCTGACCGCCACGCTGCTCGGATCGTTCCATGCTGCGTCGGCGTAGGCGTAGCGCACTATCGATCCGCCATTGATGTTCGTGGCGACGAGCAGCGCGCTGCGCTCCGCATCATAGAGAAGGTCCTGGATCGTCAGGCTGCCGGTGGCCGGATAACTCAACGTCGTGGCGGCCAGCGTGAGCGGTTCCACGACGGCCAGTGTGGCGGTGGAAGCGATCGCGCCCTGATGCCCGCCGAAGTCGACCTGCACCGTCTGGTTTCCGGCGGCGAGCGCCGGATACGTTGCATGGATCTCGGTGTCGCCGATGACCGTGGAGGCAATGGCCGGTGTCGTGCCGAATCGCACGCCGCTGACGGTGAACCCGCGAAAACCGCTGCCGCGAACCACGACGGCCTCCGAGCGGCCGGCGGTGGCGACATGCGGCATGACCAGTCCCACTGCTGGGGAGACCTGGTAGGTCACGCTCACCGTCTGGGTTTTGCCGGCGATGAGCGAGCTGCAAGCTGCGTCGGCGCAGACCTGGCCCGTCACTGCGACGGTTCCATCGAAAACACCGGCGCCGACGCTGGCCGGCGAAGGAGGCTGAATAGTGATCTGCGCGGTTCGCCCGGTCAGCGTGGAGCGCACGTCGGCGACGGCGCGGCCGTTGTGGATCACGGACAGTTGAGCAACGTCCGAGCCGAAGGTCGCCGTGACTGTCTGCGCCGCCGGCGCTGCCGCATCCGCTGAGGCCGCGTTGAAACTGACTGTACGCGGCGAGACGCTGGTATCCATCGAGCCGTCGCCATCGGAACCATCGCCGCAGGCGGACAACAGCGAGATCAACAGCACGCCGGCAACGCAGCGGACTTCGGGAGAATGCAGCACGTCCTTTCCTTTCGCCTGGTCGGCGTGGGTGTCTGGAGCAGACGGCAGTCTGCCGTTGGCACGGCGCGGCGAGCGTAAAGACTTGTTATGCAAATGCAGGGAGACGGCGGCAGGCTTTACACGGCCGTTACAGGTTGCACGACCGATCTGCACTTGTGCCCGGTGTCCTTCGGTGAGAAGCACGGATGACTGGCAAACAGGCGCTGCGTTACTGGGCGAATAGCCAAGATATTCAGTCGTTGCCCGAGAGCTGCCTGCCACACAGTTGGCCGCGGCTGATACAGCAGCGGAGGGCCTATGGCGCGGTTGCCCAACTTGATCGGAACGATGTTTGTCGCAACGCTGGTGCTGCTTCACACGCGGATGCCTTTCGTCGATGCCGCGGAGAATCCCCCGGCGCGGGCCGCCAGGCAGGTCTACCGCTGCGAAGTCGCCGGTGTCGCCACCTTCTCCGATCGCCCCTGCGGCGCCGGGATGCGCCCGTACGATCTGGACTTGAGCCGGATCAACATCCTGGAAGCACCGGCGCCATTGAAGTCGGACAAAGCGGCCCCGAGCCGCTCTACGGTTCCGCGCCCTGCGGCGCTATCCCGGCAGAGCGAGGTGGCCGCCGAGGAAGCCCAGGCAGAGGTTTGCCGGCGCTTGCAACGGTCGCTGCAAAAAATCGCCTCCAGGATGCGGGCCGGCTACACGGCCAAGGCCGGCGAACGCTTGCAGGCGCAACGTCGAGAACTTCAGGCGAAGCGCCGGGCGCGGCACTGTTGAGGTGGCAAGCCTGCCGTAGCCGAAATCTTTGAGCCTGGGCGTGCGGTATTGGTTCTGACTGGCCCGCCTCGGCGCATAATGCGCCAGCGCTGCCGTTTCCATCGGCCGCCAAGTCATTGGAACAAAGTAAATTCAGGGGGGCTCGCCATGTCCGCAGTCCGAGTGTCCAGAAAGCACTGGCAGATCGTTTCACTGGCCGGGTTGCTGTTGTCGATGCCGCTGGTGCTGCCGGCACAGGGCAATGACCAGGCAGCCGAAGAACTGATGAATCAAGCGCAGGCGGCGCTTTCCAAGGGCAAGCCGGACGACGCGATCTCGCTCCTGCGCCGGGCCATCGATCAGGCGCCCGGCCGCGCCGATCTGTACCTGTTGCGATCCCGCGCCCGGGATGCGTCCGGCAAATTCGATGCGGCGCTGGAAGACGCCAACAAGTTCGTCGAGCTGCAGCCGGATGACGCTTACGGCTATTTGAATCGCGCTCGTATCCTGCTGTCGCTGGAGAAGAAGGAGCAGGCGCTGGCAGACGCCAACAAGGCGATCTCGCTGGAGCCGAACGAGCCGGACGGCTACTACCGCCGTGCCGACATCTATAACGAGATGGGCAGGACGGCCGAAGCCAAGGCGGACGAGGCCAAGGCCGAGGAGATCGACAAGCAGGCGCGCTGAGCGCGGCGCAGGCCGGCAGGCTCAGAGCGGGAGCGATTGCGGCTGACCCGATGCAAGGCTGCACCCGATTTTCCGGTGAAGCAGACCCGATCGGGTTCCTCCCTCACGATCGTTCAGCTCGCTGCAAGGGCGTACCGCGCAGCGCCGACGGTTGCGGTATCGCGGACGCAGCGGGTGCTTCGTCCGACGCGTGCCGGCGGATGAGCAATGCGCCATCCTGGCCTTCGCGCACGTTGACCGGGAACGACAGCTGGATCGCAGCCAGCCAGTCCTCGATCGAATCGACCAGGATGGTGCCGGTGAAGTTGAGCGAGCCCAGGTCGTTGCCATCGACGAGCAGCTGTCGCGACGAGTAGCGGTTGACGTCGGCGATGACCACCGACAGCGGCTCGTTGACATACTCCAGGCGGCCTTCGCGCCAGGCCGTCATGCCGGCCGTGTCGACCTGTGAGAGCTGCAGGATCTGCTTGCGGCCGTCGCTGGCTCCCTTGTCCCAGATGAGCTGGTAGCCCGCTGCCACCCGGATCGGTGCGCTGCGTCCGGTGGCACGGCTGCTGGGTGCAGCACCTGCGCTGCCGAGCGGGGGCGGGTCGGTAATGATGTCGACGATGCCTTCCGTGACGGTCACGGCAACCCGGCCGTCGTTCTTGCGCACGTCGAATGCGGTGCCCACGGCCAGGATGCGAAGCTCGCCGGTGTCCACGGCGAAGGGCCGGGTCTTGTCCTTGGCGACGTTGAAATAGGCCTGGCCCTGGGTGAGCTTGAGATGCCGCGCGGCCGGTTCATATTCCAGCGCGAGGCTGGAGTGAGCGCCGAGCGCCACGGTCGAGCCGTCAGGCAACACCGCTTCCTGGTTTTCCGCGAGTCCCGTGCCCAGGGTGCCATCCGGCGGCAATGTCAGCGGCGTGCGCATCATGACCAGTGCCACGAGGGCACATACGCCCAACGCGCCGGCAGCGAGCAGACTGCCCCAGGCGAATCTTCTTCCAGAAGCACCGGCCAGCGACGGCAGGAATTTTTCCAGCACGCCACGCAGGCCATTGCGTTCTGCAGGCGCATCCGGCCGTGGTGCTGGCTCACGTTCGAAGGGAGCTGCGGCGTTCACGCTGGCGCGTCCGAGCAGTCCCAGGCGATCCCACAGGGTCTGCATCTCCTCGAAGGCGCGCGCATTGCCGCAATCCGTTTCGTACCAACGGATCCATGCCGCCAGCTCCTCGTCGTCGAGCGTTCCGTCCGGCGCACCGTTGGACAGTCGAATCAGCCACTCGGTGCTTTCACGCAGGCGTTGGACGTCATGGGCGGAACGAGGTCGGGACGATGTGTTCATTGGCGCACCATCGCATCGGCTTCGGCGGCGGACAGGCCATCCAGGCGCAGCCGGCAATACAGCATCGCCTGCACCAGGTAGCTGCGTACAGTTCGTTCCGATGTGCCCAGCTCTGCGGCGATCTCGCGCTGAGTTCTGTCGTGATAGCGGTGCAGGACCAGCGCGTGACGGCAGCGAGTAGGCAGCTCGTTCAGTGCGATGTCGAGAAGGTCGAGTTCCTCATCGGCGATGGCGGCGCGCTCCGGGCCGGCGCTGCCTTCGAGTTCCTCGAACAGTTCAGGCTCGGCGCGCAGCGGCTGCTTGGTGCGTTCGCGCAGCCGGTCGATGGCCAGGTTCATCGCCACCTTGAAAAGGTAAGCGCGCAGGAAGCTCACCGCACCCGTGCGATCCAGCTGCAGCAGCCTGACATAGGCTTCCTGTGCAACCTCCTTGGCTTCGTGCTCCGATCCCAGGCGTGCCCGCAGAAAGCGCAGCAGCAACTGATTGTGCTGCTGGAACAAAGACGCCACGTCGCGCGAGCGTGCCTGCGTGTCGAAGTAGCTATGTCCATGCGCGACCGGATCTACGGCACCGGCGGTTTGGGTATCTGTTTTCGCCACGATCAAATCCGATCAGAAGAAACGCTCATGGCCGCGATGAAAGCGGCTGCGGCTCGGCCGAGTCCCGCGGTCCTCGATGCTGAGTTTGGTTTTCCTTGCACTTCATTAGAAAGCGAGATTTTCCTGACGTCGTGCTTGCATCAGATGCCGGGTAGCACGCGCTAATGAAGTCAAACTTGCTCGTTCTTGGTCATTCCAGCGCAAACGCGAATCCATCCGAGTCGGCAGGATGGGATCGAGCTTGCGCGGCAGTGACGAGTCAACCTCAGGTGTCTTTCTTGGGTCACGAGAAGCGCGTGCGCGCAGCGGTGCTGCAATCGAAGCACACATCGATGGCGTTCCCGATAGCAAATCGGCATCGCACTGAAAGCACATCGGCATGGCGCTGCACGCGTGCAAAAAAATGAGTCGTGACTGTCGCGTCAGCTTCCGCTTTTGCGCATTCCAACGTCTTGGCACGGTCATCGCATTTACAAACCAATTAAGGAACCTCGAGACAGTGGGGCTCGATCCTCGGGTTCCCTCTCTTCAGGAGACGACATGCATCATTCCAAGGACCGTTCCCGGCGAACTTCGGCAACACGTGCTGCGACACTCGCCGGCTCGCGTGCCAGGCCGGCGTCCTGTGCTTCGCTCAAGCTGCTGATCCGGGCTCTGTGCAATACGCTGGCGATCGGCGCCGGCAGTGTCGGGCCGTTGGCCGCCAGTGCTGCGCAACAGGTGCAGCTGGTGGCCGAGGAGCGGTCGTTCGATATTCCGGCGCAGCCGGTTGCTGCAGCGCTGATGCAGTTCTCGCGTCAGGCCAATGTGCAGATCATTGCCGACGCCGGCAAGCTCGGTGATGCGCGCTCGCAATCGCTGAGCGGCCGCTTCCGGCCCGCGGAGGCCATTTCCATCCTGCTGTCGCGAACCGGACTGATCTACGAAGTGACGGCGAGCAACACCATCGTCGTCAGCAGCCAGAAGCTCAATGCAGGGCACGGTCCGCGACTGATCTCATGGAACGGTGATGGCGGTCGCATGCTGCTGGCGCAAGCGACGCAAACGGTCGAGCCCGGTCCATCGGCAGCTGCACCCGCGAACAGCGGTCCGGCGCCGCTGAACGACAATGCGACGACACTGGAAGAAGTGGCAGTGACCGCTACTCGTATTCAGCGTAACGGCTTCAATGCGCCGACGCCCACCACCATCGTCGGTGTCGATGAGATCGAGGCGCGTGCTGCCGTCAATGTGAGCAGTGTGCTCTACGAGATGCCATCGGTCCGCGCGGCGGCTTCGATGACCGTGGCGACCCAGAACCAGGGTGGCAACTTCGTGAACCTGCGCGGGCTCGGCGCAACCCGCACCCTGACGCTGGTCGACGGCCGCCGCTTCGTGCCCACGACCAATACCGGCATCGTCGACATCAATGCGATTCCTTCGGCGCTGGTCGAGCGCATCGAAGTCGTGACCGGCGGCGCTTCGGCCGCGTGGGGTTCCGATGCAGTGTCAGGCGTGATCAACCTGGTTCTGAAGAAGAAAATCGAAGGCTTCCAGGGCAGCGCACAGTTCGGTTTGTCGGAGCACGGCGATAACCGCGAGCGCACCACGACGCTGGCCTGGGGATCGGACTTCGCGGACGGCCGCGGGCAATTCATGATCGCCGGCGAATTCAGCAAGCTGGACCAGGTCGCCATGCAATACAGCCGCGACTGGGGCCGGCATCGCTGGGGCTGGGTTCCCGGCGTCATCGACGGGCGACCCGTGGCGCGCATTCCCATGCAGGGTGTGACTGCCTCGGGCATCACCGATGGTGGTGTCATCGTTGCGCCGCCGGGCAGCCCGTTGCGCGGCATCCAGTTCGGCACCGGCGGCAAGGCGATTCCGTTCCATTACGGCACCAACGTGGGCGCCAACCTGATGGTGGGCGGCGATGGCGGCGTGGACGGCGACAACTATCCGCTCGCCACGCCTCTGGAAAGGAAGAACGTCTTCGCGCGCACTACTTTCGATATCACCGATCAGGTCAGCGCGTTCGCCGAGCTGTCCTATGCCGAGTCGTACAGCCTCGGCCGGACCATGCCCGACTACACGCCCAACGGCGAGCCCATCATCACCATCCAGCGCGACAACGCCTACCTGGATCCGGCGGTGCGGGCCATCATGACCGACAACGATCTGCAGTCGTTCAACATGGGACGGCGCTGGCGTGAGTTCAACGATCCCTACCTGCGGGTGAGCGGCAGCAACAAGGTGACGCGCGGTGCCATCGGTCTGGAAGGCACGTTGGACAACGGCTGGGGCTGGGACGCGCACATCGCCTCCGGCAAGACGACCTACGCCGCCCGTTCCTACGATCACATGATCAACGCCAACCTGCGCGCGGCCATCGATACCGTGGTCGGGCCGGACGGCATGCCGATCTGTCGCATCGATTCGACCAACCCGGCGGACATCGCCATTGTCAGCGCGCCGAACTACCAGGGACGCGGCGCCGCGGCAGGCTGTGTGCCGCTCAATCCTTTCGGTTCGGGATCGGTCTCGGCCGCAGCGGCCGCCTATTCGCTGGGCACCATGATGACCGACAGCACCATCAAGCAGGACGTTGCCGGTGTATCGATTCACGGCGAGCCTTTCTCCACCTGGGCCGACGTGGTGTCGGTGACGGCCGGTATCGATTACCGGCGCGAGAGCGCCTCGCAGGACTCCGACCCGATCTCGCGCTTCGTCACTCCAGCCTTCCCCAACGGCGGCTGGAAGTTCGGCAATCCCAAACAGTACGGCGGCCATTACAACGTCACGGAATACTTCGCCGAAACCGTGGTGCCGCTGCTCAAGGATCTGCCGTTCGCGCGTTCGCTGGAATTGAACGCCGCTGCGCGCAACACGGACTACAGCACCAGCGGCAAGGTGACTTCCTGGAAGGGCGGCCTGACGTATTCACCTTTCCGCGGCCTGCTGCTGCGCGGCACTCGTTCGAAGGACATCCGTGCAGCCAACATCCTGGAGCTGTTCTCCTCGGCCATCCCGTTCGTCGGCACCATCACCGACTACGGCCTGCCCGGCAATCCGACTTCGTTCACGGCCACCAGCACCAGCGGCAATCCGCAGCTCAAGCCGGAGAAGGGCGACACCACGACCCTGGGCATCACCTGGCAGCCGCCGCAGATTCCGGGCCTGCTGGCATCGGTGGACTACTACACCATCGACCTGAAGGACGCGATCAGTTCGCTGGGCGGGCAGAACATCGTCAACTTCTGCTACGGCGCGCAGGGCGCACCGCTGACTCCGAGCCTGTGCAGCCTGATCCAGCGCGATCCGTCCACCGGCGTCATCACCAACATTGCCAACAAGACGCTGAACATCGCGGCACAGAAGACCAGCGGCGTGGACCTGGAGCTGAGCTATCGGCTGCCGGTGCCCGGATTGCTCAGCCCCGAATCGGGCAGCCTGCTGCTGCGGGTGCTGGGCACGTACGTGGATGAGCTCATCGTCAACAATGGCCTGAACAGCGTCGATCGCGCCGGCGAAGGCTCGCCGCAATGGCGCTGGACCGGCAGCGCCACCTACAACAACGGTCCGTGGACCCTGTACCTGCAGGGCGTGTACACCGGCGAGACCAATGTCGACAACACTTTCACTGCGGCGCAGATCGCCGATAACACGGTCGATTCGCAGTTCATCGTCAATGCTTCCGTGCAGCGCACTTTGTACGAGAGCGGACGCGGGCGCCTGCAGTTGTTCGGCAACGTCACCAACCTGCTCGACCAGGATCCACCGGTCTCCACCAGCAGCGTGGCCTATGCCTGGTCGGCGCCGCTCGGCGCGGGCTACGACAAGATCGGGCGCGCCTACAGCATCGGCGTGCGATTCTCTTACTGATGTCCCCGCGCCACGGATAGGCCGGAAAAGGCGGGTCGGGCCTGCACTTGCGCAGGCTCGACCCTTCCGCATATCTCTGCCGTCAGCAACATCGCCTTGCACGACGATTCGTGCGACCGCAGCTGCCGGGTACGAGTGCGAGCCATGCCGTAGTCCCATGAATTGCTTGCCCGCTGCTGGTGCGTCGCCGAACCGGTGCCGGAGTTGGTGCCGTCGCTCCTGAAAGTGCATAGTGGCTGCACGGGCCATTTCGAAGAAGATGGCAGCTATCAGGGGTTCCGGGGGAAGCGATGCACTTGCTCTGCTGTCTGCTGGCGGTCGCGGCGACTGGGCCGGAAGGCACCGGCAACTTGCCGACGCCCGTCGAGGTGCCGCCTAGTACCATCCAGACGACGACCGCACCCGTTCCCGAAGAAGTTCTCGTCGAAGCACCGGAGCCGCGTTATGTCGCGCCCAACAAGCGCGACCGCATCGGCCGGGTCTGGGCCCCCGTGATGATCAACGGGCAGGGTCCGTTCCGCCTGGTGCTGGATACCGGCGCGACCAGCTCCGCCGTCATTCAATCGGTTGCCACGCGGCTGGGGGCTGCTGCCAGCAGCCCTCGAATGATGCGGCTGCACGGCGTGACCGGTTCGGCCCTGGTGCCTTCGATCAAGGTCGACACGCTGGAAGTGGGCGACCTGCTGCTGGAGGGCAGACAACTGCCCATCGTGCCGGATGCCTTCGGCGGCGCCGAAGGGGTGCTGGGCACCGAAGGCCTCATCGACAAGCGCATCGTCGTCGACTTCCGCAAAGACGAGATTTCCATCAGGCGCTCACGCCAGCAACGCGTCGAGGCGGGCTTTACCGCAGTGCCGCTGACCCTGGGCGCCCATCGATTGCCGACCTTCGACGTGTTGATCGGTACGCTGCGCGTCAAGGCCATCCTCGATACCGGTGCGCAGGCAACCGTGGGCAACAACGCGCTGCGCGAGCTGCTGAAGCGACGGCCGATCGAAGGCGGATTGACGCAAGACATCATCGGCGTGACGCTGGATGTCGCCCGCGGCGAAGTCGTGCCCGTTCCGACGATGTATATCGGCGGGATTCAGGTGCGCGGGCTGCGGCTGACCTTCGGCGACATGTTCATCTTCGAGCGCTGGAAGATGACCCGCGAGCCGGTGCTCCTGGTCGGCATGGATGTCATCGGCTCGCTCGAAGCGTTCGTGATCGACTATCCGAAACGCCAGTTGCAGATCCGCGCTCGCACGGGATTCTGACGCCGCGTCATGCCCTGTCGGATTCGATGGTTCGCCATGGGATCGAGGCGCCGCATCTTCCGAAGCACGCGACTCACGCTGTTGTGTTGACCCTGAGGAGAACGGCCGGGCCGGCGTAGCTGGCCCAGCCCCGGCACGTCAGCGCAGCACGGACTCCGTCCGGTATACCGGGTACAGATTGAGCTGCTCGTCCCAGGCGGGGTGCTTGCGATAGAAGAAGTCCAGGCGCGCCATGGGGTCCTGCGCGAACGCCGGGTCCTGCGCCAATTTGCGCTCGAACTCCTGCTTCACCGCTGGATCCTTCTCGAGCATGTCCTCGGCGACCGCTTCGGCGACATAGGCTTCCATGTACTCCTTGCGCTCGAAGGCGGCGTTGAAGAAGCCCCAGCTCAGGAAGGAGTCGGGGTCCTTGGGCTCCAGCAGTGTCATCGCGAGATAAGAGTTGGCCTGCGCGATCGGCACGAACAGCGAACCGGCGGGGATGTCGCGTTGCTCGTGCTTCCAGTCGCCTTCGACCGTCATGGCCGTCCGACCCTCGAAGGTCGCAGGTGCGCTGGTGGCCTTGGTGGCGCGGAACGTCTGCACCGCGGCCTGCGATTGCGCGCTTTCGATCCGATGCGTTTCGATGCCGTGCAACGACAGCTTCTGCTGCATCCAGCCGGCATAAGCGGCGGGAATGATGTAGCCACCGCGCGGCGCCGCGACGCTGACGGCCGGCTTCACCTGGTCTTTGAGCGGGATGTGCCAGATCTGCGGGCGTTTGTTGTTGTAGCGGGTCATGAGCGCGCCCGAGATCGCCGAAGGCTCGCGCACGTACTCGTAGCCGCGGAAATCGACCATCTTCACGTGATCGGTGTTGTCGTACAGCAGCGCGACGCTGGAACCGCCGATCTGTGCGGCGCGCTGATCCGCGGCTTGCGCCGCTTTCAGCCACTCATCGCCGTGGATTGCGGCGAGCTCCATCATGCCGATGATCGAGTTGCGCGTGATCCGCACCCGCGTCGGATAGTCCTTCCACGAATGGGTTTCGACCAGCACGCCGATGCGGTTGTGTTTCGCCCAGTACGCCTGCGAGAAGCGCGCCGGGGAGATTTCGTCGGCAAACCCGGACTGCGGATCGTCTTCGCGCACGAACGAAGGATAGAAGTCGAGCGGCAGCGAGCCCAGTGCCGTGGCCTTGCGCATCAGTTCATCGCGTAGCGCGACGGCATTGCGGACCAGCTCGGCATCGCCGGCGAGCGTCGGCATCACGTTGTACGAAATGTCGTGCTCGAACTGCGCGCCATCGGTCACGTGCAGATCCACGTACAGCACCGGATCCCATTCGCCCAGCAGCCTCAGCATGGCCTGCATTTCCGGCGCGTCGGCCTTGGTGTAGTCGCGATTGAGGTTGAGGTTCTGCGCGGTGGTGCGCCAGCCCATCTCTTCGGGGCCGACCTGGTTCGGCCGGTTCCAGCGGCCGAAGCGCTCATGGCCGTCGACGCTGAAGACGGGCACGAAAACGAAAGTGGCATGTTCCAGCGCGCCCTTGGCGGCACGGCCTTCCAGCATCTCGCGCAATGCCAGGAAGCCGGCATCCTTGCCGTCGATCTCACCGGAGTGAATGCCACCCTGCATCAGCACCACCGGGCGCTGCTTGCCGTGCGCGGCAGCCGCATCGAGCGTGCCGTCGGCCGAGGCAGCCAGCGCCAGCATGGGCCGATTCTCCGGTGAGCGGCCGAACTCGAAACAGCGCACCTGCGACGGCCAGGCCTGCTGAAAAGCGGCGCACAGCCGCTCGACCTCTTCGTAGCGGCCGGTGCGCTTGTAGCCGGACTGTTCGGCCAGCGTGGTGAGTGTCGGTTTGGCGGCGGCGGCCTGCGAGGCGGCGGCGGGAAGCAGGGTGGTCAGAGCACACAGAGCGGCAAGAGCGGACTGGCGCATGGCTTCACGGACCCTTCGTGAAAGAAGAGCCGCAAGCCTAGCGCATGCCGCTGCCAGGATCCGACCGGTTTGAGAAACGGAGCGTTGCTGCGTGGTCTTGTATACCGGAGGGCGGCACCGATCCGTAATCGAGCCGCGGGCGGCAAGCGTGGACGGGAATCCTAGAACGGGACGTCGAGATCGACGATCTCGACGCGCTGGCCCTGCAAGTCGACTTCCTCGCCGATCTCGTTGCCCAGCAGCTTCTGGCCCACCGGCGAGGCCCAGCTGATCAGTCCCGCCGCCGGCTCGGCTTCGTCTTCGCCCACCAGCACGAACTTGCGCTGCTTGCCATCCGGGTACTGCAGCGTCACGCGCGTGCCGAACCGGACCTTCACCGGCGGATTCTCCGGATCGATGCGCTTGGCGCTGGCCTTGCGCTGCTGCCAGTAGCGCAGGTCACGATCGATACGCGCCAGCAATGGCTTGTCGTCGGCCTGCTTGGCCTGCTCGCGCTGCTGCTCCAGTTGCCGGGTCTGCGCCTCGATCTGCTGCAAGCCGCGGGCGGTGACGAAATTCGGCTGCGAGCTCACCGGCCGTTCCGGAAAATCTTCCGGAACGTCAATGCCATCCATTTCTTTGACGAAGGCGCGGCTCATGCGGGCTCGGGGATGAAAGTCAGCGGGGAGGTTGCGGCACCCTCGCAGCCGTCATGGAGTCAGTCAATGCGTGGCTGCCGCGTGTCACAATATGAGGACGGCCGAACCGGCCTTCAAGTTCCTCACCGTCGCGGCTTCCAATGCTTCAAGGGCTTGCGACGCGGGCGCTTAATGGGAGCTCAAGGTGTTGCGACAGGTTTCCGATGCGGGCAGCTCGATCGTTCAATCCGGCTATGCGCTGCTGACGCCGGCCGACGTGCAGGTGCAGCTCGGCCTGTCGGCGGATCAGCTCGACGGCCTGCGTGCCTCGTGGTCGCGCCTGCCGCAGGATACCTACCTGCGCGATGGTGGGAATTATCGCCATCGGCGTCATAGCTGTTTCACTTACGACACGAGCGCGGCCCTGACCCAGACACCGCACCGCGCCCACTGGCAGCCGACGCACTACAACGCGTTGCATGGCGGCATGGAGCGCTGGTTCGAGCCCATCGAGCCGGAAATGACGGCCGCGCCCGCCTGGAATCGATTGTTGCAGGCGCTCGGCGGCCTGTTCGCCACGATCCGGCCGGTGCAGCGCTGGTACATCGAAGCTCACCAGTTCCGTATCGACACCGCCGCTGGCATCGGCCGGCCGACGCCGGAAGGCGCGCACCGCGATGGAGTGGACTACGTTGCGGTCATTCTCGTGGATCGTCACGAAGTGCGTGGCGGCGAGACTCGGGTGTTCGAGGCCCAGGGCATTGCCGGGGTCCGGTTCACCATGACGGCGCCCTGGACCATGCTGCTGCTCGACGACGCGCGCGTCATCCATGAAACCACGCCGATTCAGCCCGAAGGCGAAGGCCTGGGCGGCGTGCGCGACACGCTAGTCCTGACGTATCGCGAACACAGCTTTCAGGCGCCGCAGTAGACGCGGCGAACCCTCAGTCCGTATCCTTCCGACAGCTCGACTCGTTCCGCACCGACATGTCCGATTTCGCTACCCGTTTGCAGCAAGCCATCGCCGCCCACAGCCCACTGTGCGTCGGCATCGACCCCTCCGCTGCGCTGCTGAAGAACTGCGGCTTGCCGGATTGCGCTGAAGGCGCCTACGAATTCGGCAAGCGCGTGCTCGAAGCGGCCCAGTTCGAGTTGTCCATCGTCAAACCGCAATCGGCATTCTTCGAGCGCTTCGGCAGCGACGGCGTGCGGGCGATGGAGCAGTTGGCGCAGCTGGCGCGCAGCCGCGGCGTGCTGGTTCTGCTCGATGGCAAGCGCGGCGACATCGACACCACCGCCGAGGCGTACGCGGCAGGTTATTTCTCGCCATCGAGCCCGTTGCGGGTCGATGCCGTGACCACGCATGCCTATCTCGGATTCGCCGCCCTGGAGAAGTTTCTCGACATCGCCATCCGCAACGACGGTGGCGTGTTCGTCGTGGTGCGCTCCTCGAATCCGGAAGGCCGCGAGCTGCAAACCGCGAAACTGGCAAACGGCGAAACCGTTGCGGGCAACCTGTGTCGCCTGATTACCGAGCGTAACCGTCGCGCCAGCGCCGATGGCCTGGGCCCGATCGGCGCGGTGGTCGGTGCAACCTGCGAGGATGCCGCCGAGACGGCCGCAGCAATGCCTACGGCCTTCATCCTGGCGCCGGGCGTCGGCGCGCAGGGCGCCACCATTCAAGATGTGCTCAAACGCATGCCCGCTGCCCGCGGTCGTGTGTTGCCGAACGTGTCGCGCGCCATCCTGGCGAACGGCTCGACGGCGAGCGAAATCAGAACCACCATTCGGGCGTTGCAGTTGCAGTCGCGCGATTTGTTGTGAGGAGTGAACTAGAGATGCACTACCTGTTGATCTACGACTTTGTCCCCGACTATGTCGAGCGCCGCGGCCAGTTTCGTGATGAGCACCTGAAGCTTGCCTGGGAGGCGAACCAGCGGGGCGAACTACGCTTGGCGGGCGCTCTGACCGACCCGGTGGACTCGGCCATCCTGTGGTTCGAGGGCGATTCGCCGGCTGCCGCCGAACGCTTTGTGAAGAACGATCCTTACTTCCACAACGGCCTGGTGCGCAGCTGGCGCGTGCGTCAGTGGACGACCGTGGTGGGCGAGCAGGCCAACACGCCCGTCCGTCCGGCGTAGGCGGCACAAGCTCTTTACGACGTCGACATCCCGTAGTTGCGGTCTGCCGACGTCCACCTTCCGAGGTGATCGGCCGGCAGCTGTTTCACGGCAGCTGCACGGCACCCTGTACGCGTGTGTGTCGAATGTTGCCGCTGGAATCGGCGCCGACGACCAGCTTGCCGCTGACGTCATCGACGACGATGTCGCCTGAGCCGTCCGAATCGATGATCACATCGCCCTGTACGCGCCGGATGGCGATGTCGCCCGAACTGTCATTGCGGACGTGAACGCCGCCGGCCACCTGCTCGATGCGGATGTTGCCGGAGCTGTCCAGCGGAATCTCGACCGCGCCGCGCACGTTCTCGATCTCTATGTTTCCGGAGCTGTCCTGCACGCTCAAGGGGCCACCGACGTCTTCGATCTCGATATCGCCGGAGCTGTCGGTGAGGTCCAGTCGGCCGGCGATGTGCTCGATATCGATGTCGCCCGAGCTGTCGGTGACCACGGCCGAGGCCAGACCCGTCAGCTCCATGTCGCCGCTGGAGTCTTCGATCTGCGTGTCGATCGATGCCGGCAGAACCACGTCGAGATCCAGCGTCGCATAGCGGTTGAAGCCGAGCATGCCGGAGTTCGGTGCCGGCAGCGCGGTCCTGAGGTAGAGCACGTCGCCTTCGCGCCGGCTTTCGAGCTGGATCTGGTCCAGCAGCGCCTGGGTGGAGGCGCAGGCGCGAGCGTTGGCCTGCACGCCGTTGCGGCCAGCGCGGCCGTGGACCTTCAGATCGCCGGCGCCAGCCGTGATGACGATCTTCTTCGCGCCGGCAGCGTCGATGGTGGCCGACCGGTCGGCGCTGAACTTGCACTCGTCGGCATGGCAGACGGTGGCGGCGCAAAACAATGCCAGGGCGATGAACGGTTTCATGCAGACATCCTGTTCGTAGGTGTGAAAGTACTGGGTGCCCGAGCGTGAGCTGACGGGATTCGCGCTTTGGATGCGGCGGCGCGTGAAAAGGTTGCTAGGCGGCGTTGTGGTCTTTCGCAGTCTCCTTGGTGGAAGTCACGCGCAGGGCTGCGGTCAGCAGGCGGGACTGCAACCGTTCGGTGAGGGAGGTCGGCTGGGACAGCGACATGCGCTCCAGCAAGGGCCGCCAGCGCGGCGCGGGCTGTGTTTTCATCGTCTCGCGCAGCAGTGTCAGCCGGCCCGACCAGGAGTGCGAGCTGCGCTCCAGCCACTTCAGCGCACGACTCAGCGCCAATTCTTCATCGGTGAAGTCCGACCCGAAAGGCAGCTCCGCGAACAGCCCGCGCTCACGCCAGGCCGCGAAGCGATTGGCGAGGAATTCGGGGCGGTTGGCCCGCGCGGTATCCGGAATGCGATAGTCGGCAGGGAGCTTGCCGGCTCGCTGCGCATCGGCGACGAAAGCTTCCTGGAAGCGCGCATCCATCACTCCGATCAGTGCCATGACGATCTCGCAATCCGTTTTGCCGCGCAGGTCGGCGATGCCGTACTCGGTGACCACGATATCGCGCAGATGGCGCGGAATCGTCACGTAGCCGTAGCTCCAGGGGATGTTGGAAGAAGTTCTGCCATCCTTGGTGCGCGTGGCGCGCACGCACAGGATGGAGCGGGCTTCAGGTAGCGCATGCGCCATCGCGACGAAGTTGTATTGACCGCCGACGCCGCTTACGACCCGGCCGCTTTCCAGGCCGTCGGATACCGCCGCGCCGAGGCCCGTGACCATCATGGTCGTGTTGACGAAGCGCGCATGTCGTCGCTGCGCCACTTTCAATTCCCATTCGTGCCCGTACAGCTCGTTGACGAAACTGATGCCGCGCATGGCGAACAAGCGGCGCTGCTCGGCGGGCAGCTCGCGCAAGCCGGCATAGAAATCCTTCGGCCCGAAGAAGAAACCGGCATCCACCAGCACCCCGTTGCGTAACCGCTGTCCGAGGCAGGTCCGGGCGATGTCGGCGCGATGCGCGGGTTCATCGAAGCTCGCTGCGATCAGTGCGCCGTCCGGTGCTATCAGCATGCCGCGCTCGTACTGCACATCGTCGCGGAACACGCCGACCTCACGTAGTTCATTGAAATCGACATACGACATGCGGTTCATGCCAGCCGCGCTCAGCGCATCGAGAGTGCGCTGACTGACGGTCTCGTCGATGTGGCCCTCATCCAGCAGCCGTTGCAGCCGCGCGCTCGGATAGACGCGCCGCTTCAGCACGCCATCGCGATACAGGTCCAGGAATCCATCCACCAGCATCTCGGAGCAACCGTACAGGCCGCGCTCGAACGGCGCGGTGCCGCCTTCGCTCTCGATCAGGCGCCGGTGCCGTTCCAGGATGCCCGAGCCTTCCAGTACTTCACGATAGGTCGCCGGCTGCTGGTGCCGTAATTGGATGGCGTAAACGATGGCGTCGCCCAGTTCGCCAATGCCCAGCTGCAGCGTGCCGCCGTCGCGCAGCAACGTGCTGACGTTCAGTGCGATCGCATGCTCGGTCGGAGGAATCGGCAGATTCGGCGGGCAGAACAGCGGGAATTCCTGCGCGGTATCCTCGAGCAGGAAATCGAAGGTGTCGGCCGCGACCAGCGCATCGCCGTACATGAAAGGCATCTCGCGATGGACCTGACCGATCAGCGCGAACGGACGACCGCCGGCGCGCATGGCCGCGATCTGTGGCAGCAGGTCCGCCGTCATGTCGGGATTCGAGCCAAGGCTGAGAACACCCGCGGGCATTTCTCCGGCCGGCGGCGGAGCGACCAGCTGTGCGATCACGTTCAACCCGCGGTGGATCGCATCGCGCGCCACGTGCGTGTAGTTCGAGCACAGGTAATGCTGTTGCAGGTGCTCATTGTGCAGCCACGCGCCCGGCTCCAGGAAGAACTCGATGACCTCGATGTTCTTCGGCAGCCGGTGCTGGCCGATCAGGCGCACGTACTCCAGTTCCGGATAGTCGCCGAAGATGCGCCGCGTGAACGGCTCGATGAAGCGGCGTTCCAGATCGCTGCGGCCTTGTGGCACCCGCAGCGACAACGCGGTGACGATGGTCAGGCTGAGGCTCGGGTCGCCGACCGCGCGGCGCACGAAAGCATTCACCAGCGGGTTGGGCTTGCCGATCGCCACCGGCAGGCCCAGCACCACCCGCTTGCCGACGCGGCCCAGTGTCGCCTCGACACAGGCATCCGGATCGGCGAAGCGGATGGGCGCGGGATGGGTCATGCTCGACGCCGCTCGGGCGTTTACTTCAACAGCAGGGCGAAACGGATCTTGACTTCGTTGGCCACCGTCGCGGTGTCTTTCCATTCTCCCTGACCGATGCCGAAATCCAACCGCTTGAGGTCGGCGGTGCCTTTCAGCCAGGCACTGCCGTTGGCGTTCTCGAAGGTGAATTCGATCGGCACATCGCGCGTGACATCGCGCAGCGTCAGCTTGCCGGTGGCCGTGAACTTGTCGCCGCCCTGGGCAGTGAACTTGTCGGCGACGTAGTGGCCGCTGGGCCAGCGCTTCACGTCGAACAGGTCAGGGCCGCGGATGGTGTCGTCGCGCTCACCGTCGCGCGAATTCACCGAGGCCAGGTCGATCTTCACGTCGAAGCGGCTGCCGGCCAGGTCCTGCGGATCGAAGGCGATGTCGGCCGTGAATTTTTCGAACTTGCCTTCGAACGGCGCGCCGGCCTGCGTGGCGACGAAAGTGAGCGTGCTTTCCTTGGGCTGCATCTTCCATTGCGTGGCGGCGAGCGCGAGCCCGGCGGCGGCCAGGATCAAGGCGGCGAAAGAAGCGATTCGGCTGGATTTCATGGGCGGCTTCAGGGTCGTTGGAACGGGAGCTGAGGAACGGGAGTGCTGCGGCCGGCGCCTTCAGGGCTTCGGCTTCACCGGCAGCATTCTGCGCAGCACGTCGTCGCGATCCAGGAAATGGTGCTTGAGCGCCGCGGCCACGTGCAGTATCGCGATGCCGGCCAGCGTCAGCGCCAGGATCTCGTGCACTTCGTGGAAGAATTCGTAGCGCGCCCGGTCCGGCTGCACCAGGTCGGGAAAGGTGAACAGGCCGAACCAGCTCACCGGGAAGTTCCGTGCCGAGGACATCATCCAGCCGAACAGCGGCGTGATCAGGATGAGCGCGTACAGCGCGCCGTGGGAGATGTGAGCGACGACGCGCTGCCAGCGAGCGGTCGTCTCCGGCATGGCGGGTACTGGATTGACCAGGCGCCAGATCAGGCGCAGCGCCGCCAGCGCGAAGATGGTCATGCCGAAGGACTTGTGCTGGGCCAGCACCGAGATCTTGGCCGGGCCCAGCGACAGGCTGTCGGCTTTGATCGCCAGTGTGAACTGGGTGATGATCAAGACCACGATGCTCCAATGAAGCAGCTGCGCGACCGCACCATAACGTCGTTCGTCGTTTCTGATCTGCATCGGGCGGGGCTCCCTGAACCCTTCGGCGGACCTGCAGTTTAAGGGATTCTACGCTAGCAGCCAGCCATCGAACGCGCCGCACCCGAACGACACTTACGCGACGAGGAGCCAGGCATGCATCCATTCACGCGCATTCTGCCGATACTCGGGCTCGCCTGCTTGCTGATGGCGTGTCCGCAGACAACGCGCCCGCCCGCGCCGGAAAAGCCCTCGCTGCCGTCTGTGCCCGCAGTGGATCTGCGCGGTGCGACCATTTACCGGCTGAATCCGCAGCTATCTGTCGCGCACATCCTGGTTTACCGCGGCGGCGTACTCGCCCGGCTGGGTCATAACCATGTCATGACCGCGCGGGATCTGAGCGGGCGTGTGTGGATCCAGCCGACGCTTGCGAGGTCGGGCTTCCGTTTTTCGTTTCCGGTTGCGGCCATGGTCGTCGATGATCCACAGGCGCGCCGCGCCGCCGGTAGCGATTTTCCGCCGGATGTTTCGCAGGCGGACCGCGATGGCACGCGCAAGAACATGCTGCTTGCCGAGGTGCTCGATGCCGAGAGCCATCCGACCATCGCGCTTGAATCGGTGCATGTCGCCGGGACATTGCAGGCACCGCAGCTGACGGCGCGCATTACCATCAAGCAGGCCAGTCGCGATGTTCCCGTCACGGCGGCGGTGAAGATCGAGGGAGCGAGGCTCACGGCGAACGGCGAATTCGACATCCGGCAGACCGACTTCGGCATCGAGCCCTTCAGCGCGGCGTTGGGTGCCCTGACGGTGCAGGACCGGCTGACAGTGCGCTTCAGCATCGTGGCGGAACAAGAAGTGGCTACGACGCGATAGCAGCGGGCTTGCATCGATTCAGGTCCCTCTCAGAAGCGATAGAGGTCGGTGTAAGCGGTCACCGCACGGGCTTGCCGAGGAAGAAGGCGCGATGATCAAGGAATGTTCCCTCCCGCGCGATGCGGGAGGGAACATGGGCAAAGTCATTCTCCGCCGAGAATCTCGGACGCGATCGACGTGGCGCCGTACACATCGCGCAATGCCGTGATGATGATTTTCGGATGCACGGCTACGGCACGGTTGTTGCGCTCGTTGTACCAGTAGCTGCCAGCGATGGAGTGGATGTTGCCATCGAAGGCCAGGCCCACCAGTCGCCCCTGCGCATCGATCAGCGGACTGCCCGAGTTGCCGCCGACGATGTCATTGGTGGTGACATAGTTGAACGGCGTCGCCGGATCCAGCTTGCTGCGTGCGTCGAGCCAGACCTGCGGCAGCCGGAACGGGTCTTTGCCCGTAGTGCGCTCGTACAAGCGTGCAAGATGTGTGAACGGTGCGACGTCTTCACCTTTCTCCTTCCATCCCTGCACGGCTCCGTAACTCACGCGCAGGGTGAAATTGGCGTCCGGATAGATGTTCGTGCCGAGCGCTGCAAAGCGTGCTTTCGCGATCCGCTCCTGGCCCGAAGCGATGGGCGCCTGTACTTCATCCTCGTAGATCTTGCGTACGGCGCGGGCGGCGCCGTCGATCTGGCGTGCGAGCACGATCATGGAATCGGTGGAGGCATCGACTGTTGCGGCGCCACCGTCCCAGAGCGCCTTGCGCACCGCCGGATCGGCCAGCTTGCTGCCGGCGATGAGCCTGGCGGCCAACGAGTCGGGCGAGTCGCTCGCTAACAACTGACGCACCACGGCATCGTCCGGGCCGAGTGCCTCGCGCAGCTTGTCGAGCGAGAAGGATAGCGACACCTGCTCGAAGTCGGCGTGTACCGGCGTCGTCGCCAGCAGGCCCGCGGCGATCTTCGGCAGATTGGAGTCGGCGTATTCGCGCAGGCGCAGCTCATTGGATTTCGGTCGCTCGGCGGCGCCCCGCACGAGAGCTCGCGCATAGCCGAAGAGTTTGCTGTTGAAGCCGGCGCCGCTTTCCAGGAACAGGTAACGATCGTAGATCTCGCGATAACGATCCTCGGCCTTGGCGATTTCATCCCAGGCCTTGCCGGCTTGCGGGTCGGCCTTGGCGCGCAGTTCCTGTTCCTGCTGGAACTTCTGCGCGAACATTTCATCGTCGTTGAGCGCACGCTGGAAACCGCGATACACCTTCAGCGAGTTCTCATAGCCGAGCAGCGTGTCCTGGATGATGCGCAGCGGCTCCTCGCCGGTCTTGCCCCACTGAATCAGCCGTCCACGGTATTCCGAGTTGCGATTCAGGAAGGAGGGGACGGAGGTGTCGCGCTGGAACTTGAGCTGCGCCACCGTGAACGATCGATTGGTGCTGCCCGGGTGGCCGGCGACGAATACCGGCTCACCCACCGAAGGTCCGTCGACGCGCCATTTCAAATGGTTCGGCGTCCGTGCGGGTTTGCCATTCTCGTACACCCGCAGCAGGCTGAAATCGAGGCACCAGCGCGGGAAATTGAAGTTGTCCGGATCGCCGCCGAACGCGGCGATGGCATCGTGCGGCGCGAACACCAGGCGGACGTCTTCGTAGCGCTTGTACTTGTACAGGAAGTACTGGCCTCCCTGATAAAGCGTGACCGACTCGCAGGCGAGCGGGCCGGTCCTGCGGTCCTTGGCCGAGGCTGCGGTGCACGCCGCTTCCAGCCGACTCAAGGTCTGCTTGCGTACTTCGTTCGCCCTTATGTCCGGCAGGCCGGCGGTGGCAGCGTTCACCTGGTCGGTGACGTTTTGCGTATCCATCAACACCGACAGCATTTCGGTGGGACACTTCTTCTCGCTGCTGCGTTGGGTGGCGTTGTAGCCGTTGGCCACGTAGTCGTTGCCGGCGCTGGAGATTTCCGACAGGCATTCCATGACGCAGTGATGATTGGTCAGCACCAGCCCGTCGGGAGAGATGAACGAACCGGTGCAGCCGCTCTCGTGGCGCGTAATCGAGCGCTGCACCTGATCGAGCCAGCGCTGCGTGATGTCGACACCGTACTTCTGCTTGACCGCGGCGCTGGGGAAATTCCCCGGCGTCCACATGCCTTCGTCCGCCCGCGCCAGCGGGCCGAACAGGAGTGCCACCGCAACGATCAGGGCTGTGCGATACATGCTGGCTCCTCTTGGAGTGCTTGGGATGAGATACATAGCAGAAACTACACCTCGGACTGCATCAAGAGCAGCCGCGTTCCTTCCGGCGCTTCCAGGATGGCGTTGGTCGATTCGTCCAGGCTGTCCGGCATTTCATCCGATAGCCGCAAGCCGCGCTCGCGCAGCGATGCCAGCCGTTCTCGCATGTTCGAATCCTCGAACGCCAGCACCGGCTGCCGCAGCGCGCGGGTTCGATACAGGCCGATGTTGATCAGGTCGCTGGTCAGAGAGGTGCGTGGAAAGGGCAGGGGCTCCTCGTCCATGGCCACGAAGCCCAGCGGTTCCCAGAAGGCGCGGCTGGCAGCGGCGTCGCGCACGGGAATCGCGTATTCGGTGAAATAGCCGCAGGTGGTTGCAATCTGGTGCTCCAGGGCCGGCGGCGAGAAGGTCCGGGCCTCCAGCAGATTGACGCTTTGTCCCTCGGGCGCGGTGAAGATGGCCTGATTGAATACGTCGTTGCCGAGACGTTGCTGGTCGAAAGCCAGGCCATGCGCCTGCAGCTGTTCGATGCCCGCTGCCAGTCGCGGCAGCACGAACGTCAACGCCGGCGAGCGCACCACGGCGCCATGCAGTCCCAGGAACAACCGGCCGTCGGTCACCACCGCATAAGGATAGGGCCAGGTTTCGCCCACGCTCGCCTGCTCGAAGCCCAGCGCGGTGTAGAACTCCAGCGATTCCTGGATCGCCGGTGTGTGAACGCTGATCTCCAGGAAACGGCCGAGCATGGTGGTGCGGATCAGCGTGCTGCGCCCAGGCGCAGGGCGCGAGCCTTCAAGGAATCGTCGGATCGGTCAGGTGTTTGCGGCCAGCCTTGCACATGGCGGTCGATCAGGCCGGCCAGCGCATGCACGTGCGCATCGCCCGCATTCAGTGCCGGCACGTAGTCGTAGTCCGTGCCGCCGTTCTCCAGAAACAGGGCGCGATTGCGGATCGCGATTTCCTCCAGCGTTTCCAGGCAGTCCGTGGCGAAGCCCGGGCACACGAGCGTGACGCTGCGGCGTCCGCTCTTGGCGTATTCGAGCAGCAGCTGATCGGTGTACGGGCGCAGCCATTCGGCGCGTCCCACCTGCGATTGGAAGCTGACGCTCCATTCGCTCTCGACCAGCCCGAGCTGTTCGCTCACCAGTCGCGCGGTCTTCAGGCATTGGCAGTGATACGGATCGCCGGCCAGCAGGTAACTGCGCGGCAGGCCGTGGAAGGAGAAGATCAGGTGCCGGCGCTCATGGCTTTGCCAGTGCTGGCGAATGCTGTCCGCGACCGCGGCGATGTAAGCCTGATCGTCGTGATATTGGGTGATGAAGCGCAGCTCCGGCAGCCAGCGCCAGCGCTGCAGCGTGCTCGTCACCTGGTCGAACACCGAGGCGGTGGTCGTAGCGGAGTACTGAGGATACAGCGGCAGCACCAGAAGTCGCTGCACGCCGTCGCGGTGCATTTGCTCCAGAGTGGTTCGGATTGCCGGCGCGCCGTAGCTCATGGCGAGCGCGACCGTCACATGCGGCCCCAGCTTGTCGGCAAGCACCGCTTGAAGACGGGTCGTCAGCTCACGGCTGTGCTGCATGAGCGGGGAGCCTGCGGGTGTCCAGATCTGCTGATACGCGTGCGCGCTCTTGCCCGGCCGGATTCGCAGGATCACGCCATGCAGTGCCAGCCACCAGAGCCATCGCGGGGTTTCGATAACGCGTGCGTCCCAGAGAAATTCCGCCAGGAACTTCCGGACCGCCGCAGGGGTGGGAGCCTCGGGGGTTCCCAGATTGACCAGCAGGATGCCGAGGCGCGCGGCAGAGCCGTGTTCGAACTGGGGCAGACCGAGGTAATCAGGCATGGGAGACGGGCGGCGGCGGTAAACGGCGCGTAGTCTGGCCTAAGAGCCGCTGCAAGTCATGGCAGGCCGCCTGCTCGCTAAGGAATTCCGCCACCCCAAAAAACAAACCCCGCCGAGGGGCGGGGTTTGTCGTGAACCCGAAAGGGGTTCGGATCAGACGGCGTTGCCGGCCTTGCGGCGACGGGCGCCGACGGCGATGCCGAGCAGGCCCAAGCCCAGGAGCGCCAGGGTGCTGGGCTCCGGAACGTTGTGAGCAAAGCCGCTGGCGATCAGTTCGGAACTGCCGAACAGGAAGTCGCCGTAGAGCGAGGTGACCGTGACGCTCAGAGTCCCGTAGTCATTCAGCTCGAACAGGCCAGCAAGCGACCAGGCATTGACGTCGCCGAGGCTGAAGCTGGAGAACAGGCCGCCGACCACGTTGGACACGTCGATGACGCCGAATTCGAGGTCGTACCACTTGTCCTGCGCGTCGTCGAACAGGTTGAGGGTCAGCTTGAAATTGGTGACCAGGTCGCTCCCCGGGTTGAAGCCGTCCAGCGTGATGTCGTGGGTGTAGCTGTAAGAGTCACCCGAGTCCAGATAGATGCCGGTGCCGACGTCGTAGGGGTCCGTCCAGGTGGCGGGGACATAGGCCGCTTGCGCGGTGGTGCCGAGTCCGACCAGGGCCACAAGGCCGATCAGCGTGCGGGTGAGGGAGCGAATCATGCTGTTACTCCATATTGCTTCTTAAGACGAGGCATCCGGCTCTGCGCGAATGGCTTGCCCAGAAGAGGAGCAATGCTTGTGCCAGGATTGATTTTTATATTTTAAATCCGAGGGTTGCATGGATCCCGCGGTGTGCTCATCAGGCCGTCGCACTCGATCTGTAACGCTGTCCGACAGCTCGTCGATGGGCTTATGACAAATTCCCTCTGCGCCATGAGGGAATTTCCCCGCATTTGTCGCTATTACTCATAGGACAGGCGTGCACGTGACCAGGAAGGCCACAGGGACCCGGGACGGGGCATGCAGTCGGGCACGGACGCCCTTCCTACTGAAAAACATCGAACAAACGGGATCCTCAACGGACGGTTGCCAACCGATCGGGGCGCACGGTTCGCTACTGCCCCCTCCCCGGGAATCGCGACATCCCGGTCGGTAGGCAGGCTGCCCGGCCTCGATGCTGCGAGGCCGGGCGGCTGCTTTTATCCGCCGCTCATCCGTTCAGCATCCTCGAAATCCTCATGAATCCGCGCCCGGCGCCGTGCCCACCTGCAGGCCTGTCGGCACGCTGCCGCTGCGGTGTTCAGCGCTCCAGGATGGCGGTGACACCCATGCCGCCGGCAGTGCAGATGGAAATGAGGCCGCGACCGCCGCCACGCTGCGCCAGCAGCTTGGCCAGCGTTGCCACGATGCGTGCGCCGGTGGCTGCGAACGGATGGCCGATCGCGACGCTGCCGCCCTTGAGATTCAGTTTGCCGGGATCGATCTCACCCAGCGGCTCGGCCAGCCCGAGCCGGTCGCGGCAGAACTCCGGCGAGTTCCACGCCTTGAGCGTGCACAGCACCTGCGCCTCGAAAGCCTCGTGGATTTCGTAGAAATCGAAATCCTGCAAGCGCAGGCCCGCATCCGCCAGCATCCGTGGCACTGCGTAGGCCGGTGCCATCAGCAATCCTTCCTTGTTCACGAAGTCGACCGCCGCGACCTTGCCGTAGCTCAGATAGGCAAGCACCGGCAGGTTGCGCGCGCGGGCCCATTCTTCGCTCGCCAGCAGCACGGCGGCCGCGCCATCGATCATTGGCGTGGAATTTCCGGCGGTGAGCGTGCCGTCGGCGGCGAACGAGGGTTTCAGCTTCGCCAGCTTTTCGAGCGAGGTGTCGCGACGGATGTTGTTGTCGGCTTTCAAGCCGCCGAACTCGAACACCAGGTCCTGGTAGAAGCCTTCGTCGTAAGCGGCTGCGGCCTTGCGATGGCTTTCCAGAGCCAGCTGATCCTGGTCCGCGCGCGGGATCTGCCAGGTCTTGGCCATCAGCTCACAGCTCTGGCCCATCGACAGGCCGGTGCGCGGCTCGACCACCGCGGGTAATTGCGGTTTGAAGTGCCTGGGCCGCAGGCCGAACCACGGCTTGATGCGTTCGCCGAAGCTGCGGCCGCGCGCACTGCGCAGAAGCAATTGTCGATACGATTTCGGATAGACGATGGGCACGTCGCTTGCGGTGTCGACGCCCGCCGCGATGCCGGAGTCGATCTGACCCGCAGCGATTTTCAGACCGAGAATGATGGCGGTCTCCAGGCTGGTGCCGCAGGCACGCTGCAGATCGAAAGCCGGCGTTTCCGGTGCCAATCCGCTGCCGAGCACCGACTCGCGCGTGAGATTGAAATCCGCGGAGTGCTTGAGCACTGCGCCTGCACCGACATCGCCGATGCGCTCGCCTTTGAGCCCGTAGCGTTCGACCAGTGCCTGCAGCGTGGCCGTCAGCATGTCCTGGTTGCTGGCCTCGGCGTATGCGCCCATCGCGCGCGCGAACGGCGTACGCACGCCACCGACAATCGCAACCCGTCGCATGGAAGATCCAACGATCATGGCGGTCCCGCTGTGAGAGAATCGAATCGAAGGATGCCGCGCGGCCGCGGCCCGAGTCAAAGCTGTAGTCCCGCTATGCCTTCCAGTGATTTTCGCGAGCGAGTCGCCGCGGATGCCGGCTCCATTGCGCGTCTTGGCGGTCCGCTGCTCATCAACAATCTGTCCGTGACCGGCATGTCGTTCGCGGACACGGTGATGGCAGGTCAGCTCGGTGCGCGTGACCTGGCAGGCCTGGCTGTCGGCGCAGCCTGGTACAACCTTTTCATGTTCGTTGGTCTGGGCCTGTTCATGGCAGTGTCGCCGGCGGTGGCACACGCCTACGGCGCGCAAGACCTGCGGGGCGTCACACGCTACGTGCGACAGTCCTGGTGGATGACGCTCGGGCTGTCGCTCGCATTGCTGATCGGTTTGTGGCAGGCCTCATGGGCGTTGCCCGCACTCAACATCTCGCCGGACATCCTGCCAGTCGCCGTCGGCTACGTGCATGCGATGAGCTGGGGACTGCCGGGACTGCTGGCTTTCTATTCGCTGCGCTTCGCTAGCGAAGGGCTGGGTTACACCAAGCCCATCATGTTCATCGCCTTCTTCGGCCTGGTGCTGAACGTCATCGGCAACTGGATCTTCATGTACGGGAAGTTCGGCATGCCGCGGCTGGGTGCGATCGGCTGCGGCGTGGCAACCGCGATCACCGTGTGGCTGATGTTCCTGTCGATGCTGGCGTTCGTGCGCCGGCATCGCACCTACCGGCCTTTCGGTTTCTTTGAGCGCCTGGACAAGCCCGATTTCTCCGTGCTGGGCGAGCTGCTGCGGCTCGGCTTGCCGATCTCGGGCAGCATTCTGGCGGAGGGCGGCCTGTTCGTCGCGGCGGCGCTGCTGATGGGCGCCATGGGCGCAATCACGACCGGCGCGCACCAGATCGCGCTGAATTTTGCGGCCTTCATGTTCATGGTGCCGCTATCGATCAGTTCGGCGACGACGATTCATGTCGGTCACACCTTGGGGCGAGGCCATGTGGCACGCGCGCGCTTTGCCGGTTTCGTCGGTATCGGCATGTGTACCTGCGTGATGGTGATCTCCGCCTGCGGCATCCTGCTGTGGAACGACCGGATCGCAGCCCTGTACACCACCGATGAAGTCGTGCGCAGCCTTGCCGCCACGCTGCTGCTGGCGGCTGCGGTCTTTCAGATCTCCGACGGACTGCAGGTGGGCGCGGCAGGCGCACTGCGTGGGTTCAAGGACACGGCCGTTCCCATGGCGCTGTGCTGGTTCTCGTATTGGGCCGTCGGGTTCTCGCTGGCCTATGTTTTCGGCGTCAGGCAGGGCCTCGGGCCGCTGTATGTCTGGGTGGGGTTGATTGCCGGTCTCACCGTGTGTGCGGTTCTGCTCTCCACCCGATATACGTGGATCACGCAGGCGCGTTTGCAGGCTGCGCTGCAAGTCGAAGATCGACTGGCGTCGAGCTAGCTCGACGGCGCTGGCTGCGTGCGGGCGATCGGAAGGAAATGGAAACTGAGAATCGCGCAGCTTCAGCGATGGCTGCCGGCGGGGGCGGAAGGGCGGCTGTCGCTGTTTTCCGGCGGGTGGTAGCCGTAGCCCAGCGTCTCGATCTTGTCGAGCAGCCCATCGACGAAGCTCACTCGTCGCATCAGCTTGTACGGCCCGAAATTGTAGGTCCAGACCTCTACCGGCACTTCCACGAAACCGTCGCCGAAGAACACCAGCCGGCCGTTACGCAGGAAGGATGGGCGGCGCAGGATGGAGCGCGTCTGCACGTCACTCGGTTCGCCGCACAGGTCGAGCACGGCCGTGCGGGTGTCGCCGTCGCGCACCAGCTTGTTGCCGCAGCGCATGGCATCGGCGCTGACCGGGCCGGCCAGCAGCACACCCAACGTAATGCCGCATAACAGTCGTGAATACATGGAAATGCCCGGACGATCGGCAACGATGCTGCCGCCGCGCCACTGAATTGCCCATGAACGATACGTAGACTGCTGCATTGCCGCCAGTGTTCCGTTGACGACGCAAGTGCGCGTGTCGGCGGATCAGGAGGCTTTTCCGAGCGCCATTGCCTCGACCGTCGCCACGGTGGCCGAGGCGATCTGATTCCTTCCCTGGCATTTGGCGCGATACAGCGCCTGGTCGGCGGCGAGCAGCAGTTGCTCGGGCGTGGCGATCATGCCTGGCCGGACGGTGGCGACGCCGCCGCTGATGGTGACGCGATCGGTGATCTCGCCGACCTCGTAGGGGATCGAAAGCCGCCAGATGCGACGACGCAGCCTTTCCGCGTACAAAGCGGCACGGCGGGCGTCGACACCGGGAAGGACTACTGCGAACTCCTCGCCGCCGTAACGTGCGACGAAATCGCCGCCACGGCGAAAAGTCTCGTTCAGGGTTTGCGCAACGCGGCGTAATACCTCGTCGCCGCGTGCATGACCGTAGGTGTCGTTGAACCGCTTGAACTCGTCCAGGTCGAGAAAGATCAGCGACAACGGCTGGCTGTCGCGCCGCGCGCGCCGCAGCTCCCGATCCAATGAACGGTCGAAGTGCCGGCGATTGGCGATGCCGGTCAGCGCATCGATGGCGACCAGGCGCTTCAGGCGCTGATTGGCCGTCTCCAGCGTGAGTCGCAGCTGGTTCAATGCTTCGTTGCGGGTTTCCAGGGCCTGTGTGCGCCGGCGCATCTGCTCTTCCAGATCGGCCTGCAGGGTTTCCAGCTGTGCTTCCATGAGCCGGTGTTGTGCCAGCTCCTGCTCCAGCTCCCGGGTGCGACGCACGATGCGCATGTGCGTCCGCCAGACACGAATCAGCGCTGCCGCGATCAGCAACGCCAGCGCTGCGGCGAGCAACACGAATCCGCCGGACGGCGTCGCGGTCGAAACGATCAGCGCCTTGAGCTCTGCCATGCCCCTTCAACCATCCCCGGTCTTGTGCGTCTATGAAAGCACACGCGTGGCGTCGACGGTATCGGACAAAGCGAAATCGTGAAGCGCAGCAGTATCTATCCAATGCGCAGTTGCGACGACTTGACGTCGCGCGTTTCGGGCATTCGTGCCGGAGCTGCAAAAGTCATTTCTCGAATGTCGGCTTGACGCCCCTGATCTGGCTGGGGAAACTTGCGCCGCACCCCCTTGAGGCGCCTGCGCTCTCTGCATGAACCGGTCCGCGTCAGCACCGCACACGTCGTTCGCGAGCTTCGCGGATTTCTATCCCTATTACCTCTCGGAGCACCGCAATAGAATGTGCCGGCGCCTGCATTTCATCGGCACTGCTGCGGTGCTATGCATCCTGGCGGCCGCGTTCGCCACGACCAACGCCTGGCTGCTGCTGGCGCTGCCGCTGGCCGGCTACGGCCTGGCCTGGATCGGTCATTTCGTCTTCGAGAAGAACCGGCCGGCCACTTTCACACATCCCTGGTACAGCCTGGTCGGGGATTTCGTCCTGTTCCGCGACATCCTCGTCGGCCGGATCAGGCTCTAAAGTCCCCGCATGGGTGCCTCCGGAATCGATCGCGCTTTCGAGCGACGCTTGGCGACGCTCGTCAATCTGCGCGAGCGCGGCGTATTGCAGGGTGGGCTCAAGGGCGTAGAGAAGGAATCGCTGCGCGTCATGCCGGACGGCCAACTGGCGCGCACGCCGCATCCGGCGGTGCTCGGTTCGGCGCTGACCCACGAGAACATCACCACCGACTACTCCGAGGCGCTGATCGAGCTGGTCACGCCGGCCTTCCGGCAATCCTGGGAGCTATTGCAGTATTTGTGCGACCTGCACCAGTTCGTATACCGCCACCTGGGCGAGGAGCTGCTGTGGGCCACCAGCATGCCCTGCAACCTCCAGGGCGATGCGGACATTCCGGTGGCGCACTTCGGCCGCTCCAACGTGGGCCGCATGAAAGAGGTGTACCGCGTCGGGCTGGGATATCGCTACGGCCGGATGATGCAAGCGATCTCCGGTGTGCACTACAACTACTCCTTCCCGCTGCAACTGTGGCCGGTGTTGGGCGAGGTGCTGCAACAGCGCGAGGTCGGCCAGGATTTCATCTCGGCGCAGTATTTCAGCCTGCTGCGCAATTACCGGCGCTACGGCTGGCTGATTCTCTATCTGTTCGGCAACTCGCCGGCCCTGTGCAGCTCCTTCGTCAAAGGGCGGCCACATTCGCTCAAGGAGCTCGCGGCCGGCACGCTGTACGAGCCCAACGCGACTT